>Ga0315320_10000537_pt1 | contig 31196 bp, 28 predicted proteins | sample M140m21515metaG_FD_203458 | JGI IMG/M metagenome (GOLD analysis project Ga0315320, IMG submission 203458) | Ammonia-oxidizing marine archaeal communities from Monterey Bay, California, United States - M1 40m 21515 | ecosystem: Environmental > Aquatic > Marine > Coastal | place: USA: California... | reverse complement strand
ATTCTCTGGCTAATTTTTCATTGGTCCTCAACGGCTTACCTTTTGAGTTGGTTTCTTCTAGATAAATATTCATTGTTGGTGTGTTAGGGACTTTCCGAGCATCAACTATCTCAATTATTCTCGGAAGACCTTGTGTGACGTTGACAGTTGCAACACCTGCGTAGTGGAATGTTCGCATTGTCATTTGAGTTCCTGGTTCACCAAGTGATTGAGCAGTTGTAATTCCCACCGCTTCATGAGGGTCTACGCGTGCTTTTAATAAATGATTGTGCGCTGATTTAACGATACTTACTATGTTTTTATCAGATAATTTTTTATCACCTCTTGATTTAATACCATCAACAAGTGTGTTGATAATCAAAGGAGTTAAATTCAATCCTAAATCTTTTGATTTAGCAGAAAGTTGTACAAATAAAGGATCTTCATTATCTAAGTCTCTGAGCAATAATTTTTTGCTAGTTTCTACATCATATTCTTGTATCGGTAGTAGAGTTTTCTTCCTTCTCCTCGATAGATTTCTTCTCCTAACTACAGTTTTCTCAGTTTTTGCAGCTGCAGCTCTTGCAGATTTAGTGGAGCTTGCCATTACATGATGAATTTTTTGAGATGTTCCCGAATCTATGCCACAAATTTGTCCAATCTGAAGTGGTGTAAGGACCTTGACATCATCCCATTTTCTATCATCTGCTAATTTGTGAGCATATTCTTCTTCTATACCCAAGTCCATTAATTTCTTTTTTGTTGCACTCTTAACTACCATTATTTGGCACCCCCTAAGGCATCATCTAGAACTAAATTAACATCAAATGGTTCACCTTTACGGCTACGTGCCGGATCTATTGTATCTTCGCCATATTGGAATTGGACAATTCTATTACCCGTATTCCTCACTGAGGATTGTTCATCTGTGGAGACTTTGAGGTCATCCATAGCGTTAATTAATCTACGTTGCATATAGCCTGATTTACTTGTCCTAACTGCTGTATCAACTAAGGATTCACGACCTGAAACAGATAGCATGAAAAATTCAGTCGGCTCCAAACCTCTCTTAAATGAAGAAGAAACAAAACCTTTCTCCCTGGCTCCTTTTACTCCTCTTGGGAAATGTGCCAAAACTCTGTCTTGATATCCTCTTTCTAATCTCTTTCCACGGACTTTTGGTTGACCTATGGAGCCAGCCATCATTGCTAAGTTGTCCATAGATCCTCTGGCCCCGGATGTTGCCATCAATACTGCTGCGTTATCTTCTCCAAGATATTTCTTTGCAACATTTCCAGCATCTGATTTACCGGAATCTAAAATTTGAAGTATATTTTCCTCAAGTGTTTCTAGAGGAGTCCTACCAGGTCTCGCTTCATATTTTCTACCATCTTTACCGTATTTTAGTAATTCTGAGTCAACATCGTCACTCGCTTTTTTATTAATCGAATCAATCTCTTTTTTGGCCTCAGGAGGTAAATCTTCATCATCTATACCAGTCGTAAAGCCTAAAGAAGTGCAGGCTGCAATGGTCATTTTAGTCATTTCATTGATGAATTTTGCACCACGTGAGTTACCATGTGTTTGTACAACAGCATCCAATAAACGGCCATCTTCTGCGCCTATACCTTTTTTGTCTATGGCACCTTCGATGTTCCCATTTGATACTTTGACGTTATCTCCTGATCTGTTCAAATATTCAAGGTTAAAACCACCGGGTACAATTAGACTTAATACTTCCATTCCTCTATATCCTATCACTCCATCTTCTTCGATTTGATTTGGTAATTCTCCTTGATAGTTAATTGAACCAAGTACTTCTAAAACTATATTTTTTGGTAAAATCATATTATCATGAGTTAACAAGTAAGAACCAGAAATATGATCATGAATTCCACCAATTACGCTTCCCCCGTATCTCGGCGTTATTATGTGTTCTTGTACGCGCATTAGTATCTTAGCTTCTGCTCTGGCTTCTTCACTTTGGATAACGTGTAAATTCATCTCATCACCATCAAAGTCGGCGTTATAAGGAGTACAATCAGCAAGATTAAATCTGAATGTTTTTCCTTCCATAACTCTGATTTCATGGACCATCATAGACATTCTATGCAAAGATGGTTGCCTGTTGAAAATAGTAACATCGCCATCGATAAGGTGTCTTTCAACAACAATTCCTGGGCGGGGATTTCCATCTTGATCCCACGTACTTAATCTATCCTCACTATCTGTTGGATATGTATTTCCATATTCATCTTCTTGTGATGGGCTGCCACAATGAGGGCATCTGACTTCCAAATGGTCCGGGAAATATTCTGTTGGATTTTCGACTTCCCACCTCCAACGGTTATGAATTAAAGCACTGGGATCATCTGAGTCTAATTGATTACCATTAGAATCTTCTCCACGAAGATTTGCGATAGTCTTGTCTAAATTTATTCCATTTACTTCTTCTAGTTCGCCTATCTCATTTCTTTTCATTTCTTTTTTCAATTCCAAACCTGGCAAGAAGTTCGGAGCTGGTAATACATCATTCAAATCAGGTCTATATCCTGAATATGGTTCATCATCACTACCACTGTGGCATTCAGGATTTTTACATCTGAAACCTGCCCATATGAACTTCGTCCTATCTGTTATTCGTACTCTTAGAGTATCTCCTCTAATGATATAATTCACCCCAGGGTGATTATCTGGCCCCCTTAGAATCATCTGCCTCAATTGTTCCCTATTTCTACTCGTCACTCTGATGGGGACTGTCAATTCTTTAGCAGTAGATACCGGAATACCAACCTCATTTATTCCAAGATTTGGATCTGGACTAATTACAGTCCTAGCGCAAAAATTCACTCTTTTTCCGGATAGATTACTCCTAAAACGCCCTTCCTTTCCTTTCAATCGTTGAGTTAAAGTTTTGAGAGGCCTTCCTGATCGGTGTCTTGCAGGGGGTATCCCACTAGTCTGATTATCAAAATATGTAGTGCAATGATATTGTAATAATTCCCATAAATCTTCTACTATTAATTGAGGTGCTCCAGCATCTCTATTTTCTCTTAATCTCTGGTTAATTCTTAAAACATCTACTAATTTATGTGTTAGGTCGTCTTCAGATCTATCACCACTATCTAATGTTATAGAAGGTCGTACGGTAATAGGAGGGACGGGCAAAACTTTCAGAATAGTCCATTCTGGTCTACAAACATCCTTGTTCATGCCTATGAATATTAAATGATCGTCAGGTATTCTTTCTAACCATTCCCTGATATCGCGAGCATTTAGTTTGTGCTCACCTTTATCTGCTTTCTTTTCTTTAAAGGTCGAAGGCTTATCTAGAATAATTTTACCTTGTTCCGAACCACAATGCATACAAATAGCTCTTTTAGCACTTGAACATTCCTTCTCAATATCTTTTATAGTTTTGTTGAACTCACGTGAGCCTACGCCGTGTTTAATCATTACATCATGAACCCTTTCTCTGTAGTAATCTTGTTCTGATTTCTCGGGATCCAAAGGATGAGTTTCGGGGGCGCTGTGCAGGAGAATTTTGCTACATTTGTTACAAGTATTTTTTAATGACATTTTGATTAAGGCAGTGAAACCAATGTGCATTACTGGTAACTCTAGTTGTATATGGCCAAAATGACCTGGGCTTTCGTCATATTTACAATTGTCTGTTGGGCAGACTAATCCTGGTTCTATTACACCCATTTTAGGATCCATTAAACCTTGTTTAAACGCATGCCCATCGTCTTTATAAGTATCTGCAGTCTTAACTTCCACTGCGGACATCTTCCTTATCTCATTTGGATCCATTAATGCAAATCTAATGCCTGCAATTCTCTTAGGAATTAATGTATTACTATTTCGCTTCATCTTTGATCCTCCAGTTCTAACCTCATGGCAACACCTAAACTCTTCATTTCATCAAGTAATAGTTTGAAGGCATATGAAGTTTGAATTTTGTAAACCTCCGCGCCATCTCCATGTATCGGTGAAACGTATGTCCTTTTCCTTGGATCATACCATGCAATATGTCCTGATTGCGCGCAAACGAATAAATCTATACCATCGGATTCTCCAAGAAGTCTGTCCTTTATCACCATAGATGCACCGTGTGAAATTAGGCAGTCTCTTTCCATCTCTCCAAATCTTAAACCTCCTTGTCTAGCCCTACCTTCTGTAGGTTGTCTAGTTAAAATCTGAACTCTACCACGGCTTCTGGCATGTAATTTACTACTAACTAAGTGATGAAGTCTTTGATAATATATCACTCCAACGAAAACTTCTGCAGGATAAGCTTCTCCTGTTTCTCCATTTACCATTGACTCACGACCTGTATGATTAAATCCATTCCTAAGTAATCCTGATCTCAGAGATTCTTCCTTCTCTCCCGTGAATGCTGTTCCGTCGATTCTTCTTGTTTCCATTGAACCTACTTTTCCTCCAATCATTTCAAGAACATGTGCCACGGTCATCCTAGAAGGGATAGCGTGAGGATTAATCAGAATATCAGGGATGACTCCATCTTCTGTAAAGGGCATATCTTCTTGATTTACCATTCTACCAATAATTCCTTTTTGACCGTGTCTACTAGCAAATTTATCACCTAATTCAGGAATTTTGTTACTTCTTAGTGTTATCCTGACAAGTCTGCCGGAATCTAAGGATTCCGTGACGAATACGTTATCTACCCATCCATTTTCCCCATGTCTCACATTCATAGATGATTCTCGTCTTTCTTGCGCTTGTAAGAATGCCCCATGGGCTTCTTCTAAAAATCTAGGAGGACTAGTTTTCCCAACCAGAACTGGATTTCCTCCTTTTGCACTAGTTAAGAATGTCTCAGGAACTGGCAACCCATCTCTTTCAAGATGTGCGTATGAATCCCATGATTTTAGGCCTTTGATTTCATCTAGGCCTGTACCAGGGATTTCAATTCTTTCTTCTTGACCACCTGGGAATCTCTTATTTTCGGCATTATAAGTTCTCATGAATGATGAACGGCCCATTGAACGCTCTACTGATGCCTTATTCATTACAATTGCATCTTGCATATTATATCCATGATGACTCATTATCGCTACTACAAGATTTTGCCCACCAGGCCTTTGATTAAACTTAGTTGAATCCATAGCCCTTGTGCCAACAATTGAGCGTTGAGGGTAATGCATTATGTGAGCTCTTGTGTCTGGCCGGAGTCTGTAATTTGCACTCGAAAGACCTAGACTCTGTTTTACCATTGCCGTTCCGCCAGTGACTCTTGGTGTAGAATTATGTTCCGGATATGGTACTAAAGAAGCACATACTCCTAGAATTAGTTGTGGATCTATTTCAACATGTGTAAATATCAATATGGTATGGGCCTTTTTCTCTTTTCTTTTGAGAGAATCGACATCCTCCTGATGATAATTAAGTGGTACCTTAAATTTCTCAGTTTTTGATTCACCATTGGGCATTTGTACTTCTGCAGAGAGGTGTGCGTGGGTAATATTAGGTTCACCCAAATTTAACCATTCTATCTTTGCTGGGTTTATCGGCCTCTTGTTCTTAGGAGAAACGGCTGGTAAATCATACGGCCTTGGTGCAATTAACAGATCTTCTTCTTCTTCAGCATCAACCCATTCAACTACGCCACTCGTCAGTAAATCATTGAAGTCCATACTTCCATCTCTAATAGAATCGAGATGATGTTTTGAAAGGGTTAAACTGCCATTTTCTAGGACAAGTAGTGGACGAAGAATTCTCCCTCTGTCTGTATTAATGAAGACGTCTTTATTTTCTGTATCATGCCTGATACTTACTTCAGACCTTATTTTGCCTGATCTTCTACTGTTCTTTATTCTCTGTACTAATTTTTGTGGCCTCTTGTGTAAACCGAAGATATCTCCATTTACATGGACTCTGGAACCATCGGCCCAACCTTGAGGAGAATCATCAACTCCAGCCTCTTTTAGTAATTCTTTTACATCTGATTCCGAAACTTCTTCAGAAACGTCTATCATCTGGGCGGCATTCTTCACTAAACCACAGTTTTGTCCTTCCGGTGTTTCATTAGGGCACAAACGGCCCCACTGAGTTGGATGTAAGTCACGTGCTTCGAAATGTGGCTGACTTCTTACTAGTGGGCTAGTTACTCTTCTCATGTGAGATAATGCGGAGAGATAGGTAGTTCTATCTAATAACTGGCTTACTCCTGATCTTCCGCCCACCCAATTACCGGTTGCAAGAGCATGCATTATTTTTGATGTCAATACATCAGGCCTCAGGCAAGAGTTGATCTTTAATTCACGCTTTCTGTTATGATGTCTCTCTAACTGATATTTTAAATCTCTAGCAAGTTGCTGTAGGCTTACTCGAAATAAATCTTCAATAAGATCCCCAGCTAAGCGTACTCTCTTGTTTGCATAGTGATCCTTATCATTTGGATCCTTGTTATTGATAGCCATCTCGAGAACTTGCCTCACTATTCTGCCTAAGAAAATTGATTTCTTCTGACGGTGTTCATATGAAGCTCCCAAATGCGGGAGAAGTTCTTTATCCAATAAATTTTGAACTCTAGATTCCCGATATTCTTTTTGTTGACCTGCAGCAAATTTTTTCTCCAACCAAGCAAGGGCTTCTTCTTCGTTTTCCACTCCATACTCTTCATTGTCTTTGACATCATTGAGATTGGCTACTGTATATTTCATGGCTTCTACTGGGCCAGCAATTGAAGAGAATATTTCCCTATCGTTTGACATCCCTAATGCCCTCATTAGCAAAACTACTGGGATAGCAGTAGTACCCGCACTAGGAATCTTTACCATCAGCATACCGTCTCTACGTTTTTCAACATTTAGAGGTTTGCGGACTCCATCTTTCTGGGAGAATATTTTAGCAACTTCAGTATCATGAGCATATTTCTTATTTCTTTCGACAGTTACTCTATTTGGTGCCAAATCTTCCATTGATATCAATACTCTTTCAGTACCGTTAATGATAAAATAACCTCCAGGATCAACAGGATCTTCTCCATATTTTCTCAGTAGTTTTACATATTGTTCTGCATCTTCAGGGGAAGAATCCGGTGAAAGTTTTCGGTTTGGGTCTATATTGTTCGCATGCAAGTTACATCTCGCGGACCTAACCATAATTGGTAAATTTCCTATATGTACATTTTTCTCATCCATGTAACCGAGTTCAGATCCCGGAGAAGGAGGTAAGTCGTCTCGATATATCCTAAAATCTAGATAAATAGGTGCGAAATATGTAAGTTTTCTTAATCTGCATTCTAGAGGCGTGGCCGGATGTTCTGCTCCATTGGCCTCCCTAATTGTTGGTTGACCAAGGCGGATGTTCTTTACTCGTACTATGATTTCTTTTTCTAGGACGTCAAGTTTTATCAAACCTCCTTCATTATCACCTTCGAAATCGTCACCACCGATTCGGATGTTTCTAACGATATTTTCCATTCTACTTCCTCTACTGTCGAGTAATGGGATGCAATCATTGTACGACGCGAGTTGGTGGTTAACAAGACTTCTTTTACTAAAATAACTTTCAACTATTTCCTTCATTTTTAATCATCCCCTTAAGCTCTCTCCACGACAAGTCTGTATGCTACACTGGTTCCTGCTGATCTACTGTATCGTTCTATTTTCATTACCCTGTTTGTTAACCAACCTGCCAATAATGTATCATCATCGGCTTCAGTAGTTTCTTTTATGGCCTGTACTGCAGGATCTGTGATTAATATTTTAGGTAGAAGTTCTTTGGCAAGTCTATTATTACCTTCAAAATCTTTTTCCATTAGATTCCAAGGAGATAAGATTTTTTCTTCATCCTCCACAGGGACTAATTCATGATGAGGTACCAATATATGATTCAATACATTGAATCTATCTTCCCCTTGAGGTATATCTTCATCCAATAAAGCATTTCTAGAGATTGTTATTCTACCACTTCTGCTTCTCTTTCTTGATGCCATTTGTTCTCTGATGACTCCCATAATGAGTTCCAAATCTGCGCTACCCATTTCAAGATCCACTTTTTTTGCTACCTGTTCTACAGTCATTCTTTTGATTGCATCCATGTTAGCATCATCGGCGAGTTTATGTGCCCTATCTTCAGGAACACCTAGTTCTATTAACCGTTTTTTTGTCGAGCTTTTTACCGCCATATTTGTGTCCCTCTTAACCAGAATAATATGTGCCTGTAGCTTATTCAGGCGGGCCTGACGGGATTCGAACCCGCGGCCGACGGGTTAAAAGCCCGTCGCTCTACCTGACTAAGCTACAGGCCCATAGCATATGCTGGGCTATTGTCCGTCCTAAGAGGGGTTTAAGAAAGTAACTAAACAAGCGTTGCCGAAGCAAGGACAGTAACCTCCAGAGGAATAGGTTACCAATACTTGATATAACGCTCAAGACATAAATGTTTTCAATGAAATAGGAGAAATAAATATGAATTATCAATCCAAAGAGACCATATTTGAAATTAACAATATTTGTAAATGGAATTTAGAAACTCACAAGACGGTTTATCCTCCAAGAGAAGATACATATCTATTGGCAAATGCAATATTGAAATTAAAGAAACATGAAGGATTGGCTATGGAGATAGGTTGCGGATCAGGCGCTATATCCATGCTGTTAGCAACATTGGGATGGAAAGTCATAGCTTACGATGTGAATCCATATGCCGTCGCATGTGCCAGAGGGAATGTAAGAAAGTACAATCTTGAAAATTCAGTTATAATCGAAGAAGGCGGAATAGGTGAAAATATTGATATTTCAGAAAAAATCGATATCATAATTTGGAATTTACCATATTTAGACCCCACAATACAAGGAGAAAAAAAATTAGAATACATCGAAGACGCAGCATATCTAGATTTAGAAAATGACGGATGGAATAGAAGGTTGATTGATACCTTGGAAACGTATAAAATTTCTGATGGATGTGTGGTGATGTTACTTTTTAGAACTGTTCCAGAAAGCAATAGTTCTCCGTTCTTGTGGAAAGAAAGAGGATGGTCTGGAAGAAAAATTACTGAAGAAATAATCGGAGATGAGAAAATTGAAGTTCATGCATTTTGGAAACCTGGAAGAAATATTAGCCCAGTAATAATTGAAAAATGTAGAAGCACGATGGATGAAATAAAGAAAAATAATAGCAATAATTGGACTAGAATAATGGCAAAAAAACAAACCAAAGGCAGAGGTAGAAGAAATACAGTTTGGAAATCTGATGTTGAAGACATGGTAGCAACATGGAAAATATCAAAAAATATACTTGAAGAAATTTCGCCTGGGATTTTACAGATTACTGCTGGCGCCTCAATAGCAAATATGCTAAAAATCGGACTAAAATGGCCAAATGACTTGTTTAGTAATGACTTCAGAAAAATGGGAGGAATAATAATCGAGTCCGACAGCGAAAACGATTCTTTGAGAATAGGCGTAGGGATCAACAAAAAGAAAAAAATTAATGAAGAATTATTCACCTCTTCTGGCTGGGAAGAAACTTTGGGTGAATTGAAAAATATTGACATCTATAACATGGTAGATATTGCTCTTTCTTCGAATTTTGAGAATCACCATATCCTGCCTAGCGTTTACCGCCAAGAAATGATAGACTTATCCTGGAAATCGCTTTCAAAAATTTTTTCTAGAGGTGTGTTAATAGAATACGAAAAATACAATTACAGAGCAATTGGATTATCGGAGGAAGGAACAATAGAACTGTTAAACAGGAGTAAATTAGTCAGTGTAGATGATTTGGAAAAAATAGAATGGAAATTTGACATGTGTTAAAATATTCTTTCTCTGACTAAATTAATTTTACCCGAACTAGTGAGTGTTTTGAAGAAAATATCTGAATTGATGAGATTTAGAGTTGTTTCATAATCTTCGAGGCGGGCCTTGATGATAAAAAAACATAATTCATCTATGCATTTAAAATCATATAATGCCCACTTACGATGCCCAAGGATATTGGAAATAACAATTTTTAAATCCTCTCTCGATTTATATACTACGTTCGATCTAATTCCTATCCAACGGTGCTTTCCTCTAGCCGCTTTGGAAATTCGTCCCATATACTCCGACAGGGGGTTTAACTTAACCAATGATGGTACCACGGACCATTATGAACGGAGAAGGCGACGGCGATGAAACTAGTTTTCTTTCCACTGTTTTGAATCCCTCTACTATGTCACATTTAATGATTTTATTATTAAATACTGGTTTCCTATACACACTAATGAGATATGAAGCAGGATATATTGGGACTAATGGTAGTACAATATTTCTCTCTTTGTCAATTTCATACATGGTTACAGCGATAATAATTTCCTCAAAATTTGGTCAAAAGATTTTTTTAACAAAGGATGATGGTGATGGCATATTTACAAGAAAATATTTTATTAGAGCTTTGATATCTTTAGTTCCAATAATTATATTTACTACTTCACTAATAATATTTTTAAATGGGCTGTTTGAAATAAAAAATATTAATTATTTTATGAGTTCTCTTTTCATATTACTTTCCATAGGACAAGGAATATCTCTAGTGTTTGGTAGTGTAATATTCATACGAAAGAAAGAATCATTTAATCAAAGTAAGACTTCAAAGCAGAATATCATTGTCAGAACTACAATATTAATCACGGTGTTCATCCCACTTGTTTGGTGGTTTGGCTATGGTGCTGAGAACGTTGGTGAATCAAATATTAAGACTCATATTTTATGGTTTTTATTCTTTTTGGTAATTACTATAATAAGTTATTTTGTTAATACACTCACCTCAGATATTAGAAGAAGATTAGGTAATAAAGGCCGGAGGGGAGATTTATTAATGAACGTGTTAATTTTTGCCTACACTTGGCACATATTTAGTGCATGGAGGAGAAATACATGGCTGGTGGATTCTGTTGATGGATTAATGCTTATTGAAGAAGGTTTATTGATGATTATAACTATTTTACTTGCTGTAACTTCTATGATCAACAGGGGTAAGAAAAGAGGGGTTGACATTTTTGGAGGTAGTTCGGCGATATTTTGGGGAATCTCATTCGGATACTTATATGCAGGTAGCATAAGTTCACTTACAATACTGTCTGAACAGCTTACCGAAAGTAGTCTTTTACAAACAACCTCATTAGGCCATATCATTACTGCTGGAGTCATTATACTGATTTTACCATTTGCAATAAAGAAATTGGACCATGATGAAGAAGAGTGATTAAAGTCCGCTAAGAACTGCAACTAATCTAAGTTTACCGGCCATATCTTCACTAGAACGAGCTCCTAAAATCACTTGACAATTTGGGTTTAAGACAGACAAGAATCCATCGGAAACTAAACTCAAATGTGACAAGGTCATATCTGGTCCGCCTTCAACTTGAATTAAGCATCCTTTTGCACCTTTGATATTAATATCATAAAGAGGCGATTGTTGTGCAACTTTTACGACTTTTTCAGGCTCATCTGTATAGCCAGTTCCAACGACCAGCGTAGAATCTCCAGACTTACTGACTATCGACTTTAAATCCATTAAGTCGAGATTGATTTTTCCTACTTTAGCCAACGTAGTCACTAAACCCTCAACTAATTCTTCTATCCATTCCGATCCCGATTCCCAGTCTGAATTACGCCCTCTTGCCTGCCATGCAAGTCTTTCCATGCTCAGCTTTATGCAAATATCAGAGGCGTCATTAATCTCAGGTAAAACATCCTTAGCGATAGATGAACGAAATGGTTGTTCGGCAAATGGTAAACCAACAATAGTAATTACTACATTACCGGAATCCTTTGCAATATTAGCTAGTTCTGCAGAAGTTCCAGAACCCGTTCCCCCTCCTAATCCTGATAATAATATAACAAGTTCGGATTCATTGAATAATGATTGGAAATCACGAATACCATCATTTAATCGATGTTTAGCCATCCTCATTAGCGTAGCGGCTCCATTGTCTTCATCGCCTAATGACAGTTGTAGGCAATGGGCGGACTTTGCATTAGAAAATGATTTTTTATCGACGTCTATTAGAAGAAGTTCTGCAGAACCTTCTGGACACCTAGAGTGGGCCTTTATGGCCCATTTACATCCTATTCCCCCAGCACCTAAAACCAATATAGTACTTCGGTCCACAAATTCAGATAGAGCATAGGGATTTATACTATACTAATCATAATTGAGATATCTTTGATATCGGCGCCTCTCGTCTCTCGCCCAAGCATTATCCGGTTCTAATTTCAAAACTTTGTCATAGTAGTTTATGGCATTTTCAAAGTCGGATAAGTAACGCCCCTGCATATGCCCCATGACATTCAATATAGGAATGCAATCAGGGCTTTCTTCAATTAGCCTCAATAGTATTGATTCGGCTTCAGATATTTCCATCAATTCCATATGATCTTCGGCGGATCCTAGTTCTTTAATTTGTTGATCATCGAGTTGGTATACATTTCGCCAAGATGGGCCGGACATAATAAACCCTTGAAGACATAGCATTTTAGGTTTCTGAAAGACATATAATTGAAAATATTTCATCTAGGGAGAAAGCGCAATACTGGAACCTTAATAGTCTCCTTTAATGTGGGAGGATTAATCATAGAGGCTAGAGCGTGCAGAGGTTGAATATGTTGTCAAAAAGACTCATGGTTTTGAGCCTAATTTTGATGTTTGTCGCCGGGACTAGTCAAGGATTACATTCCGGCGTTGGAGGAGATGCCAATAATGAAGGAGAAGTAACAATTGCAGGCTGTACTTGTCATGCTTCTGAACCCGATAATTCAGTCACAATAGTCTTAGATGGAGTGCCATATCATTATTCGGCTAACACGGAATACGAGATGAAGATTCAATTAATTGGTGGCCCGGATATACTTAATGGAGGTCAGACTGGAGGTTTTTCCATAAGAGTTAGTAGTGGTATTCTATCCGCAGCAGAAGGATTTGAAAATCTGGTTCAAAACTGGGAAGGAGATGAAAAAACACTTACTCATACTTCGTCTGGATCAGAAACTGCAGATAGATCATGGAATATAATTTGGAATTCTCCTGAGATAGTCCCTGAAGAGTTGGTTACAATATGGCTTGTTGGAAATTCAGTCAATGGAGATCAAATACCTTCAGCATTGGACAGATGGAATAGGTTAAGTGTCACCGTAGAAGAAGGCGAAGATAATGGCAAGACAAGAACGATTTTTTCTGGTAACGGAGATATTGATCCTCCCGCCCCGGTAAATGAAGAAATCGATTTGCATCATATGGGGGCTAAACTAAGAGCGCACTGGCTTGGTCTCCTTGGATTTGGAGCAGTAATTTTAGTAATCATATTTTGTGGATTGTTCTTAAGATATGGTTTCTCAAGACATTATAAAGGAAGAAGTAACTTATTAAAACTTAGAATTAAACACCTTCGAAGAGGTGATCAACTATGAAAGACGATGTTGTAATGAAACTTTTACGAGAAGTCAGTAGTGGGAAAATCTCAGTTGAAGAAGCAAGAGATGCCTTGGAAGGAGTAGATATATCTGAAGAGAGCTACACAAAGGCAGTTGACCATGGTGTTTTTAATATGCCTAAGCCAGGCACTATTGTTAGAGCAAGTATTGCTCCATCCGGAGATTCCTGGCTGATTATTTTAGTAGGACTATGGGGTATACTATGGACTTTATTTTGGTCAGGTTCCTTGTCATATGGCCTGTATAACAAATGGAATCAGCAAATACTTGCATTTAATTTAGGTATGACATTACTTACTTTGATAATTATGGGTATCGTATATCTGAAATATGTAATGCCGGATGTTGTTGTTGTGAAACACAGAAGAAACAAATATATAACAAAGAATGATACAGAAGCATGGAAAAAATATGAGGCATGAATATGGCAAGGAGGTTTAAATTGCGTCCCATTCCAGAAGAATCTGAGGATTCGCAAGAATCAATCAAGATGATTGACAGAAGAGAATTTATGAGGTTATCATTTAACACCGCGGCTGGACTCATCACAATGGTAAGTTTGGGCAGTGTAGGTTTCGCAGCACTACTGATGGGGCAACCCGAAGCAGATGGAGGAGATAGTGCTGTTAGATTTTGGGTTCCATCTGGAGCAGAAGATACAGCATGGTTTGGAGATAGGCACTTGGAGCCAATGAATTACAGTTCATTTCAAGTAGCGGCATCTGCTACAAAAACCGGGATGGTAGGTGCACAAGGAGTATGGTCAGGACTTCCAGTGAACGTGGTATATGTTCCACACGAAGAAAATAAAGATTTACCACTACAGTCAGATAAACCTAGATTTCAATACTTAGATGGATATGATCTTGGAGGAAAGTATGTTGGTTCCGGAAGAGAAGTAGAAGATGATGAAGCGTATGGCTCGTTGTCCATACATGACAATATGGTGATTATTTTCTCGAGATGTCCACACTTGTGTTGTATTCCAGGATGGCAATTAGTAACCAATAATTACACTGGAGATACTTGGGCGGCTGGCGGGACAGATGAGGGTGGAGACAAACTTTTCTGTATTTGCCATTCTAGTAGATTTGACCCAACTGCCATTGAAAAAAATAGCATGGGTAAAGGAGTTCCGTTTGAGTTTATAGGAGTCAGAAAAACTGGAGGTCCGGCTCCTAATGGAATGCCCCTAATCCCTTTTACAGTCAATGGTGATGTCATAGAAGCATTACCTGATTTCAAAGATTGGTATGCATATTGCGGATGAGGTGTTAAGATGATTCAATTCTGGTTTTTGTGGTTGTTCATAGCATTAGTTGTTGTAATAGTTGCTTTCACATTAAGAAAAGAAAGAGATGATATGCCAAGAAAGGACATTTTGAGAGCAGTTGAATCTAACGCTAGTGAAATGGGATTTTCGGAGAAAGTATTCCTATGGGCTTTTTCATGGTTGGATACTAGATTCAGAATACAAGACTATTGGGGCATGAGCAGAGATGCGTTCCACAGTGTGCACAGACAAATGCCGCTGACTCATGCTGAAAAATATAAATTAAGAATAATATGGTATTGGTACCCGTTATATTGCTTGGGAGGGATTTCATTTTTAGCATTCATTGTATTAGTAATAACAGGAAGTATTCTTGGACTATATTACGTACCTGGAGGAGAAGGAGATCCGACGCCTGCATACAGTAGCATGGAATTTATTATGACGACTCTGCCTTTTGGATATATAATACGATCAATACATCACTGGACTACACACTTCATGGTGGCAGCAGTTTTCTTGCACATGTGTAGAGTATACTTCACAGGCGCATATCGAAATCCAAGAGAGTTAAATTGGTTGATTGGAGTTGCATTGATGTTTTTCGTAATTTTCTTCGGTTATTCGGGATATCTCTTACCGTGGGATAGTTTAGCGTTTGGAGCTGCTACAATTGGAATCAATATGGCAACAGCAACACCCTTGATTGGAGATTGGATGGCGAACGCATTGTTTGCAGGTACTACATTATCTGGTCAAACAGTCACAAGAATGTATTTTTTACATGTCTTTATTTTACCTGTATTAGTTACTACTTTGATTCTCATTCATTTATTCATTGTTTGGGTACAAGGAATAGCCGAACCGCATTAAGGAGTTTATGAAATGGGATTAATAGATAGGTTTGGAAGAATTGCTGATACTTACATCAGTGAAAGGGATGCGTTGGTTGAAGCAGAACAAGAAAGGAGAAGAGTATTTGTTGGTCATTCTTTTTGGCCAACGGAAGTATTGAGAGATACAATAATTTTCGCAAGTATGATTATGGTAATATGCTTTTACTCATGGATTGTACCGCCTCCACTCCATAGTGCTGCGGATCCCTTTGCACAGGCTGGATTCGTATTCCCAGATTGGTATGTTTTATTTTCATATGGATATCTCAGATGGGGAGAATATTTGCCTCAATATACAATACCTGCAGGCCCAATTGGTGATTTCTTCGGGCAACCGTTCATCTATTGGAATGCAGCATGGTGGGGCGCTGCAATAACAGGAATACCAGTAGGAATCTTAGCATTGCCACCGTTCATTATTGGAAGGAGAGAAAAGAGAGGAGTGGAGGATCCTTGGTTTGCAAGCGCGGGTGCTGCATATTTGGCACACGTTTGGTTCATATCAGTATTCTCAATCAATATATTCTTAGAATTATACGCAAAAGATTTGACAAACTATTGTTTTGTAGATTCGCATCAATATTTCCTTTGCGGCCGACAGGCTCCGTGGACTGCTACTATCTTCAACGCTATACCTTGGATACTGACAGCTATTTTCTTGTTTGTAGTACTTTATTTTATCATAAGAAAATTTTTGTTAAATACAATGGGGGCCCGTGTTAATCCAAAAATAGGAAAACAAATCACAATTGGAACATTAATAATAACAGTTCTTATTTCTACAGCAACATGGCCAATATATGAAGGAGGTTTTTGGAATTATGGAGGACTCGGAGCAATGGATAGTATATCTCAACTAGATGAATTGAGGGAGCAGCCAGAGGATACTTTGGTTCACTATGGTAAAGGAAATGTATGGGAAATATGGGAAGATGATTGTTTACCCTATTCAGAAAGCAGTGGTTTGGCGATATGGGATACTATCGAAATAGAAGACCAAAAGGAATGGTGCGTCATTACAGCCTCAAATTGGGTAAATTGGGGTATTTATCAACCGACGAAATTTAAATTAATAGATTTTGCAGGAGTCAATGGGCATGCCGATGCTGAAACTGGTAGAAATGCTGCAATGTCTGCATTCACGTACAATGGCGATTCTAACGGTCTCGAAAGAACAATTTCTGAATCTAAAACATTCACCATAGAAGACCTAGGAGTAGACAAAGTTGCAACTGACATTGGTTGTAACTTTAGAACATCTACCTATGGCATTGGCACACACAGTCAAAGTATGAGTCTAGAAAACTCATTAGGAGAAAATATATGGAACATGGATAGTAATGCTTGTACTTCTGAAACAATTTATCTAGATGCCGGACAATCATATGTCCTGCATTACAGTACATCTTCATCAGACATTAATGAAAGTATTTCTATGATTACCGACTATACTGCAGTAGCGTATCAACCTTTAATATTGGCAGAAGACGGTACAGCATTGATTAGAGAAGATAGTACCTTAACAATCGACGAAATAGTAGAATTGGCTGTGAAAAACCCAACTTATCACAAAAATCCTAAAAGTTTGGATGCTAAACTAATTTATTCACTGTTTATCCCATGTTTAGGAGTTGGTGCGATGGTCTTCATGTTGATGCGTAGCATGGCAAGAGGATATGAATGGGAAATGAACAAGTGCTATGGCTGTGACCTGTGTGATGATGCATGTCCTGTAAGATTATTCAATGCAGGAGATAAATTGAATATAATATACAACACATGGAATAATGAAGACGATGGAGTTCCATTATATTCATGCCTGACATGCAGCGCCTGTACGAACGCATGCCCTCAATTGGTGGATTACGACTCATACGTCGATATCAGAAGGAACTTGATAGTTGGAGGCCCTCCAGCTGCCGAAATACCGCATACTGTTTTACAAGCAGTGCTAGCTGCCGAAGCGGAAGAAGATGAAGCATTTATATCGACAGAAGATTATCCAATTGATTCAAATGTTGGGTATTATCCTGGTTGTGTAGATTATATAGATCAGGAAATGATTTTTAGCCATGTTAATGAAGGAACTATGAATCTTGGAGAAACTACTACTGCTGCATTTACGCTATTTGAAGAACTTGGGCAAGAAGTAACATACTTAGGAAGAGATTTCTTAAAATGCTGTGGGCATGATCAAAAATGGCAAGGATTGACAGAGGTTTTTGAAAAATTAAAATTATATAACCAAAAGAAAATTGGTGAAAGCGGCATAGATACCTTAGTTACCTCATGTGCAGAATGTTTCAGAACGTTTGCATTGGACTATGAGTTAGAAGATATGAAAGTCATGCACACTACTGAATACTTAACAGAGAAAGGTTTCGACATGGAACTACAAACTGAGGAAGATATCACGGTCACATATCATGACCCTTGCAGAATAGGCAGACAAATGAATATTTACGATGAACCAAGGGATTTAGTACAATCTATCGAGGGTGTTAGTCTTGTAGAAATGGAGCATAATAAAGAAGATGGATTATGTTGTGGAGTATCGAGTATGATGTCGTGCAATGAAAATAGTAGAGGATTAAGATTGCAACGTTTTGATGAAGTTAAAGCTACTGGAGCGGACATCATGTTAACAACGTGCCCCAAGTGCGTAAGTCATTTTGAATGTTTGAAATTTGAAGGTGATCCTCGGCATGATTTTGAAATATTAGATGTCGTAAGCTTTCTAGCGAGACAAGTTAATGCAAAAAAAAATAATTAGATAAATGCCATATATGCGGAAAAAATGGATAAAATGGCATTAAACAAAATACCTAATAATGTCATCTTAGCGACTTGCCGCTTCTGATATCCCAATGCAGTTAACCACAAAAAGAAACCAATCAAACCGCCGCATGCAAAAGAAATCCAAGCAACTTCTAAATTTAAAAAATAAACCATCAACGCCCATATCAATATACCTTGAAATAATCCAAGCAAAGAAAGAGAATCTTTCCACAAAGAGTCTGGAGATTTTCCCATGGCATTCCGACTATTACAGGAGCAATGAAACTGACGGTTATAAACCGGAACCTTCCCATCGTAAAATAAGAGGAACATGAAGTGACTGACAAAAGCGACCTTACTGCCAGAAGAAGTAATGAGCAGAAAAGGATAAGGATGATGTTGAATGCTATGCGCTCAGAGGAAAGAGCGAAGATAAAAGGAGGCTTAGACACAGTAGCATGGGTAAAAGAAGAGTCGTGCATTGGATGCGATCAGTGTACAATTGTTTGCGATGATGATGCTATTGAAGTCTATAGAACTCCAATTAAAAGTCCGATAATGGATATTGACAATAATAAAAAGGCTAGAGTATTGAGAGACCCGTGTACAGGATGTAAAATATGTGTTTTGGCGTGTCCTACAGATGCGATAGTTATGATAAATAGGTGAAGGCATGGAGAAAGAAAACCCACTTAGATTTGGAGCAGAGTTTGGACCAAAAGGAGTAGAGAACCCAAGTGGAGTTTCCTTGTCAACTTTCAAATCATTAGTATGGATTTCTAATTTAGGAGGATTGATTTTATTTGCAATAGGATTAGAATTAATGGTGGTGCAACAATCATTTGGAATAGGTTTGGCGTTATTAATAGCAGGAGTCATAATAGCACTATTTCCTTCTAACTATGAAATAAGAGGAATGGAAGAAGGAGTCAATAACCTAGAAAATTATGGTGAAGAATGATAGTATGCCAGAAATCACCAAATACGGGATTAGAAAAATAGATACCCCCATAGGAATTTTATATGCTATATCTACTAAAAAGGGAATTATTAAGATAACTACAAAGAAGCAAAATGAAAATAATACAATCGGAGAGATGCATCTGAATAATGCCGAAGAATGGTTTAAATCCTATTTTAAGGGAGATGAAATTGAAAGACCTCTCCTAGATTATCAAGAAATGACTGTATTTAGAAAAAATGTTCTCAATAAGCTGACAGAAAAAATTTTATTTGGTGAAATAATATCTTATGGAAGGTTAGCTATTCTATTAGAAAAAAAAGGAGCGTCGAGAGCAGTAGGTACAGCATTGTCAAAAAACCCATGGCCAATCATTGTTCCATGTCATAGAGTAATAAATAATAATGGGGAAATAGGTAAGTATAGTGGAATAAATAATATTTTAGGTAAGAAAATGCTCTTAAAACATGAAGGTTTAGATATTTCTGATGAAATGATACTAATCAATGGTCCATGAACCGACATCATCCAACATATCCATCAAGTTAGTTCTACTAAAATTAGTATTTCTATCAGTCATGTGCAATGAATGAAATAATCTAATTCCTACTGCCATATCAGGTTGTTTCCTGAGCATTTCAGATAAAACTCCATATTCTTTACTCCATTCAATTGCGTGGGGCGTCAATTCTTCCATAAAAGATGATAATAAACTCGGAGTAGTAGCAGTTCCAGCTGGCATTTTAGGTCTATTGGTTACTATTTCGGGTAACTCTGTTAATTTTGCAGCTTTACGTAAGGCCAACTTTTCATTGTTATCAGACAGTTTCCAATTTAATGGTACTTTATATGACTCTTGACGATGCCTATAATTTAGAAATGGTACCCTAGCCTCTACACCGAATGCCATGCTATGGCGATCGGCTAACCTTAACTGAAAATTTGATAATTGGCCCCTGGACATTTCAAACTCTAGTGTTGTGAATAAATCTGAAAATTTATTGTCATGAAAAATTTTCTTGTCCCGCAAGGAATAACCTGGACCAGTGGGGACTGACAAATCTATTGATTTATCTACCGAATCTAGTCTTGATTTAACTAACTTATAGTGTGAACCTAAGTTCTTATATCTTTGATATCCTGCATGTAATTCATCGGCACCTTGGCCGCATAATCCAACTGAGACATGCTTGGACATTTCTTGGAATAATGGTTGCCAAAATAGAACAGAAATATCTAAATCTTCACCGTGCCATGAAAATTTTGGTAATTGTTTGAAAAAAATATCGTTATTTATGATTTTAGAGTTGAATTTTAAGTCAAGATGGTTTGCTACAGATTCTGAAAAAATATAATCGGGGTTATCTTCGCTACCTGCGACTGTCCAACATTCTGGCACATTATTATTTGTATCAACTGAAGCATCATGAGATAACGCGGCGATAAGGCTTGAATCTAGTCCTCCAGAGAGTACAACTCCTATTGGAACATCAGACATGAAACGATCTTGGACGCCGTGACTTAGGCTAGTGATTAATTTTTTAGATCCTGAAATGGGATCCCAATTTTTATTAGGAGAAAACTTTTCTGATGCATATGAACTAATTCCAGTCAATACCGCCTTGCCTTGAGAATCCAAAGACCATGTTTCTATTGTACCCGGTTTTACTTGAGTAACTCCTGCAAACAAAGTTGTTTCATCAATTGAATATTCATAGGCCAAGCGTGCATAAATAGCATTAATATCTGGTTTTCTTATAAAATCTGGATGTTTATAAAAGGCCTTTATTTCTGATGCAAAAAGTAATGTACCATCTTCTAAAATTGTTCTAAATAGTGGCTTAATACCCATTTTATCTCGGCATAAAATTAATTCTTGCCTATTAGAATCCCACAATGCAAATCCCCACATGCCGTCAAGTTCTTGAACCCACGAAATATGGTGAGTTGAAGGATTATTGATTCCTAAATAACCATCTGTTACTCTAATATGGCCATTAAATTTGCCATTAATAGGATTTAGAAACTCAGATCTAGTATTTCGTAAATTTTTATTTAATGCTAATATTACTTCACCATCACCATTTGTCCTCCATGGATAATTGCGTATTTCTGATTTAATCGATTTGTAATTATATATCTGACCATTTTGGATAAGTACCGAACCATGATCAGATTCCAAGGGTTGTTTTGAAAGATGTAAATCTACAATAGAAAGTCTTGCATGCCCGAGTGTGATTACTCCATTAGGAATATTATCAGAAAAAATTTCCATACCGTTTGGCCCACGGTGAGAGATTGCTGAAAGCATGGAGTATGCTACTGAGGTATCAGAATTCCCGAACAATCCAATAATGCCACACATATTATTACCAATGTTCAAAAATAAATAAACGTATGCTTTTGGGTGTTTATAAGATAATTAGTAGAGTTTAAAAAAATCTTATGAAAATAACCATTGATATTAATGAGGCTAGAGCCCAAATAAATAAATATGTATTTTGAGATAATTCAGATTCTTCACCATCAGGAGTCATAGTCAACATCTAATCGGAAGTTAAATGCAATGTAAAGATGACGGGTAAAAATCTATACAAAGGGCAGTAATATCATCAATCCAGCTAGAGGGAATAAGACCATAGTTGCATTATCATCAATATATTTTACCTGTGGTATTTCTCCAAGCACAGTTAACGGTGCTAAAAGAATAGATATTATCATGGGTGTCCCTATCCATAAACTGCACCCAATCCAAATGAGATATGAGCAAAATAATCCCACTATTATCGCTAATCTAACATCTTTCATCTGCCTTTTTATCTCTCCCATTAATGGGTCTACAAATGTGAGTCCGAAGATTATCGGAATCCCATAGATTCCTGATTTTAAACCATCATAATTTTGCTCGGGAACTACTAAAAATACCAATGAAACAGAAAGTGCACCCCAAGCCAAAGCGGAAATCTGACTGGCCTCGTATTCTCTTTGGCCGATGATTACTAAGCCTGACTTTAATCTAATGGCCTCAATTATTAAAATAGTAATACAAACCATGCTTACAAATTGTTGTCTTTCAATATCCAGATAAGAAGCTATTTCATCACCACTTTCATAATACATTAGAGGAATGATAAACATAGAAATATGAGTTATCCGGCGAAAAGCATGGCCACCAAAACCTCCAATGGAATGCGATACGTGATCTACCGTTAGATTATTGTCTATTTTTCCATCCATATTAGTGCCTCATTGTCTCCTTGTTAATAATATCGACCGCTTCATTAAGAGATATACTTCCGGCGGATAATTCGTAAAGAAGTATATTTAACCCATCATAACTCAAAAGACGAGAATCCCATAAGGATAGAAGTCTTTCTTTCTGTCTAAGGATTTCCCTTTCTGATGATACTGGGCACTTGTCAATTAAGGAAAGTAAATCATCGATGCCATCTCCATTAATAGCAGATACGAGTCGTGTAATTTTAGAGTTATTTTTATCCAGAGATAATGAAGAATTTAATGAGTCATAGGCTAAGTTTGAATTTGGTATATCTGATTTATTGACTATAACTATATCTGCTAATTCTAGAATGCCTGCCTTTTCTGCCTGTATTACATCGCCCCTATCTGGGCCTTCAACCAATAATATACGGTCTGCAAAGGCAACTATTCTAGTTTGAGATTGACCTGCTCCTACAGTTTCGATTATTATTTTAGACCAACCAGCGGCAGATAAAACATTTATCATATGACCAATAAATAGCGATAATCCGCCGGGATGGTTACGGGATGCTATAGACCTTATGAAAACTGATTCAGATTTTTCGGCTCCTTCCATTCTAATTCTGTCGGCCAAAAGAGCACCTCCTGATTTTGGTGACGATGGGTCGACTGCTAGAACTGCTATTTTTTCACCCATTTTAATCCATCTTGATATTAACGCACCTATTAAAGTAGATTTTCCAGCCCCTGGAGGCCCAGTAACACCTAGAGTCCATGGTTTCTGTACGGAGATTTTCGGCTCAAATCCGGATTCTATTTTTGTAATAATTTTACCTAAGCTTCTTCGGTCTCCATTAATAGCTAAATTCAATAAATCAGATTCATTTTTCAATCCCAAAACCACCCAATTTCTTCGCCTACTCCTGTCGGATGCCCTAGTTCTTTCCTTTGAGAAATATTAACTAAAAAATCTATTATCGTCTCTGAATATGTTCCTGGGCCGAATATTGCCCTGACTCCAGAATCATATAACAAAGAATGATCTTTTTCAGGAATGATGCCGCCAGCGAAAACTACAACATCTGATAAACCAGAAGTTCTCATTTCCTCACATATTTTTGGTATTAGTACTTCATGAGCACCAGAAAGTGAAGAGAGGCCAAGTGCGTCGGCATCCTCATCGATTAATATATTAATAATTTCTTTCGGGGTTTTTCGGATTCCAGTATATATTACCTCATGGCCTCCATCTCTAAGAACTCTTGTAATCACTTTTGCACCCCTGTCATGCCCATCTAGTCCTGGTTTGGCTATGACAATACGCATATCTTTCGACACTGGCGAGGTCGTATTCTATTTTCAAACAACCGCAAGATGTTATATTTTAACAAACTAGGTCGGAATGCTCATGTGCGTCCTTACTCAATCACCACTCAGAGATGACAGGTGTAGATGAGCGAACTGAAGAGCTTCGGCGCCGAAAGGCCCAATCGGAAGCAGGAGGAGGATATGACAGGATTTTGGCACAACATGCTAAAGGTAAAATGACTGCGAGGGAAAGAATTCTGCATTTATTGGATCCTGAAAGTTTTATGGAAATAGACTCACTGGTTGAACATCGATGTCAAGATTTCAATATGGAGAGGAATATTATTCCCGGAGATGGGGTAATTTGTGGCCATGGAACGATTAATGGTAAGTTAGTTTACTGTTTTGCTCAGGATTTTACAGTATATGGAGGATCCCTGGGTGAGATGCACGGTCTAAAAATATGTAAAATACTTGATATGGCGATTAAAACGGGAGCGCCTGTAATAGGTTTGAATGATAGTGGAGGAGCCAGGATTCAGGAAGGAGTTGCCAGTTTAGGATCTTATGCAGAGATTTTTTTCAGAAATGTTCGTGCAAGTGGAGTAATACCTCAAATCTCAGTAATAATGGGACCATGTGCTGGAGGAGCGGTCTATTCTCCTGCAATTACTGACTTCGTAATTATGGTTGATAAGACCTCTCATATGTTTATTACTGGCCCTGAAGTTATAAAAACAGTGACGAATGAAGAAGTAACATTCGAAGACTTAGGAGGTGCTAATACTCACGCATCTAAATCAGGCGTTACACATTTTACAGCAAGTAATGATCAAGAAGCATTGGATTTGGTACAAGAGTTGGTGAGTTACTTGCCAAGCAATAATTTAGAAAAACCTCCTACTAAGAATAGTCAAGATCCTCAAGATAGAAAATGTAATGTATTAGATTCGATAATACCTGTAGACCCTAGTTTACCTTATGATATTAATGATGTAATTGAAGAGGTATTGGACGACGGTGCATTCTTAGAAGTTCAGTCCGATTATGCGCCAAATATAGTGATTGGTTATGGCAGATTAGGTGGACAATCCATAGGGATAATCGGCAATCAACCTAAATTTCTTGCAGGATGTTTAGATATTGATGCCTCAACAAAGGCGGCTAGATTCGTTAGATTCTGTGATTCTTTTAATATACCGTTAGTCACATTTGTTGATGTACCTGGTTTTCTACCTGGTGCAAGTCAGGAATGGGGAGGAATTATACGTCATGGGGCTAAACTACTTTATTCATATGCTGAAGCAACGGTACCTAAACTTACTGTAATAACTAGAAAGGCATACGGTGGTGCGTATGATGTAATGTCTTCAAAGCACATAAGAGGAGACTATAATGTTGCATGGCCAAGTGCCCAACTTGCGGTAATGGGAGCTAGTGGAGCAGTACAAATAATGCATCGTAAACGGATATCTACTTCAGGAAACCCTGAACAAGAACGGGAAAGATTGGTTCAAGACTATAATGAAAAATTTGCTAATCCTTATCGTGCAGCTTCACTGGGGTACTTAGACGATGTTATACAGCCAAGAGATACAAGAATGATGTTGATTAGGGCCTTGGGTGCTTTATTAGAGAAAGAAGAAGTAAGACCATCAAAAAAACATGGTAATATACCATTATGAGGTAATAAAATGAGGGCTGATTTAGAAGATAAAATACTCGCTGCTGCCATATCCGCAATAGTACTTTTAGACTCTGAAGAATCCATAATCAGTATTTCTCCTGGAAGAAATAAAGGTAGTTTATGGTTTCAAGAACATACAAGAGCATCAATCGGTAAGATGAGTTTATCAAATCAGAAAAGTGAAAGAAGCATATAAAGGTGACAAGAATGGTAGAAAAAAGGAAAGTCACCGTAGATGATGAAGAATTTGAAGTAGAAATGGAAAAGAAAGGTATGTCTTGGCTAGTAAAAATTAGAGATAGAGAATTTTTAATTAAAGTAGAAGGAGGAAGAAATAATAAAGCTAAAGAAAATAAACGTAAAAAGAAGCTTAATGTCAGCAATGGCACGGTTTCATCCAGTATACCCGGAAAAATAATCTCATTGAATATCAATATTGGAGATATAGTAGAAGAGGGAGAAGTACTAGCAATTTTAGAAGCAATGAAAATGCAGAATGAGATACTTGCACCGATAAAAGGAATAATTAGACAAATTAATTGTAAAAGTGGAGATAGTATACTAGCAAACTCTCCTCTGATAATTATAGAGGGAGAGAATAGGGGATAAGCCATGGTAAAATGTAATTTTCCCAAATGCTCTGATCAAGGCGCTAAAAAAAGTAGATTATCTACAAGCGGATGCCTTGTATCTGGAGAGAAAGACGCATATTCATTTAGAGAAGCATATAAAATATTTCATTACTGTAAAAGGCATCACGATGAATTAATGCAACTAGTATGGGATCAAGTTAGAAAAAAGGAATATTATGAAGATAAATAATAAGAGTTAAATTACAGTTTTTTCAAATTAATCCTAATGCATCTTCAATTCTGTTCAACTCAGGACCGGTAGATCCAGAGCCCACCAATGCGTTTAAGTCACTAGAAGTACAACCAGCCCCAACAAAAGGCGAGCCAAATGTAACTGTCCCAACCATTAGTGGGACATTAAGAGTAGATTCTATTACTTCCACTTCTTTAGTAGTGATATCGGGATGAGATAAAACACCCTTATTATTTGCGACTAGTAAGCTACCAATTGATTCTTGATGAGCAACTGTTGTCCTCGTAGATTTTACACCTAGAACATCCTCAATCATCTCTAAACCTGAGTCTGGAACTACAGGGCTAACTATAGCGCCAAAATCATTACATTCGATTAAATTTCCTGCTGCGTTGACACCGCTCTGCATCACAACAACGTCCCCAAAGCTTGTCAGTTCATCTAATTCAGATTCGAATGCGATATCTGCGACTGCAAGACCTTTGTTATTACCCTTCAAAAGGCTTCCAAGTAATGCAGATCCACCTATTAAAAAGGGATGCATTTCCATTTCAAACGCTGTTTCAAGTAATGTGATTGATTGTAAGTCTAAAGAACGAGGGTAAAAGAGAACATCTCCAATTACGGAAAGGTGGACGCCCACTTGAGAATGGCCAAACAAATCACCTGTAGATATTGTAATTTTATCATCTCCTTGTTTATTGCTACCGCATAGATGGATGTAATGTTTGCGGGGAAGAAAAAAAATGGCACAACGACGAACTTTTCCGTGGGCTTTCGCACCACAGTACAGGAAACGACGCAGGAGGGCTTGACTTCCGGGTTCGATATGGGACCGGGTATTACCCCTTCGCTATGGCCGTGCTCAACTTTTTTTCGAATTTATGAATTGATATGCACTGTTGGACAGAGGCCCACATAGGCCTGGATTAGTGTAGAAATTGGATGCTCGGGGAGTTAGTGCAGCTGGGCTGAATACCTCGGAAAACCTCGGTACTTACACCCGCTGTCTATCAAACTCGTCTTCTACGAGCCCCCTGAGGTGTCTCGTCTTTCGGATGACTTCGAGCTTAGATGCTTTCAGCTCTTATCCACTGGAGCGTGGCTACCCAGCATTGCCCTGCCGGACAACTGGTAAACTAGTGGCTCCGAGTCCTCGTTCCTCTCGTACTAAAGGACCCTTCCGATCAGACACCTTATACGCCTCAACCACAAAGCAACAAACCTGTCTCACGACGGTCTAAACCCATCTCACGATCCCCTTTAATGGGCGAACAACCCCACCCTTCCTAGCTTCTGCACCAGGAGGTTGGGAAGAGACGACATCGAAGTAGCAAGCCACCAGGTCGATATGTGCTCTTGCTGGTGACAACTCAATTATCCCCAAGGTAACTTTTCTGTTATCAATGGCCCCCAGAAATGAGGCACATTGGTTCGTTAGGCCCTGCTTTCGCATCGTCGATCGTTATTGATCCGATCCACGTCAAGCCAGCTTTTCCCCTTACAGTTAACGGCGGAGACTGAACCGCCTAAGCTGACCTTTGGGCACGCTTGTTATGTTTTCGAGCGCGTGGCGCCCCACCCAAACTACCCACCAAACGGTGTTCTCATTAAGAGTTAGTACAGTCACACACTAAGGACGGTGTCTCTATGGACGACTACTCTCGAAACTAGCGTTTCGAGGATCAAACATCTCCCGTCTACTCAGCACAAAGTGAGCGAATGTACAACGCCAGGCTGTAGTAAAGCTCTATGGGGTCTTCGCTTGCAGGTTGAGGTTACTGGACTGTGCGCCAGTAAAGTCAATTTCGCCGGACGTATCGTGGAGACAGTGGGACTCTCGTTGGGCCATTCATGCAAGTCGCCAATTAAGCGACAAGGTATTACGCTACCTTAAGAGGGTCATAGTTACCCCCGCTGTTTACCGGTCCTTCGTCAGGTTGAAACCCGATTTCAGATACCGGCACTGAGCAGGATTCAGCGACTATACACAATCTTTCGATCTAGCAGTCGCCTATGTTTTTATTAAACAGTCGGAGTCCCCTGGTCACTGCGACCAGCTTATCTCTAAGCTGGCACTCCTTCTCCCGAAGTTACAGAGCTATTTTGCCGAGTTCCTTCACGATACTTTGCCCGTCACACCTTAGGCTACTCACCTTGGGTACCTGTGTCAGTTCTTGGTACGATCACTTCTACGGCTTTTCATGGGACCTAGGCCTCATTCGTCATTGCTCACGTCTTCTCAATCTTCTCACCATGACGGTTCTCCAATTGATTATTACGCTTCGACGCCCCATGACAGAGACGTACGAACTAGCCCAAGCCGTTACCATTATTGTAGAAGGGTATACGAATATTAACGCATTTCCCATTCGGACATTTCGATTAAGAATGCCCTTAGGATCGACTAACCCTCGGCTGAAAAACATTGCCGAGGAACCCTTACCCCTTCGGTGGTGCGGATTCTCACCGCACTATGCTGCTACTCTTCCCTAGATTCTCATATGTAGACGGTCCACTAGATCTTAAAACCTAGCTTCTACCCGACCACATCGCCGCGCTACCTCATCTTCTTTCGAAGGATCAGCGTATCGGTATTCAGTTTGAGTCCCGTCCATTTTTCGGGCCCGCAAGCTTGACCAGTGATCTGTTACGAACTCTTTCAAGGATGGCTGCTTCTAAGCCCACCTTCTGGTTGTCTTCGACCACGGACGCCGTTTGTGATTAACACTTAACTGAAATTTTGGGACCTTAACGCTGAGCTGGTTTCTTCACCTTTCGTCACGGTAGCTTACCCACCGTGGCTCACTCCCTGCTTCTACGGCGTGCACAACTTCGGAGTTTGACAGCGTACCGAGGAATTGCTCCCCCTAAATACCCAATCAGTGCTCTACATCGCACACTACCTCTACAGAGATCTACCTACGAGTAGTCTCGCGCGGAACCTGCTATTGCCTATCTCGATTGGACTTTCACCCCTATACCAAGCTCGTCCGAGCGATTTGCACATCAGCAACGGTTTGATCCTCCACCCAACTTTCATCGGGCTTCAATCTGGCCAGGCATAGATCGACAGGCTTCAGGTCTCCCACCATTGACTCCGGGCGAGCACACCCAGTCCCTCACCGCTAATGCGGTTGCGGACCTTTCGGTTTCCCTCCGGCTTCGCAGATTAACTGCTTAACCTCGCCAATGATCAGAACTCCCAGGGGCATTATTCGAAACGCAAGAATAAACGCTGCTCATATCATCGCTTTAACGCTTATTCAGCTTGTTCCCGACTGGTTTCAGGGTCTTTTCACATCCCGCTAAGGATACTTTTCAGCTTTCGCTCACGCTACTTGTCAACTATCGGTCTCGAGTAGTATTCAGGATTGGAAGTATCTGCCTCCCATATTCACGCGCGATATCCAACGCACGCTACTCTGGATTCATCACTTGATCATATTCAGTACATATACGGGACTTTCACCCTCTATGGTGCGCCGTTCCAGGCGACTTCTACTTCCTAAACTTAGATTACAGATGATCCAAACCCCACATCTCTCTTAGGTTTCCCAAAGAGATTCGGTTTGTCCTATTCCGTTTTCATTCGCCACTACTAACGGAATCTCATTTGATTTCTTTTCCTCCCCCTACTGAGATGCTTCAGTTCGGGGGGTTCCCTTTCCTCATTGAGGAATGACATTAATGTCAGGAGGTCCAATTCAGCTATTCGCGGATCCAAGAGATTCATGCCTCTCCCCGCGACTTTTCGCAGCTTGTCACGACCTTCTTCGGCTCTCGAGCCGAGCCATCCCCCAGTCGGGTTGTAGCATCTTAGATTTCTACAATCCCACCTTATGTGAGTCCTCTGGTGTCCAGGCATATCAATTCTGGTATCTCAGATCGTTCCGTCTCCCCGCAGGGCGGAGCAATCTCAACCACTTACCCTGATACCTGATAGTATCAAAGCGCACTAAAAGCAATTCGCCGACCTGCCTTTGGTATATGAATTAAGAGGATAGATAGTAAAATTATAACTAGTATTTGGATTGATAAATTAGGAAGAAAATGTCTCAATTTGGAGCGTAATCGATGCCAAAGAGAATTATTAGAGAAATAGGATATTGCGGCGCATATTTTACATCAAATGGTATCGGAAATAAAATATTATTATTTGGTGACTCTGAAATGTCAAAAGGTAATGATTTTTCAAAAATTTTCACCCCTTCTTGAATCTCTTCTGAAATAGATTTTACAGCGCCTCCGCAAAGTGCACATATTAGTTTATTTTCACATTCCATACCACAGACGCTACAAGACTGCATGATACGATGAGAAGGTATGTTATGTTTTATTATACCTCAAATATTTTAGTATTTGATGATAATTAATTACTCTGATTCAACCGAGGTATCCTTGGTAAAGATAATCTTATTCTTAGGATATGAATCGTCTTTGTAGACCATTGGAGACAGAGATAGACTACCAATTGCTAAGATTAAAATTAACATTGCTGGAATGAAGTTTGAAGGCCAATCCATTGCATAACGTATAACACAATATATTGTTGCGATGAATAATGTCAGTATCATAATTGGGAATCCTGTTCTAAAGAATCTATTAAAAGATATATCATTTCCTGATTCTTCAGCAAGACCAGCAGCAACTACGTTTGCAGATGCTCCTATTATTGTCCCATTACCGCCCAAACAAGCACCCAATGCCAATGCCCAGGCAAGTGGCCCCAGTGGCAGTAGAAGTTCAGGATCACGCGCGAGTTCAATCACTACAGGCACCATAGTTGCCGTGTAAGGGATATTATCGATGAAAG
>Ga0315320_10000535_pt1 | contig 31199 bp, 36 predicted proteins | sample M140m21515metaG_FD_203458 | JGI IMG/M metagenome (GOLD analysis project Ga0315320, IMG submission 203458) | Ammonia-oxidizing marine archaeal communities from Monterey Bay, California, United States - M1 40m 21515 | ecosystem: Environmental > Aquatic > Marine > Coastal | place: USA: California... | reverse complement strand
TCTGGTTTTCATACCCTTCAGGAGATATGAAAGATATGTTGTAAAACTGAGATCTGTCATCGTTTAGAATTCTATCGTATATTGCATATACTTGAAATGTTTTCTGTATTACGTTTTCAGGTGAATCTTCAAGAGTGGGTGTTCTGAATTTCACTGTAATAAATTCATTGCCAACGATAGGCAAGTTTGATATCAAGTTTGCAGCATCAGCAAGGATAACATTTCCAGTCATGCAAAAAGAAAATAAATCTTCGTAAAGATTTATTTCCATCATAAAGTCAGTGATGTCGGCAGTTGCTTCAGTGCTAGGACTAGTGATAAGCAATTGCTCTATTTTATAATCACCTGCATGTATTAGTGATTCAGACGAGGAATCCATATTACTGATCCATTAAACTTTTGTATTTGTTTATGAAACCAGCTAAAAAGTCATTTCTTAGTATTAATATCTGTCTCTTTTTTTCGTTCTCATCAACTTCATAGTCTATATTTGAAACTGCTTCTATGCTACCGTTAGCAATACCTACCGCATCATAATCAACTATAATTGTTATATCATCTGCTAGGCGATAGTGATGGTCTTTACCAGAATTGCCAACACCATGTTTAGATTCTGTATATGCAAAAATTTCTTCTTGTCTTTTTGGCCACTCTTCGTGTACGTTGACAATATCGTTTACGGTCAAAAGAATCCAATGGTAGTTAGAAGATCCATAAAGATTATTGGCTATTATATCAGGAGTTTCTCCGTTTTTAACATAGTAAGCCTCTAGTGCTGCTCGACTAGTTAGTTTTCTATCAAGACCTACTCGCTGAAAGATGTCTTTCGTATTAATAGTTTCGCCGTTTGCTTTGTACGAAATTTTTGGCATCGCTTTAAAAAACATTAGTAACCTTCCGCTATTCTATCATTAGTTAGGGTTTCAAGTTCTGTGAACGCCAACTGCATGTTTATCTCTGCTGGTGCACCTCTCGTGCCTTTAAATGTAGTAAATGCGTCTTGATTGCCGTATGTTATTTTTATATCTGTTAGCGCACAAGAAGAAATTTTACTTAGATGTGTATTTTCTTCTCCTTTGTACATATACTGTATATTAAATTCTGATGGATATTCTAAGAATAGACCGGTAGGATCATTCTCTGGATGCATGTGATATTTAAAAAGTCGGATTATTCTTTGTACTTCATTGTATTCCGTTTCATTTCTAGGAACAAACTTATAGTTGAATGCGAACTGTCTAAAGCCCATGTTAGAGAATAGTTGCTCTTTATATGGATTAGCCACTTTACCAGATGCTAAGTCAAGAGATGCTCCTATTTCGCCCGTAATACCCAAACCAGATGGCAATGAAGCCGCAGCTTTTATTGCCCCTCTAGCAACAAGGTCACCAACACCGCCAGCAGTACTCAAAAGACCTTCTTTATCGAGCAACTCTCCTGCGCCGGCTAATGCACCGAGTTCTTTGTTTTCCCAGTTTGCTGAATATTGAGCAACAGGAGGAGCTGCAACGTGAAGTTCTATTACTCCTAGAGTTCTGACTTTGGTGACTGTTTCTATAACAAATTCTGCAATTGCTACTCCTGCAATAGCTCCTGCGCCGCCACCCAAAAGACCTGCTAAAGACTTTCCTAATTTTGATGCATTGCCGGTAAGACCAGCAATAGATGCACCTGCACCTGAACCCAAGACAAATCCAGCAGCTACTGATGTTCCTTTTGCGAGAGTTTTTGCTTGATCAGCAGTCATTCTATTTTCAGAGGTAGAATCTACTGTCTCCAGAGGTCTTACTGGGCCGGCCCAGTCACGCCCATTTGACTGCAAAGAAATGTTGGTTTGCTCGGCTACTCGACTGTTTGACCTTGCGTTGATGAAGAATCGAACACTGTGAGGTTGATAATCGTCATCGCCCACTCGCTTAGGATATTCGAGAACAGTTGGACTACTGAATATAAAAGCTGACGCCAGGTCTCGGTCTCTAGCATCTCGTTCGGCAATTTTTTTCGCTTCTTCCGCAATTGTTTTATTGCGCTCATCTTGATTTACTTTTGCCGAGGAGGATTGATCAAGCACCCTGCCTACCCTGTCTGCCATATCACCCATTTCTTTTCCTGCGTAAAGAATTGTTTTCTTTATTTATAACAGGAATACAAGATGTCTAAGAAACTTCTTTCGAAGGAATTATCTTGCCCCATTTACCAATAGGACATTCTGCCCAATTGAGCCTGGTTTTAGCTGGCATCCAACAGCCGCATTTGCGGCATTGGCTTAACAGTTTATTGAGATGTTCACACTCATTGCATATTTTTGCTCTTTCTTGATGCTCTGGTTTCATTTTTTCTGTACCTTCTTATCAATGATGCCCCGTCCCATTGATAGTGGTCGATATAGTTCTCGTAGTTCAAGTGCCTTATCAAAATACAATTTCAGTCTTTCTTCATAATCTGGCATAAACTCAAACACTACGCCTGACCAAGGACATGCTAATATGTTAGCGATTGCTTTCTTCGCTGCTTCTTTGCCTTCTCTCTTTTGTATATATGTGATTATACGATGAAAAGGCTGATACACACCAGCTCCTGATGAGTTCCACAAGGATATATCATATACAGTTTTGCCCAATGCAGCGCCTGTAATAATCATTTCAGATGCGGTAGTGCTATATACTGTTTCGCATTGTTCAAGTAACTTAGCACCAGAAACATTTTTAGGCAATACTTTTTGCCAACCACACTTTTGGCTAACCATTTTCAGAGCGTTAGTGTGAGTTAAAGGGTGAGGTTTTACTACAACATCGTCTTCTTCTAGTAAAAGTTTTTCGAGAGATGCTGTGTCTACTAAATCAAGAAGATTGTGTCCAGGGAGAAATACCGCATGCTTGATGTCTTTGTATTTTTCTTCTAGTTCATCGAGTTCGTATTTATCTGAAAACGAGGATACAAATTTTTGAAATAGTTCTTCGCCTTCTTTGCCTGAATCTATTTTTGATGCAAAGTCAATTAGACGACAATTTACTTCTCTGGACTGAGTAGTAACCCAGATTCCACCACCGGCAAATTCTGTATATGTAAACTCGCTAAAATTATTATCTTGAACTGATCCTACATCGTATGTAATTGGCCACGGAGAAAGAGAAATAATTAATTCTTCATTTTCTACTGCCCATTTATTTCTCATTGATCTAGAAGCATATGGACCAATTTTTTTTCTTTCATTGAACCTATCTGACATCTTATTTTCTGCCAGTCTAGGTGTTGGTTCTTTTTCTTCTTTTGGCTTTAGGTCGTTTTCATTCAAGTCAGTAGGGCGAGTACTAACATCATTATACAATTTAAGATCCATCATACACTCTCATTAATAAAAAAATTATTTATACTTCAAAAAATACAGAATCTCTTATGCCCCATATATTTTCAAGTTCAGTCACATTTCTAAAAGATTCCGCTTTAGCATCTAAGTCTGCAATATTATCAGTAGGTGTAACACCGAGCCTCACCTGACTTGCATGGCGAGCAAATTTAGCATCTAATTTTACAAATGCTGCGTTTCTTTTTTTTCTTAATTCGTTTAGTCTGAAATTCTTTCTAACTTCACGCTTTTCTGGTATTACTTCAACTAAACCATATACTCGATCAAATGCGCCTGTGTCCTCATTATATACTGCTGAGATGGCTTCTATTGAATGAGTGTACGTAGGCACTAACGCAACATCATCTATAGGCAAAGGCAAAACGCATCTATAGGGAGTGCCTACTAAAGAGAAATCAGTAATAACGTTTGGTAAAGTAGTACCACTAAGATGTTTTTCTCTTAGGTCATTTTCATAAATAGGAAACTCTATTACTTCATTAGTTTCTAAATTTACTTTAACATATAACATTTGTATCTCTCCAATTTATTCGGTTATCCAATTTGTGGTTCTACTAGTAGAAATTTCAGTATTTTGAGATTCTAATGTAGTCCAAGAAGTTGTAGCATTAGTGTTCCATGACGTGCTGGTATTTCTAGAACCAGAATTTGTTGTAGAAGTTACATTTGAGGTATTCCAGTTAGTGACGTTGCTTCCTGTCCACGTTGTACTGGTTATCCTATTTGTATTGACCTGTGTGTCAGTATTTCTATTTTCGTCCCAGGTAGTGACAATAATACTATTCCAATCAGTAGCAGTATTTCTACTTTCGTCCCAACTAGTGGTAACATCCCAATCAGTAGCAGTATTTCTATTTTCGTCCCAACTAGTGGTAACATCCCAATTGGTAGCAGTATTTCTACTTTCGCCCCAAATAGTGTTAACATACCAGTTTGTGTCAGTATTTCTACTTTCGTCCCAACTAGTGGTAACATCCCAATTGGTAGCAGTATTTCTACTTTCGCCCCAAATAGTGTTAACATCCCAGTTTGTGACAGTAATGTGGTTTGTTGTCCAAATGGTACTATAAGTGTTACCCCATGAAGTACTTGTAAGATGGCTAGTTGACCATGTAGTAGTACCTTGATATTCAGTCTCAGTAATTCTACTACCAGCCCACGAAGTTACATCATTCCATGCAGTACTAAACGTAGTTGAAGTGTTTCTAGAATAATTAGTGTACACTGGCACTGCTGGACCAGTCGCAGTACTTCTGCTAGTAATTCTACTAGTAATTCTGCTGGTATTAACGCTACTAGATGTATTTCCGATCACTGTATTCCAGCAAGTTGGATAAGTAGTAGTAGTATTTTGGCTACTTGCAACCGGCCAACAAGTAGAGTATGTACAGTTATATGATGTTGCACATACAGTATCACAGTTATAGCACTCTTGTTGAATATAGACTGCAGTATATAAAGTACATTCACCTAGTCCTCTATTGTCTTCCTGACATCCCCCACCGTTATTCATAGTGTCTATGTATCCCATTACAGGATAGAATCCGGTAGTGTAGAACGGGCCAGTAAACGTAGGACAACTACATCCTGCAGGAAGGGAATCGTATGTGTTCAATGTTCCATTTGTATTGTATGTATAACAACCGTATGCTGAACCAGTAACCGAAGTATTTACAAATACATCAGTGTTTCTACATATGGTATTGACAACCGGCTCAGGTGTCGTCCTATCTGTATTGCGACACTCTTGTCCATATATAGGAGATATAACGGTTGCAGTCCAGTTTGTAGTGTAAGATGTAGACCATGAGGTAGATGTAGTAGGTATAGAATTTCTTACAAATACTTGCCAGGATGTAGTCCAAGAACTGGTAGTATTTCTAGAGTTAGTAGTATTCCTGCTATCAGACCAAGAAGTTGTATCGCTGACAGTGTATGTAGTGATTCGGCTAGTATTATAATTAGTAGTAGTATTTCTACTAACAGTTGCTGAAGTAAGTCTGTCGGTATTGTAACTAGTTACAGTATTTCTACCGTATTGTGTGACCTGACTATTTCCCCAAAACGTAGTAGTATTTCTACCGTATTGTGTGGCCTGACTATTTCCCCAAGTCGTAGTAATATTACTGCCATAAGCTGTAATCTGACTATTTCCCCAAGTCGTAGTAGTATTTCTACCGTATTGTGTGACCTGACTATTTCCCCAAGTAGTAGAAGTATTACTGCCATAAGCTGTAAGCTGACTATTTCCCCAAGTCGTAGTAGTATTGCTGTTACCAATTGATACCGTGTTTCTATTGTTTGGCCATGTAGTAGTAATTGGAGTGGTAGTATTCCAATTAGTTGTGGTATTACTATTAAATGTTCCTGTAGTGCTTCTAGAGGTATTATATGTAGTAGTTGTATTACTACCAAAGAACCAAATTGTGGTAGTGATTCTACTAGTTACCACATTAGTATTCAAACTAGTATTGGTATTCCACGTGGTAGTATAGTTAGTAGGAAAACTAGTAGAAACACTAGTATTCTGTCCTGCCTGAACAAATAATTTTCTAGTCCAACTCATTAAATATTATCCTTATGCGTAGTCACGCCAAGATTGTACGCCCATGTAAGTGATACCTGCATCCACAGTATCTAGGATAATCATTGTTTTACCAGTGAGGTTAGTTTGTATTGCAGCACCTCTATTAAATGTAGTCGTGCCTGGCCAAGTGATAGAACCTGCGCCTATATTTTCTATTACTAAATAAATAGTATTTACTGATCCATTTTTGAGATTTGAAACTGTAAATGTAGTATTACCCGTTATTTTACAAGTAACAGTATCACCCAACGCAGTATCTATGTTTACAATACCAGAAATGTCTCCTAAATTTTGGACTTTTCCACGAATTACGGTATTGAGTAAATTTACAGCCGCAATATCACCAGTTGCAGTGATGTTATCTGTACTCAAAGTACCAGTAGCAGTACCATCAGCAGAATCAAGTTTTCCACTAACATCGATTGCTGATATGTCTGAGGTAGCCTGTACAACTTCAGTATTCAGATTACTAAAGTTGTCGTCCATTTCTTGTGTCGTGAGGGCGGCTAGTTTACTAGCTCTTGTAACAATAGTAGCCATTGTGTTATTATTCCTATCTAATAAATAGAGTACACTTTCAACTTATTTATAACAACTATGACATACGCAAAAGAAGTTTATTCCGGCAAATTTATACCAAGAAATCCTGCAAAATACAAAGGCAATCTTTCAAATATAACATATCGATCTAGCTATGAGTTAAAATTTATGAATTGGTGCGATTTGAATAAATCAGTACTTGAGTGGGGGTCAGAAGAGATTGTTGTTCCGTATAGATCGCCACTTGATAACAGAATTCACAGATACTTCGTTGATTTTTTTGTAAAAGTTCAATCTAAAGATAAAGTAAGAATGTGTTTGATTGAAGTTAAGCCACATCGTTTCACACAAGAACCCAAAATACCTGCTCGAAAAACAAAAAGATTTATAAGTGAAGTTAAGCAATGGGGGGTCAATATTGCAAAATGGGAAGCTGCAAAAGAATTTTGTCTTGACCGAAATTGGGAGTTCATGATTATTACTGAGAAAGAACTCGGCATTTAGTTATAAATAGTCACATGGCTAATCCTTTTCAAAACATACAAACAAACACTGGCGGCAATGATCGCAGCTTTAGATGGTATCAAGATGCTGTCCGTAAGGTTGCAGGCAACATCAAAAGTTTTAGTGACGCTTCGAGATCAGATATTGGTGAGTTTACTACTCAGTTAGAGCCTGGTAATATGTACATGTATGTTTATGATCCTAAGTACAAGGACACTCTTCCCTACTGGGACCAATTTCCTCTGTGCTTGCCATTTGACGATATATCAGGTGGCTTTGTTGGATTAAATCTGCACTACTTACCACCAATGATGAGAGCAAAGCTACTAGGCGAGCTATTAAATTATACAGATAAAGAAATAACAGATAAAAGCAAGATAGAAGTTAAATGGAATATGTTGAAATCTTTCAGCAAGTTTCCAGGTGTGCAACCCACCGTAAAGAAATATCTATATAGTCAAGTTAATAGTAGATTTCTAAAAATAGATCCTGAGCATTGGAAAGCAGCTATATTTTTGCCAACACAAAGCTTCCAAGGCGCATCGGTTCAACAAGTTTATAGAGAAAGCAGAGATATAATCAATGGCTAAAGCAGCAAGCAAGTTAATAAATTTCTTATCAGAAATAAGAAATCAGCACACGCCAAGAACCGAAAGATTCGAGGTGATGTTTAACATACCTGCAGGCCTAAGAAGTCAAATAAGCTATGGCGCCGAACAAACAATTTCAATAAGATGCGAAGAAGCTCAGATCCCTGGTATGGCGGCGACTAACCTTCCCGTCAAGATAGGTGCATGGACAGAATATAGAACACAAAATGTCGAATTTTTAACTACAGATATGTCCTTTAGTTTTATAGTAGATGAAGATTGGCATGGCAGAGAACTGTTTGAAAAATGGATAGCTATGTCTGCTGATACAAACTCAAAAGAAGTAGGTTTTTATACTGATGTCGTTGCAGACATTGAAATATCTTCTTTGAGTACAAATGACGATGTGTTAGCAAAATGGAGACTTATAGACGCTGTTCCTAAACTCATAAACTTGACACCGATGTCGTGGAGTAATGTGGGATTTGTGAGAATGTCAGTTTCTGTTTCGGCTAAAAAGTGGGAAAGAATTTATAACGGAGTCGGTGTTAAATAAATTAATGGAAATAATTGGAGAATATAATGGCTTTACCTGTAATTGATGTACCAACATTTGATGTAGAAATACCAGGAATAAAAGGAAGTGTCAAGTTTAGACCCTTTCTAGTAAAAGAAAACAAGATTTTAACACTTGCTTCTGCGTCTGAAAGTACATCAGAAATGTATGCTGCATGTTGCCAAGTGATTAGCAACTGTTCATTTGGAAAAGTAGATGCAGAGTCTTTGGCAATGTTTCAACTTCAAAGTGTATTCATAAAGTTGCGTGAAAAGTCTATAGGCAACATACAAGAATTCACGCTAAAGTGTGGAAAATGCGAAGATGCTTTGAGTTATAATATGGACTTGACTTCGTTTGAGTTAGTAGGCGATATTAACACAACAGAAAAGAAAATAGAATTAAATGATAGTGTTGGTATAATGCTAAAATACCCATCTGCTAAAGTACAGTTGACGCAAGATGAAATGAGCGATACGGATATTCTTCTAAACAGTATCAACTATATCTACAATGGTGAAGAAATAATCAAACCAGAAGAAGAAACAGTAGAAGAGATGATAGAGTTTATTGATGGGTTGCCAGTAAGTGCGTTGAATGATGCAGCAGAATTCTTTCAACAAATACCTACATTGCTTCATACAATAAATTACACTTGTGCAACGTGTGAAACTAAAAACAATATTGTAATAAATGGATACGATCATTTTTTCGGCTAACTCTTTCTCAAGATTCGCTTGAGAATTACTACAAGACGAATTTTTTGTTAATGCAAGAGCATCATTATAGTTTATCTGAATTAGAAAATATGATGCCTTGGGAAAGAGAAGTTTATGTCGGTATGTTGATAACTCACTTAAAAAAGAAAGAAGAGAAACTAAAGAGTAAACAATAATGGATTTAACAGTATCTGGTAAAAATATTTTAGATGAAGGCTTTAGTGGAGCTAACGTCAGAGACAAAGAAAACAATAACAAGTTTTCAAAGTCAGGTGCAGAATTTCTGCTGGAAAATATTAAGAAAGCCACGACACCTGTTAAAAATACTGGCATGAGAAACAAAGATGCAATCTCTACTTCCATAAGCACTATCGCACAAAGTCTTGGCGACAATACTGAAGCTGTACAAAAAATTGTTGATGCAAATGATGAATCACAAGAAGAATTTGTAAAACTTGTGAAGATGATGGCTGCCGCTCAAGAAAAAACTGGAGAAGCTAGTGTTAAGGCTATAAATCAGTTATTACAACAGATAGCAAAAATAGAAATAAAATCTGGAGACAATTCAGCAGAACTGACAAAACTTTTAGGTCTAGATAAAACAAAAGAAACTTTATCAAAGCAAAGCGATCCTCTTGGATTTGCTGGTACTGCTTTCAAAAAATTTACAAATGTTGACGTAAGAGAAAATGAGACTTTTGGTGAATCACTAAAGCAAGTATTCTCTAAAGAAAAGCTATTTGGACTACAACCTAAAATAGACTTTGAAGAGGCTGAACAGCAAACAGGTCAAGCAGCTGCCTTGGGAGCTGTTACAGAAGCAACTGTAGCCGAGAGCAAAGAAACAGAAACAAGTAACATTGCTCCTGCTAAAAAGACTGTAATTACTAATGCAGAAGGTGGCGACATCACTTCTGGTATTGATAGAGAATCTTTAGACAACAAGAAAGTAGAGCTATTAGAAGATATCTTGGCAGAATTGAAAAACATGTCAAGTGGCGAGGCTGGCGGAAATGGATTAGGTCTTCCTCCTGGTATGAATCTACCAAGGAATCTACCAAGGAACGGTAAACCACCCACAAATACTAAGCCAAGTAGATTCAGTAGATTAAAAAGAGCATTGGGATTTGCAGATGATGTTCCTACGACAGGAGCGACTGCTACTCCTACAAAGTCTACCGCACCTAGAAGTCTAAAATCACTTCTTTTCGGGCAAGCTGACGATGTTGCAAGAGCTGGAACAAACGTAGCTGACGATGTTGCAAAAGCAGGTGTAAACGTAGCTGACGATGTTGCAAAAGCAGGTGTAAACGTAGCTGACGATGTTGCAAAAGCAGGTGTAAACGTAGCTGACGATGTTGTTCGTGGCGCTAGTACTACTAGTAAAGTCCTTGGTGGCACAGCGAAAGTTTTAGGTAAAGTAGCTGTGCCATTAGCAGTAGCAGGGTCTGTTTATGAAGGATACCAAGGTTACAATGCAGCAGATCAGCTAGTAGAATCTGGCGCTATAAATGAAGAAACAGGTCAGATGTTTACAGAACAAGATGAGACTGCTGGTAAAGTAGAAGCAGTGACTAAAGCGACTGGCGGTCTTGCTGGTTCATTAGCAATGGGATCTACTGGTGCTGCTCTCGGCGCTTCTATTGGCTCAATTGTTCCTGGCGTTGGTACAGTTATCGGTGGGGTTGTAGGCGGGGCTATCGGTGGTATAGCAGGGTATTTTGCAGGATCTGCTGCTGGTGAAGCTGTAGGAGACGCTGCTACTACTACATCGGGAGAGGCAGCACTAGATGCTGCAATAGAAAGTGGCCTTTACGATAAAGACTGGATGGGCAACAGTGAGATTGATCCTGAAATATTAAAAGAAACTACTGATACTGCTCAATTACAAGCTATACTCCACGATGATGATTTAGACGAGAAAGACACTAACAGAGTATTAGAAAGACTTAGCCAGTTGAATGGAGGCGAAGAGACTACTACACAAGAGGCAACTCCAGGCAGACAACAAAGGACACCTAAGTTACCTGGAGTATATGAGGCTGGTATACGAACAAAGGATGCAGATGGAAATTTAATTCCATTATCAGAAGAAGAACAGTCCCAAGTAGACGCCGCAAGGACAGCTAGTGCTATGATGAGAGGAGAAACTTATACTCCTTCTGTGTCTACTTCCACTACTACCACAGATTCTTCTGATAACCCTATGCAAATGGGACCAGGTGATGTAAAAGCATATGACACTCAATTAGCAGAAATCAATGATTCAGATATGAGTGAGTCAATAAAAATAGCGAAGAGAAGACAATTAGAAGCGCAATACAAGAGGGATTTTGGCGGCACACCACAGCAACTAGAAGCAAAACAAGCATATGCTCAGATGCAAGAAGAAAGATCAGTGACACCTTCTGTGTCTACTAACAGAAATGAGAATAGTAATGCTGTTGATCCTAAATTAAAAGAATTGAATCAGAAAGCAGTAGACGCCGAAATTGCTTACAATGAAAATCCAAGCGAAGAAAACTATAAAGCGATGGCAGATGCTACATTAAAAAGTGACGAATATATTCTTGAGAACAATGTTCCCAACGCAAACGCATTAGTTAATATGGCTCCTTCAGATCCTTCAAGAATGCTTATGACTGGATCTGATAGCGCAAGTGGTTTAGAAAGAATAGAAACATCAGTTACTCCTACTGCCGATGCCGTAGGAAATATGACAGAAGCATCAGCAAGCCAAACTTCTCAGCAAGCACCCACTGTAATCAATAACATCACAAATAATAATACACAGGCAAGCAATTCAGCTCCTCCTGTTCTGATAAATCCAACGACAACAAGAAATTCTGTAAATTCTTTTATAGACTTTCAATCAAGACAATATACACGAGCATAAAAAAAAGGGACCGAAGTCCCTTTTTCGTGTAACTATCTACTAGTCATCCATTGCAAGTTTAGCAAAGTACGACATTGTATCGTCTTCTTCAGTTGCAGTAACAGTAACCGATGCAGTAGCTGTTGCTACGTCTTTCATGAAGCTATCGTCAGCAGAATCACCTGTGATAGATGAGATGCTTTCCGCTGTACCTACTCGTGTTGAAGAGCCTAGTACGAAGTCTAGTTTCTTCTTGAGTTCATCATAAGACTTGAAGTTGCTTGGGTCAATAATTTTAGCAAGTGAATGCTGTTTTGCCCAGATATCTTCAATCTCTGCATCATCGGCTGCGACAGGGCTAGGAGCTGCAAACTCAGACTTGTCGTAGTTGCGATAGCCTTCTACTTGACGAATCTTCAGTTTGAAGTTAGCGCCATCCCAAAAGTCGAATGGGTTCATTGGATCTTCGTCTTGGAACTCAGGCTGCATTGCATCTTTGATCTTGTCAAAGATCTTCTTACCAAACTTGTAAAGGAATACTTTACCGTTGTTAGAAGGATTGCCTGAATCTTCGACTACAAGAATGTTAGCGTAGTAAGAGAGACGACGCTTCTGCTTACGAGCCACATCTTTGTTTGATTCAACACCACTGTTCCAAAGCTCTGAGTTTAGTTCAGATACTGGATCAGTTTGCTTGAGTGTAGTAAGTGAGTTTTCGATGTACCACTTACCAGTTGGTCCTTGGAAGCCGTGATTCCAAAGTTGTGCCCACGGCATGTCTTCGCCTTGTGGAGCAGGGAGGAAGCGAATAACGGCATAGCCATTACCTGCTTGGTCTACGGTTGGCTTCCACTCATTGTCATCACCTCGGTTGTTTTGCTGAGGTGCATCAAGTTTTTCAACTTCTTTCATGAGTGAATCGAAGTTACCACGGGCCTTACGTAGATCAGATAAAGAATTGAACGACATATTGTTTCTCCTAGTATGCGTTGTATAGTTGTATAGTTGTATAGCGTTATATTGCGTTGTATTAAAACTCATTACCGTAAATTTCATTCAATTTGTCTTCGTACTTTAGTGCCATACTTTCTTTGTTAAAACGAACAAAGGGTTTGTACTTGCTAATAAGAAGACATACATCTTCTAGTACGAAATCATCATAATAATTTTCAGTATAAGGTCTCAATTTTTCTAACATAACTAATGTTTCTAAATTGATATCTCGACTCATATACATCCTGAAAATCAACGGATGAGTGCCTTCACTTACACCAGACTTTAGATCATCCTTCTCCATACGAAATAGAATATTATCTAAGTCTGTACCGAAATTATACAACATTTTTTGTTTAGTTGTCAACCATTTTTTGTGAGTTTCTAGTGATTGTGCATCAAAGATGCCGCCCCACTTATCCCCACTAACAAAGTTAGCAACTAGTATGTCGATAATTTCAGATCTTTTAAAGTCCCTTGCCAACTTACGAAAAGACAATATATCTTTTCGCTTTAGGAAAGTTTCTTTCTTTGCTCGGACAGCACCTTTAGTTTGGGTGATGTCGTAACTCTTTGTAGTAAAGTGTAGTTTGAGTGCCATGTACACTTTATATACTTCAAATGGGTCCATATTAAAAAGGTAGTTTATTTGCCTTCACCTTCAGTAAGTTTAAGTCCTGTGCTTCTGCTTGTAACTTGTCTTTGAGACTAGTACTGAGAAGTTTATTTACACTCTCAATTTCGATATCATTTGTAGCACAATAGTCTAACAAAATGTCCATACATGTAGAATGAGTGTGAACTGCTCTACGTTCAATGTGCTGAGAAAACTCACTCGGTGTATTAAACTTTTTTGTAATAATAAAAACGTCTGTTAGTTTTTCTGGGTTAGCCATAAATTCGTTTACTACTCTAATTGTCAATCGTGTTCTCCTTCAACCAGTTATCTATGTAACTGAAGACATCATTAGGACATTCTATATATGGCGTTTTGCAAAGTGTAGATTGCGCTTCACCGGGTTTATCAAAACTGTGAACGATTGAAGTATTGAATCGCTTTGCAATTGATAGTATCGTCTTAGGATCACCTTTGCCAAAATGCACTTCGCTACGGTGAGTAGGGTCTACTAACAACTGCAATATCCCTTGTACTACATCATCAACATGTGTAAAGTCTCTTTCTTTAGATCCGTTTCCAAAAATAGTAAGAGGCTTTCCTTCTAAATAATCTTTCTTAAACTTTCGTATAACTGTGCTGTAAGGTCCGTAGTCTGCTTCTCTAGGGCCATACACATTGTAGAAGAACATTTTCATAAACTTCAGATCATAAAGCTCTTCGTACATATCTAGAATACTTTCACAAGCTGCTTTGCTCCAAGTATAAGGATTGACTGACTCCTTATACTGTGTGCTTGAAGACGTAGCAAAGAACAAATATGTTTGCCAGTGTCTTGCCCAATCAGCAACAGCAGTTGTTGTAGTTATGTTATTATCTATCGTATCTCTAGGCTCTTCAAGCGAGCGTCTAACACGAGGGCTATTAGCAAGATGAATGATAGCCAAAGGGCGTGGTATTTGTTCAATGATATTAGATGTAGAAACATCATCAAAGAAATACTGTATGTTAGGACGATCCCAAACATACTCACCTTGTCTCAAATCATCTACTACAAAAACCTCAAATCCAATCTCAGATAACCTATCAACAAGATGAGATCCTATAAATCCGCATCCGCCTGTTACTAATATTCTTGCTGAGGTTTCTTCATTCATAATACTATTATACATTATTGAGAGGATATGTCAAGTTATTTGTAAAAGATATGATCGTCAATATCTACTGTTTTAGCGTATGCGAGGCGCCAGTCTGGATTGACATAGTTTGCATGATACCAAAGCGCACCATCTGTATTGTCTTCGTGTCGGCCTGTAATAACTTCAGCAGCAAGAGTATATATTCTTTGATAATCAGAAGAGTTTCGTATTCTGTCTGACTTGCCGTCACAATACCAACTGAACTGACATTGATTGCGAATAGGAACTAAACGATCTTTGTGTTCAGCCCACCAATCTGAATGTTTTGCTTGATACACAACTGAACAGATATCATTAGGGAACTTGTTACTATCTACTCTATTTAGTGTGACAAACGCTACTGCTTTTTGACCTTCGTATGATTCTCCACGAGCTTCAAAATAAATGTTTGTTGCCAAGCATTCAGTCTCTTCGTGTGCAAAGTCATACCAAGAAGGAATGATTTCAACTGTCTGTGTTACTTCTACTACATCTATTGGTTCTTCATCACTTTCATTATAAGCAAACATACTTACTGCGCTAAGAAATAATACTGCAAATAGCATAGCAAGTGTATCTTCTACTATATACATGATTGTGTTCCTTTAGTTTAGGCCCGTTAAGGTGGAACCCATACCTTAATCTTACTTAGTACTTACAAAAGCATTCATTTTCGTACATAGATTTTCTATGTCTTCAAAGGTAGGATACTTAGGTAAATCAGGAAACTCAACAGATTCTCCTGAGTCTTTCAATGCGTAGTACTTGTCCAAGAGTTGTTGCGATTTAGCATGATACTCATCAACAAGTGTGGTTTTTGCTTCCATTAACATGGAAAATCTTAGTTCATACGGATTTGACATATCTATCTCCTTGTGTGTGTGTTGTGTCAAAAATGGGCCCATTTGATTATAAGGCGGTGCCCATACCTCATCTAACCTATGCGGCTAGAGCAAATGCTTCATCGTTGGCATTTATTAAGTTTGTTGCATTTAAGGTAGCTCCCGCACCTATTCTCCACATGCTTTCAGTTATCTGTCGAATCTAAAACGCCCCCATCAATAAGCACCTTCTAATCTGGTTGTTACCATCTACTTTCCTCAGTGAGGACGGAAGATGCTTATTGGTGGAGGCGAGGGGAGTTGCACCCCTGTCCAAACTTCCTATTACATGCTTCATCGAATTTGGTGGTGAGTAATGGATTTGAACCACTGCGCTTTTTACAGAACGGATTTACAGTCCGTCGCCTTCAACCACTCGGCCAACTCACCTTAAAATAACATCTTCTGGGCACCACTTAATCAATTATTTATAGTAAGGACTAAGACCTACTGTACTGGGTGCACCATCTGCTTAATCATTTTTAAAAGAGAAACAGAACTCTTTGCTATGGCTGCTCAACCAAGACTCGAACTTGGAACCAAGTGATTAACAGTCACCTACTCTACCATTGAGCTATTGAGCATTTAGATATATATTAGTCTACTAAGATAGTATGAAGTTTACCTTCGTACCTCATAGTCACATACTTGCCACGCTGTACTTGTATCTGTACATCACGGCAAATCTGTCGTTGTTCTATTCTGCCATTGTTCTCAGCACGAGTGCGTCCAACATTAGCTCCTGTGATTGCACCTACTACAGTAGCAATCTTTCTTCCAGAACCACCGCCGATCTCGTTGCCGATAGCTGCGCCGATGACGCCGCCTACAATAGAACCACCAAGTGAGTTCTCAACATATACATCTTGATACTCACACTCTCTTTGAGTGACCATGACATAATGTGGTTTCTCTGTTACAATTTCAATTTGAGCAAATGCAGTAGCACTAGCTAATACCAGCGAAGCACTTGCCAATGCCATATACAACGGTAACATAAAGTTTCTCATACATCTCTCCTAATTGTTTGTTATTTATATTATAACTTAACACTACGTTCGTAGTCAAGCCTTAAATTCAATAGTTTTTCAGCATAATTGTCACGCTTCTCTATGAAGATTTGAGGATCATCTCCTTCAACACAGATAAGCACGGCTATTGTAGGAATAGGAATGCCTGTTCTTTCTTCAAACATAATAGCATAAGCAGTACATTGCATGAAGTAGTTATCTATCCACTCCTTGCGCTTAGGCTTCTTAGAAGTCTTGAAGTCTATTACAGTCAGTTTGCCGTCAAACTCAGCAATGCAGTCTACTCGTCCTGCTAGTCGCAAGTGATGGCTATACAATGCAGTTTCTAGTGCGTGTATATTATCAATACGATCTAACAGCGGTCGAAACTTGAAGAACATCTCCTTGTCGAGCAGACTTAATTTGTCGTAGGACACTTCATTGTTTAGAAGTATCTGCTCACACAAATCGTGTATTTTAGTTCCACGAGTAGCAGCTTGATTGCTTATCTTGTTGGCTTCTTCTTCGCCTACTCTCTCTCGCCATGCCTTGATACTGTCCTGAGACATGTAAGACATGATGGTCGTGACTGAAGGGTATGAAGCGCCGTCTGGAGTTTCATACATTCTACCGTTAGGAGTACTTTTTGCAACGGCTTCTTCTATTTCAACTTCTACTTTGTTAAACATTATATTCCTAAATTTGGTACACCCTGGGGGACTCGAACCCAACCAACCCCCGGCTTAGAAGGCCGGTGCTCTATCCAATTGAGCTAAGGGTGCTTAGATTAGATATACCGTAAAGTATATTCTGAATGCTCATCGTTCATTATATATGAGGTTTCTTCTTCACCGAAAAACTGAATCATTTCCCAATGGTCATTGAAAATGCGACTAACATTACCGTTACTAACAATCAATTTTATATCCATTAGTCACGCATCCTTGTAATGTCTTTATGATGGATGATTATAACATCACCGGCTGGTCGATTGAGACGACCTTCAACTGCGGTAAAGCCCTCATCAATTTTAACATGGTGCTCAACACCACCACCGTAAGCGACCCGGCTGAGGGTAACTTTACCAGAGACCTCTACTAAATCTAAGTAAGTGCCCCAAACCTGCATTCCTTCTAAGTTCCACATAATCAGTCCTCACAACTGTTTTTTCATTCTATGCTTACATTATAGCACCTTCTCACTCAAATGTCAAGCAAAAAAAGAGCCTCTAAGTACTTGATTTCCTTAGAGACTCTAAAATAACTATGAAATAATTACTTCAATAAAATCAAGCACTTACGCCATATTCGTCCTCATACTGCATTCTGGCCAAGATATACTCCCTGACTAGTTCGGATCTGACAATATCATCGGGTCCAAACTCAACTGAACAGAATGATGGCATGGCTTCGGTTGTAAGCATAAACTGCCTCATACCTGACATATCATAGCGTTTGGACAAGTCTGTTTGTCGGAAGTCTCCGCAAAATATGATCTTTGTATTAACGCCTACTCGTGTCATGATACTATTGAGTTCCATATCGTTCAAGTTCTGACACTCGTCAACGATAACAATGGCATGGTCTAATGTAATGCCTCTCACATAAGATGTACACATAAACTCCAAGTGCTTTTGTTCTACTAATCTCTGATACGGCTTATCTTTTGTTGGAAAAAATTCCTGACACATAGATTGATAAGGCGCACTGTAAACTTCTGTCTTCTCCTCTTCGCTTCCTGGTAAGTGTCCAATGTCTCTACTTGGTACTGCGGATCGTACAATAACTACTTTACCGTAACCGTTCTGCTTATCTAGAACTTCTTCTAACGCACGATATAAGGCAATGAAAGTCTTTCCCGTTCCAGCACAGCCATGCAATAAAAAGGCCGGATTATGTCTGTATTGGGACATAAACTGGCCTTGATTTTCGGTCTTTGCTGAAATCGTAATCATATCGTCAAGAGTGACCTTGAGACTATTAGACGGGCGTCTTTCATTTTTTTCGTTTTGTACTAACTGAAGATTCTTCTTTGACATAGAAAATTCCTATGGTTGGTTAAAGTTAAAGAACCATAATATAAAACTTAATCGGTTAGAGATCCTCCTGCTTTCTCTCTGTGTTTTTGGACAATGTTTCTCGTGGTGACAGACTTGTGGTCTTTGTGTCCGAAGTCACTAGCTAAAGCACTTGTGGGGTTTGCTTCTGCAACTTTGGACAGTACTTCTTTGAAGCCATTCGGCGCTTTAGTACGGTCGCCAGTGGCTTTGACCGTACTAGGTGCGCTTAACATGACAGTTTTGAGTTGTGGATTGTTTTCTAAAAATTCATCACGCTCAGAGATTTTCATGCTCTCCTCTGTGATTTCACCAGTCTCAGTATTCTCAAAATTGTATGTTGGCATTAAATCTCGCCTCTCCTGACAAGTTCTTTTACGATCTTATCTCTCAGCTTAGGCGTTGTTAAATTTGCATGTGCTGCTTCTTTGAGTACAGCAGTTGATACACCAGACATATATGAGTGCTTGGTTACAGTTGTTCCGTTTTTTGCTCGTACAGATGTGCTGGGTCTAAATTTCATTGGCATTATGTTCTCCTTCATTCACTTCAATTATATTGTTAATAATGTTATTTATAACTTTTATTGCTAGACCTGACATTAGTTCAGATGTTCGCATCTCTAACAAACACTTCTTGATATAAAGAGGTTCTATATCTTTTATGTTGTACTTGTTATATTTTATTTCTTCAAATCCATAGACATTCAAAGACAATAGGGTAAGGTCTATCTCTTCTTCTGAATAGAAAGATATCCTATGACCTATGACTTTTGGTTGCTTCTTCTTTTTAAATTCTACTACTTGTCCCATAATATTATTTATTTAACTTACAACTTCTACACCGTACTTATTCTGAAAATCTTTTGCATCCTGTAAATCATTGACAATAGGTTTCCCTTTGATGTTCAGACTCGTATTGAGCAACATAGGACACTTAGTTTTCTTTTTCCATTCTGTTAGTAATGCAAACAACCCTGGATGAGAGTATTCAGTGACAGTCTGTACTCTACTCGTGCCGTCTTTGTGTACAATAGCAGGATACTCAAGCGGCTTTTTACATCTTACAACTTGTTGCATGAATGGCGAAGAAAAGCCTTTGCTCACATTGAAATACTTGTGTACATCAGACTCCAATATCACAGGAGCAAACGGCCTAAACTCTTGTCGTTGCTTGATACCATTTACTTTGTCTTTCATTTCTTGACCACGAGGATCAGCTAGTAAACTACGATTGCCTAGCGCACGAGGACCAAACTCTGCTCTGCCGCTTGCAACTCCTACTATACCACATGATAACAGATTTTCTAGTGCCTTGTCAACTGGATAATGCCCTTCAATTTCTTCACCGAGAAACGCATTGTCGAAATCTATCTTCTGTTTTGTGTGTGCAAGTATAGCACCGAGAGAAGAACCTGCATCACCTGGATTCGGCATGATCCAGTGTTTGTCAAAGTGCTGAGGTATGATTCTGTTTGCAAGACAGTTCAACGCACAGCCGCCCATGAAGACAAGATTATCAGCACCTGTCATGTCTTTTGTCATTCTCAATAAACTAGCAAAATATCGTTCGTAGAGTTTCTGTGTAGCTGCTGCAACATCAAAGTAATCTGCTTCAGTCAGTTCAGGCTTCCACCAAGAACATCCTCTATGAAAGTTTGTACCGTCTAAGCACAATTCTTTTATATCTTTGTAGTATCTATCAGGATTTCCGTACGCTGCCATTCCCATGAGAATGTATTCGTCTTCGTTTGGCTTGAGACCTGCTCTTGCTGTCATTGCAGAATAGAAAAGACCAAGAGAAGCAGGATAGTTTGCTGTCCATACTTTCTTCGTATCTTTCCAGATAGAAACAGTATTGAATTCACCTATTGCATCTATTACGAGTGTAGCAGCAGATGCAAAGGGGGAAGTGTAGTAACCAGCAGCCATGTGACTTGCATGATGATTGCCATACTCGACATGGGCGCAACCTAGTCCGTATCTATTCAAATACTTTCTAGGACTCATCCAAACATCAGGCTGACCTGCATAGATTTTTCTGAGTGCTTTTGTATATGGATTCTCATACCAAAATATGATTTCAGGCGAGCCGTACCCGAGTGCCGCTGCAATAAGATCAGCATTCAGGTCTTTATCATTTTTTATGCCACTGTATCTTTCTGCGTGAGATGCGAATAATATTTTATTGCCATTCATTACAGTCAAAGATGCATCATGTGTTCCAGCAGCAACTCCCCATTTAATCATATATAAAAGGATCTTCCTCTCTCATTTTTTTTAGTTTCTTTTTAAGTTCTCGTTTCTTCTTCCAGTCTTTATACCAAGTTTTTATTTTTTTAATCATTAAATTTCCTTGATGTCTATTTTATCTTTGTCATGTTTTTCAACTTCTTCTTTCACATAAATCATTTCAGGAATAGTAGCATACATGTCTTCTCCACGAATTTTGTCAATCACTGCTGTGTCGTGAACAAACTTTCTAGCGAACTCAAGATCAAACGGCTTAGTAAGCTCATGCAAAACATGTTCGAGCCGGTAGCGAATAGATGTGTCATACTTGGCATCATATTCTGCAATGAAGTTTTCCAATTTTTCTATTGTTTTCTTTTTGAACCAGTCTGGAAGAATTCTAACATTATACTTTTCAGGCGCATCAAGATAATTAAGAAAAAAGTTGTTATGCTTCACACCTAGCATAGGATCAGTTTTAACAACACCCAATTCTAACAGTCTTTCAACTATTTCAGGAATTCTATAAACATTCCATGCGCCAGTAGTAATACCAGGACGAATAACAATGTTATCCAGTTTTACCATTTCTTTTAAATTTTCTTCTACTTTTGGCCAATCAGTACCAGATCGAATCAGCTCACCTCTCTCATCAATTTCATCCAAGCTTGACCAAACTTCAATCTTACCAGTTTGCCACTTACGCCAGTAATCTAACACGCTTTTGCCTTTATATGTTAGCTTAGAAGTATTTGTGTTATAACATATTCTTACATCGAATCTTTCAGCTTTTGTTAGCATTTCAAGAATGTACCAGTGTTCTGGCATTAGAAGTGGTTCACCGCCAGCAAAGTATATTTTTTCTACTTCGTCTATCTGGCTTTCGAGAAACTTATAGTTATCTAGACCATCGATGCCGTCAGTAGTTACTACTTTCTGCCAATCTTCTACTGGCCAGTTTAATTTTTTAGCATCGGGCAACCAGCTAGAACTATACACAGGACCACACGAACGACACTTATAGTTGCATAGATTGCTAAATCTGAAGTCCCAGTATTTCAACTTCATCTCGGTTACAGTACCGTCTTCAAGAGTAGTCTCTGGTATTCTGTCAATCACATGACCAAATTCTCTCAAGTGAAAAATTCTGCTGCTATCGCCAGTTATTGGCTCTCTGTCTGTGCAAGTTTTACAATAATTAGGAATTTTTCCATTTAACATATCAGTGCGAAGTTTTTTCATTCTATCGCTGTTCCAGATATCTTCAAATTTATCCTTGTTGATATTACCTAGGTTTGCAGATTCGTGTTGCGATGTCAAACAACAAGGTATAATTTTGCCGTCTGGTTCTAATGCCATATGCATCCATGGAACAGGACATATAGAACCTTTTGCTTTTTCAATGTCGTCTTTTGTGTATGCTGTCATGATTTTTTATTTCCTAGTTATCGATAGGATAATTCCACCCTGATCTTTTAATAATATTTTTATCAAAGTGATATAAACCTTGTTCTACATAGTTTAAATACTCTTCTAAATTTTTAACTGTTTCTACTATGTTTTTTTCAAATAAATCATTGTGTAAAATTCTTTTATCACCTTTTTGAATTATTTTGTAAGTTGCTTCTGCTAGTCTTTCTCTATTTGTAGGGGTAAGATGATTTGCCCTAGGATCAACAATAGTATACTTAACAAATTCTATATAATTCTTAGTGTTTTCTTTATATTCGTTGTATGAAGCATCTATTAGAGAAAAATTACTACAACAAACAAAATTGTCAGTGTCTTTTAGTGATACGAAATCAAGAGGATACTTTGCATTAAGAAACATGACAATGATTTTTATATTAGGATAATTTTCTGCAAAATAATATTTCAACCAAAATAGAAATGATTCCAGTGTTAGAGTTTCAAGCGGCGTATGATTTTCTAAAATTGCCCATTTAATATGTTCTTTATTTTCTGCAAAATAATCATCATTATTGACCAATGTTGTATGTTTATTGTTCAATGCTGATACATAAAGAGCACCAGCATCGGGTTTATTAGTTATAGTATAGTCGTTGAAGAATCTTCCAAGACTTGTAACACTTACAATAATAGCACCAGTGCTATCATTATTTATTTTATTAGATTTGATATCTTCATATATACGAGAAAATATAACTGCATTACTACATGCAGAAACTCCCAGATTAATTTCATTATAATTAAGTTTTTCTGCTAAATATCTTGTCCAGTTTATTTTATGGCTGCTCATGTAGGAAGGCGTACCATGAGGAGCAACAAAGCTATCTCCATAAACTCTTAGCTCTTTTTTCATATATAGCCTCTTTAATACGTTATTTTCTTGCTGACGGGAACATCTGCACCACACGCACACCAACCTATAGTACATCTCACTGGAGTAGACATATCTTGCCATTCAATATCTTTGAAGTTTTCGATAGTTCCTATATTCGAGCCGCCAACAGTACAGTTTGCTCTTCTGATAGAACCATCATATTTTATAAACAAGCTTTCCTTACCTATGTTGCAAGAATAGTCAAAAAATCTAGTTTCGCCACTATTAATATATTTCTGGGGAGAAATTAACTCTTCAGATTGTCCATTTTCATAATAAACAATTGGTTTTTTTCGCTGTTTATTTTTATCAATTTTAGAAAAAATCTTAACAGTTGATTTTTTCATGTTAAGATTTTTATAATTCTCTATGTAAGATTGCTGTTTTGGTGTATAAGAAAGTTCGCATATTTTTTCAATAGAACCACCATATTGATCTTGAATATAAACCACATCGACATTAGATTTCACTTCTTCAAATAGTCTATCTATAAATTCAATTGTCTGGTCCCAGTACTCAGGATCTAACATAACTCTAACTGAAACATTGGTATATTTTTCTGCTACTTTTATTTTTTCTATGAAATCATCAGCATCATTTTTAGTGAATGCCATCGAAGGATGAAAACTACATGCAGCATACGATAGATAACCAAAATTGTCTTCAATAAATCTCACACTTCTCGTGAGATTGGTCGTTATTCCTACCGAGCCGCCTCTGCTGTTTATCTCTTTTACTAATTCAGGAAAAAATCTACTGACAGTTGGCTCACCGCCGCTTAATGCGAATGTAATGTTAGTTCCAAATTGTTTTTTATACTGTTGAAATATTTTGTCTATAAATGGTTCAATTTCTTCCCAGTCATATTTAGGATTTGTTCCATTGTGTAGGTTAGGAGGACAATACCTACAAGAGTATGTGCATACGTTATTTAATATCCAAGTAATTATAGCTTCTCTGTTTTCAATTTTTTCAATAATCTTACCAGTATTATCTGGAATAGGTTTCCATCTAGGAATTCTTTCTTCTCCTAGTTTATTAAAAACTTCTTCTCTTACAATTTCTATGTTCTGAACTTTACTGTACTTTGCAAAATCTATTTTTACAACTGCATTTTTTTTATCATATAAAAATAACTTTGATCTTTCGTCAATTTCAGCAATTTTTATGTAACCTTCTCGATTTTTCTTAAATTCTCCAAAAATATAATCTGTTTTTTCGGATACATTTAGCGCATCCCATTTTTTCTTATATTTGTTTAATTCTTTTTGCTCATCAGTATCTTTTGCTCCCAAGTGAATAAAAGATTCTGAAGACCAGGCAGTCTGTGGTACAATAGCATTTCTATCAAGTGCCTCAAAATCTTCATCCAGCACTATATGTTCTAAATTTTTTCCTAGAGTATTGTATCCTAAGCAAAAATCACCAAAATCTGGAAACTTTACAAGATTGTCGAAATCTACAGCCTCTAAGGGAAAATTAGTTCTAGGAGACAAACTGTAAGTGATGACTGCACTTGGACTAGGACTATTGTCATCTTTTCCAATATATTTTTCTGTCTTGTGTATCCATTCATTTAATTTAATAAAACTATCATGCATATCTTCATTAAATATTATTCCAGGCCATCTTTTCGCAAATGGACTATCTGCGGGTATATTAAGATATGCTGTATCCCACCACTTCTCTCTTAATCTTTGATGATTTCTGACGCCGTACTTTTCATAACATTCATGTAGATAGTTTAAAACCTCTTCTGTTATTTCAGTAGGACGAGTTATAGGCTGGTCATAAAATTTATTAATATTATCAACAATTTTACAGAGTATGTTGTAACAATCATTTAAACTAAGATTGCTCGAGGTACTGTTGCTTTTTAAAGAATTTTCACGAATATAATTAGCACCCGACTTCAAATCCATAAAATGATTTGCCCATTTTTTGGCTATGTCAGAATCTAGTATTTTAAAATATAAATCAAAAGGTTCCCAGTTGACAGGATCAACTAGAGTCACTCGAATTCTGTGTCTGTCAAAGTTTTCCATTATTTAATTCCTATTGCCATAAATCTGTAAAAAGGAGAACGATCTGGCCTTTTACCACAGTGCAATGTTCCTTTGTAATACGCATTCGCTAAAAAGTTTATTTTTATAAAATCATCCAGGGTTTCAGTACATCTCACATGTTCTTCGAGATCAAAAAAGTTATTACCTTGTATAATGTATTTAGTGCCTCTGGGAATGTTGTTCCACCACTTGTTGTATGTTTCTTGGTCAACATGTTCACTGCTCGTGTTAATTACTAAATCTAAAAATATAGAATCTTTATAATCATATTCAGACATGCAGCTATTTTTAAAAACAATATTTGAGTTCTTATTAATTTTATTAAAAACTTCCTCACAGGAAGGATCATTATCAACAGTAATATAATTTCCTGAAAATTTTTGATTTAGCATCTGCGCTAGAACACCATACCAACCACCAAAGATTACTACATCTCCCATGTGGCCTCGCCAGAATTCTTCTTCTTCTAAAGTTTCTATAAGCCATTGCTTGCTCATAATTTGACTTGGCCAGAAGCAATCTAGTAATCTAGGATTTTCTCTTATCTCATACATCCAGTCAGCAACTATATCAAAGCCTATTTTCACGAACCACGCCTCATGTTTGCAATATCTGTTGCTTCTTGATCATTAATGATAGGCACAGCATTAGACTTGTGCATTGTCGCTATGCCCTTGACAAGCGTCCCTGTATATGCTACTCTAGTAGGCTTAGAGCATGAGTCAGCAGAGGGCGCTGCTGAGACGCTAGGGTACTCAGGAGTCTCTCTTATATATGTCGCCTTAGGAACATAGCGTTCAAACTTAGGCTTTGCGGCTTTTTTTGCCGGCAAGGACTTGCGCTTTCGGCCATTGGTGGTATAGCTTAAAGAATTGCCGAGATTCATGTACATAAAGTAGTGTCCTTATTTAATTATACCACCATTATGACATATATTTCGATATGTGTCAAGTTCTTTGAAAGCCATTAAAATCAATCATTTAGAAGGTGTCGTAAAGCCGACGATATATAAATAGTAAATAGTGCCGAAAATCACATTTATTGTGTCATAATTCTGACATGCAGAGAGGGTAACGATGATACGTTTATTTCCTTTCGTTATGGTTTTGTTGACCACTATATTATCAAACACTGCCCAAGCGCAAGCCTCCGGAACATGTACATTAGGAACTCAATATTGTGAGGGGTCGGCTGCGGATACTAATATCAGCTCGACTTCAAACTCAACTTCTACTGCTACTACTACAAATACTAACAATAATGTGAATACTAATACTAGTACTAACAATAATGTGAATACCAATACGAGTACTAACACAAATACTAATTTAAACACTAGTACGAATACCAACAACAATAATAACGTGAATACCAATACGTCAACTAGTACGAATACCAACAACAATAATAACGTGAATACCAACACATCTACTAATACAAATACTAACAACAATAATAATGTTATGAGCGGCGGCACAACTAACGTCAACACTAACAATAACAACAATGTCAATACTTCAACTAGTACAAATACCAACGACAATAATAATGTGAATACCTCAACTAGTACCAATACTAACAACAATAATAATGTGAATACTAACACATCTACTAGTACGAATAACAATAACAACGTGAATAATAGCACTACATCAAGTACTAATGTGAATACTAATAATAATATATTGTCAGGCGGAACTGACAACACTAGCACTAATACTAACACAAACAATAATACCAATGTCAACACTAGCACTAATACAAACACAAACAATAATACCAATGTGAACACTAGCACTAATACAAACACAAACAATAATACTAGCAACAATGTAAATAGCAACACTAATGTAAACACTAGTACCAGTGACAATGTAAACACTAATACCAATGTGAATACCAGTACAAGCACTAATACAAATAACAACGCTAATACAAATACCAATGTCAACACTAGTACTAGTACAAATACGAACAATAATGCCAATGTCAACACTAGTACTAGTACAAATACAAACAGTAACACCAATGTCAACACTAGTACAAACACAAACAATAACACCAACATGAACACAAACAACAATACTAGCAACAATGTAAACAGCAACACCAATGTCAACACTAGTACAAACAATAATACCAATAATAATACTTCTACTAGTACTAATACTAACACAAACAATAATACAAGTACTAATACAAATAACAACACCAATGTTAATACTAGTACTTCGACAAACACAAATAACAACACCAATGTTAATACTAGTACTTCGACAAACACAAATAATAATGCCAATGTCAACACTAGTACTAGTACAAATACTAACAACAATACCTCTACTAGCAACAATACAAACACAAACAACAATACTAGCAACAATACTAATACCAATAACAATACTAACACAAGTGAGAATGTAAACACCAATATATCAGAATCAACTTCTGACAACACGAATACAAATATCAACGAGTCGACATCGACATCGGAGAGTGTATCTAACAGCACAAGTACAGTAACAACTGATAACACAAACAAAAACGAGAATGTGAATCAGAACATTAACCAGACACAATCAGAGCAGACGATAAATCAAAAGATTGAGTCGCCTCCTCCGTCTGCTATTGCTCCTTCTATTGGCAGTTCGTTCTCGCAAGACTTGTGTACTACAGGTATCAGCGGTGCTGTACAAACGCAAATCTTTGGATTCTCTGGCGGCAAGAGTATTACTGACACAAACTGTGAGCGTATTAAACTTGCTAAGACAATATACGATATGGGTATGCGTGTAGCTGCTGTATCGCTAATGTGTCAAGACGAGCGTGTATGGACTGCTATGAAGATGGCAGGCACTCCTTGTCCGTATCAAGGTATGATAGGTGACGAAGCAGGTGTTGCATGGGAAGAAAACTTAGAAGATGTGCCAGGTGTATCTAAGCGTAAAGCTAAGAAATTAGAATCATCACCGAACATGCCTAACTAATGAAGAAGCTACTTTTCAGCTTATTGTTATTCAGCGGAATTGCTTACGGGCAATATCCGTCTGTGCTTGTCGATCTTAGAAATGATCCTGATGCAACAGAGCTTCAGATAAATGATCTGCAACAGCAACAAGTAAATTTAGGATTTGATTTTCCCCTATATGACCAGACATTTAGTGATGTATCGGTCACTTATACTGGTGTGCTAAACTTTCAAGAAACTACGAATGGTGGCAGTTTCTGCTGTAATGGTAGAGACATGGATGACCCACAATTTCAGCAACAGGCTGCAAATGGTCAATATCAATATCTTAACTATTCAATTCTAGCTATGTGGACAGATCTTCATGTTGAATACAATGCTAATCCATGGTACAAGACTAATTCAACTAATGCTACATTTGGGTGGTACGACATACCTGAATTTGGCGGCACAACTAATCTTAACAGCTTTGAGGTAAAGATATTTGATAGCGGTGATATTAAGTTTAGATACGATGAAGTCAACATTCAAAATCACGCTGTAACTGTAGGTGTTACTGGTAATCTAGAACTTGGTGATTACGCTCAATTTAAGTTTAAATCCCAAGCTAATGGATGGCAATCAGATGTACCAAAGGTATGGACATTCAATACTCTTACGGGCGTTTTTGAAGATCAGTATGGCGACTTAACTAACTTTGGTGCGTATGTTCCTCCTGTGTTTGAAGATCCCTGTGACATAGATCCTGATTCATGTGGTATTTTCGATCCTGTAAGTAGCTTTAATTCAGACTTTGATGTACCAGGCGATAGCATTTACGACTTCGTACCAGATACTGTATTCTATACTCCAGACACATATACAGATCAAGATCAGTTTAACAATGATTATGATGCAATGACACAAATGGCAGATAACTTTGGTATAGACGAATATTACGATAGCTTACCAGACTTTGACGCACAACAAGATGAATTTAATCAACAATTTGAGGAGCAGGGATATGTCGAACCAACAGGAGGATACGAAGAACCTCCCCCCTTCACCGAAGACGTACAAGAATTCTTTGAAGAAAACTTCCAATTGGAATCCTTTGATGACATACCGGGAGATTTCGAAGACTTTCCGATGGCTGGACCCGGAATGGAAGAAGAATTTATAGAAGCATTTGAAGACCTGGCTGAAGATATAATAGATGTCGTTTTAGAAGAAGATATATTTGAAGAAGAGTTTATCGAAGAGGATATATTTCAAGAAGAGTTTGTCCAAGCGGCGTTCACTGAAGAGTTATTTGACGAAGAAATTACACATGAAGAAGTTGTTATGAGTAAAAATGAAGAAGATTTACTCGTATCAGAGAATACTCCAGAATCTGTAAATAACCCAAAGGAACAATCGGGTTCAGATAATACTGTAGCTCAAACCAGTGCAGCCAGAAGAATTGATGCTGTAAGTATTGCAATGAATCAAATTCAGGAAACAGAATCTACTTTAGACCAATCCCAGCAAATTAGTGAAGATACTGTTTTGAATGAAGACACCTATTCCAATCAAGAATATTCTGATAGTTCTATAGCTAATAATATGCCACTTGACTTTCAGGAGAGCAATACATTTGAAGTAAACCAACCGCAAGAAAGTGCTGACCTGGGTCTAAACCAACCGCAGGAAAGTGCTGACGTTGGTTCGGTTGATGCAATAAATTATGTAGCAAACCAATTGCAAGAAATCACTACTTTAGATCAATCCGAGCAAATTAGTGAAGATACTGTTTTGAATGAAGACACCTATAATCAAGAATATTTTAATAGTTCTATGGGTGATAATATGCCACTTGACTTTCAAGAGAGCAATACATTCGAGGTGAACCAACCGCAAGAAAGTGCTGACGTTGATTCAATTGATGTAATAAATTATGTGGTAAGCCAATTGCAAGAAAGCACTGCTTTAGATCAATCCCAGCAAATTAGCGAAGATACTGTTTTGAATGAAGACCCATATTCCAATCAAGAATATTCTAGTAGTTCTATGGGTGATAATATGCCACTTGACTTTCAGGAGAGCAATACATTTGAAGTAAACCAACCTCAAGAAAGTGCTGACGTTGGTTCGGTTGATGCAATAAATTATGTAGCAAACCAATTGCAAGAAAGCACTACTTTTGTAGAGACTGCGTTTGTTGTAAGTAATTTACCAGAAGAAACATATGAGACTCTTTTACAAGAAATAGAAACACATGAGACTCTTTTACAAGAAATAGAAACACAAGAGTTGTCCGAGTTTGGCGGCATTGCTGAGATAACAGAAGAAAGTATTATAGAAGAGTTACTAGATCAAAACTCTGGAAGTGACAGCGGCGGTATGGATTTCAGTATGGGCGATACAGGTCAAACATTCAGCGACGGTCAGTCAGCTTTCGGTGACGATACTAGTTTTGATTTTAGCTTCGGTGGGCCATCAGTTGTATTTACAGCAACGACAATTGAATCTACTACCCAACAATCAGATACGCAAGAAGTCATAGACACATCTTCATCCACGACTACTACAGTAGATCAAAACTTTGACAGTCAAACAGACCAAGCGTTCTCTAGTGGTGGTTCAATAAGTGATGCACTTACAGCAACAGCGCCGCCTGACTTCTCTCGCTTCAATGTTGCGCCTCCGAGTCAAGAAGAACAGCAGACTACACAAAAGGCAGACGCTCAAGCTAACAATATGTCTGAAGAACAACTAGAACAAAACTTAGATGAATTTGCTAGTAACATGCAAGATTCTGGCGGATTCACAGACCAGAGTTTGACAGTGTTCTTGATGGGTAGAAACAGCGGCTTCTCACAATATGCAGGACAGTTACAAGATGTCAGTTTCTATACTGACAGAGGTATGCCTGGGGGCAAAATGAGTAATGACCGCAACTCTATGCTGCAACTAATAGGTACTAACGGCAAACATGAAGAAATGATTGCAGAACAATATAAATAAATCATGCTTAATTATAGGAGACTCTAATGTCAACGAAAAGAAAAAATATTGTGTTCTTGATTCCTGAGACTGAAACTCGTGAGTCACACACTTATCATTACAGTGTTGTGAAGACTAAAAACACTACGGCAGA
>Ga0315320_10000533_pt1 | contig 31286 bp, 29 predicted proteins | sample M140m21515metaG_FD_203458 | JGI IMG/M metagenome (GOLD analysis project Ga0315320, IMG submission 203458) | Ammonia-oxidizing marine archaeal communities from Monterey Bay, California, United States - M1 40m 21515 | ecosystem: Environmental > Aquatic > Marine > Coastal | place: USA: California... | reverse complement strand
TCTTTATAAAAATCTCTCAAAATAAGTTAAAATAAAAAGAATATATAAGAAGCATAAGTAAATACTATATAAATGTTTACGTTTACACAAGAAAAAGACATGTGTATTAACTGTCAAGAATATAAAAGTGTAGTATTTAAATACGGTGTCGGTATATGCAGAGACCCAGAATGTATATTTATACATAATATTAAATGTCCAGATATATGTACTTGTTGTGGTGATACCCTACCACCAAACATTATACACCACTATTGTGGTTCAGGTATATTAAAAAATCGATATTATTTAAAAGAATTCTTCCGAGCATATCGAGCATATCGAGAAATGGGTGACATACCAAGAAATGGGTGACATATCAAGAAATGACTATGCCCTTTATCAAACATACATAATTATATAAAATTGAATTGTTTATATAATAAAACATTATTACAAAAATATTAATACTATTTAAAATGACTTCTACTCCTAAGACTTTGCCTGCTAAGAATATTAAATTCTCTTCTATTATTAATTTTTATAATAATAAGATTATTGATGCCGGATTAATTGATAAGAACCAACTTGACCAATTATCTAAAATTTGGGATAATAATTGTGGTGATATTATTACTCTACAATCTGAATATCTTGATTATGAAACTACTCATATACAAACTTATAAAAAAGAATTTAAATCTATACAAAACACTAATAAAACACATACTAAAGAACTTAATAAATATAATGCCGACCTTGATAAATGGAATTCTAAATTTTATAAAACACTATATAAATTTATTATTTCTGACCCTAACATACGACAATTTATTATTGACCATGATATTGACATCAATCATATCCCTAATCCTAATCATATCTTACCCCTACAACTTTTACAAGATAAAAAAATACTCCTTCTCACACACATACCCCCTATCGCTAATCAACTCCTACTACGAAACCCACAACTACCCACTACTACACTTAAACTACCCCTACCACCCACCAACCCTAACCCTAACCCTAACCCTAACCCTAACCCTAACCCTAACCCTAACCCTAACAACAACACTACACTTGAATCTAAAACAACACCAACCAAAAATTTAGTTCCAGAAATTAAAAAAGAAAAAAAAACAAAAAAAGGTATTCAACCAACAAATAATAGTGGATTGCTAGAAGAAATATTGAATAATGTATTAGAGGATTAAATTATATTTAATAATTATCCCATTCTCTTAATGTATTAATAGAAATATCAGGCAAATGTGGATGACTTTCCCACATGTATTTCATATATGCCCAAGATACATTCGGTTTAGAATTATAAAAATGAGCATATTTTTTTTTGATATATTGTTCTTTTTCATTAGGCAATAAATTCAAATCATTATATGGCAAAACATATGCTAACTGTGTAGTATCTTTAAAAGGTGTTGTATTTCTAATAATAGCATTAGACATTTCCATTTCAAAATGAGGAAAATGTTTTTTTAAATCTATCAATAATGGTCCATAGTCATAATTATATTTATATGTATAATCAACCTCATTGCCAATATAATAATTAAAAACCCATTTAAGACCGTCAATATAATTATTACAAATATTCATAATATTAAAATCTTTTCCAAATAAATATTTATAATATCTAAATTCCCAATGTTCATTATAAGGATTAATCGTTTTCTCAACCATTCTAAAATTAGACGGTATATTTAATATATAATAATCTAAGTCATCATCATTTTTAATATTATGTCTATTTTTTTCTCTTTTATCTCTTGAAGCAAAATCAGATTTAAAAATATTTTCTTCGATATTAGAAATATATTTTATATATTTATTTAACTGTATCCAATCAATTGAAAAATCTTTTTTAATTAAATAATTATTACCATATTTAAATAGTTTAGTATATGCGTTATATAATATATCAAAACCCGAAGTACGAATATTTAATGCAGGGAAATGTGGCAAAAAATCATTTCCAAGAAAGAAACAAAAGAATACGTAATCATATACGCGGTGTTTATCAGTAACTTGTAATTCATTTAAAATAGATTCCATCAAATAATTAATATCTAAAAAATAAATAGCGTCGTCATTTAATAAATCCTTTGGAATAGAACTATTCATAAATGCAGGCGCTTCTCTAAAAACATATATGTCTTTACAATACTTAGCATGAAAAATAGATAACATTATTAAATCTGAATCTAATCCATAAATAACAGATGTTTTATTTATATCAGAATTATTACGTAAAAATTCCATAATTTTTTGTTCTCCCTCGCCATGTTTATCAGTACATGAAACAATAACTTTTTTTAACTTATATCTTTTTTCAGAATTATTAAAATGATTATAAAAAGATTTTGATAAATTATTCATAAATTCTGTTCCAGGTGTAATTTTATTACGGTTCCATTTAGGTTCAACCTCATTTGTTAAAAGAGATTTATTACGTCTAATGCGCTGTTGTTTCATTTTAGCAAGAGGTGCGACACCATCAAATGATATGTATACAACATCAGATGGTTTAATAAATAAGATATATTCTTCAACTTGTTTAATAACACAGTCGATAAGATGTTTTTCAAATAATTGTGAGGAACCAAATTCATCAAAATTATTTATATTGTTATGTAATGCTTCATAGATAACTGAATTACTATCCAATAATAAATTATGTATAGGTTTTTTCTCAAAATTACCTATATTATTTAAAATACGTGGATAATTCTTAACCAAGAAAGAGAAATATGCAGGTATTCCCATTAATATATAATATAAAGATGTGTTTATATTATTTAAAATATTATTTTTCGTGTTTTAAAATATTAAAAAATATTAAATAATATATGGGAAAAACAACAAAAGATGATTATAGAAAGAATAATTTAAAAATAAAAAAAAAAATAACAAATAACACATCATTAGACGTAAAGGAATTAACACAATTATTTAATGATGAATGTAAATATATAAAAAATATATTAATAAATTCAATAATATCAATTGATAATAAAATAAGTTTAAATTTATTTAGTGATACTGATTCAGAAATAGCAATAACTTGTTTAACGGGTCTAGAAAGCAAACTTACAAATTTATATAATAAAAAAATATATTCAACAGAAAATATAAATGAATTACAAACAATAATAGATGATTTAACTACAATTATTTGTGGTTTTGGAACATTAAATATAGACGAATTGATTTATATATGTAATGGTAAAACATTAAAACAAATAATTAATAATACAAAAAGTGATTATTTATATGATAAAATGAATATAATAACAAAACAAATTGAACCTACAGGTTATAAAATAATAAATTGGAAAGAAGATAATTTTACAACACCAGATAATACAAATATATGTATAGATAAAAATAGTGAAGAAACTATATTTATAGAACAATCAAATAACCTGGAATGTTTTATAAACGATTATGGAAAGAATATATCTAATAAAATATATGGAATAAAAATAATAATACAAAATCCAATAAATAAATTAACAATAATAATAAACGGAATAATTAAAAATATATCAGCAGACCTATTCAAAGATAATAAATATATAAATAAACAATTAAATGATTTAAATGATATCAAGAGCAATATAAATAATTATGAAAATATATTTCAGAATATAATAGATTCATTAACATTAAGAGATTTATTAATATATAGTAAAAATGATATATATAAACGAGTATATGCAGTAAAAAATGAGATAAATATTATTAAAAATAAAAAATTTGATGAAGTAATAAGAGAATTCACAGAAAAAGATATAATTAGTCAACGAAATATAATTATTAATTTATTATTATATAATGATCCAGATAAAGAAATGCACTACATATGTAATTTATTATATGAATTAATATCATTAAAGCCGAATGACCAAAAAAATGCAAAAATTTTATATAATAGTTTTCCATGGAGTATTAAAAAATTATTAAAAAAACATATGAAGAATGCGATTGAATTCTCTCAAGAATTGACAAAAAAATATGATATAAATTATTTGACATTAGAACAACAAATATATTTAATGAAAGTCCCAGATAATGTAAAAGAAAAAGCTATGGTAAAATTTAAAGAAATAAAACAAAAAGATGATGGCAATAGTTCAAAAGCAAAACAATATCTTGAAGGATTAGTAAAAATACCCTTTTGTGTTTATAAATGTGAACCAATACTATCTATTATGAAAAATATGAATATAATGTTTAAAGATTTAATTGAAAAATATGAAATGCCTGAGAATTTAATAATAGAAAAGAAAAGTAAATATACAAATCATGAAATTAATAAATATGTACATGAATATATTCAAGATGTACATTTAAATGTAAAAATCAATATTATTAATTATATTAAAGAACAAAAAACAAAAAAATTAATTGAAATATCACATATTATAAATAATGATAGTAATTGTAAAGAATATATTTCAAATAGTAAATTAAATAAAGTAGAGAGAATATATAAAATAATAGAGATTATTAATACAAATTGTCTTGAATTTAATACAATATTTAATATATCAAATACAATACATGAAGACAATGTACAATATATATTATACAATCAAAGCAAAGATATTATAAATGAAAGCAATTTATTAAAAAAATATTTTAATCAAGTTAATGAAGTATTAGATAATTCTATTTATAGTCATACTAACGCAAAAAAACAACTTACAAAAGTTATTGCACAATGGATTAATGGTGAACAAACCGGTTATTGTTTTGGATTTGAAGGTTCTCCCGGTATAGGAAAAACAAGTTTGGCAAAAAATGGATTATCAAAATGTTTAATAGATGAAAATGAAGATACACGACCATTTTCATTTATAGCATTAGGTGGTTCATCTAATGGTTCATCATTAGAAGGTCATAGTTATACTTATGTAAGTTCAACCTGGGGTAGAATAGTAGACATATTAATAGATTCAAAATGTATGAACCCAATAATATATATAGATGAATTAGACAAAGTAAGTAAAACCGAACAAGGAAGAGAAATAATCGGAATATTCACACATTTAATCGATTCAACACAAAATTCAAGCTTTCAAGATAAATATTTTTCAGGAATTGATATAGATTTATCAAAAGTTTTATTTATTTTCTCTTATAATGATCCAGAACAAGTAGATAAAATATTACTAGATAGAATACATCGTATAAAATTTGAAAATTTATCAGTAGAGGACAAAATAGTTATTGTAAAAAAATATATTATTCCAGAATTAAATATTAAAATGGGTTTCGACCAAATAATAGAAATTAATGATGATACTATAGAATTTATTATAGAAGAATATACGAATGAACCTGGTGTAAGAAAATTAAAGGAATTATTTTTTGATTTATTTGGAGAAATAAATATAGAATTATTAAATAATATGGTTGAGATTAAAGAGCTTCCTATAATAGTAAACAACCAATCGATAGAAGAGAAATATTTAATAAAGTATAAAAAGATAATGGAGAGAAAAATACATAATAAGGATAATATAGGTATTATAAATGGATTATGGGCGAATACTCTAGGAAAAGGTGGTATTATACCAATACAAACATTATTTTATCCTACAAATATATTTTTAGAATTAAAATTAACAGGATTACAAGGTGATGTAATGAAAGAAAGTATGAATGTAGCAAAAACACTAGCATGGAATTTAACTAATGCAAAAATGAAAAAGCATTGGTTAAAAATATTTAATGATAGTAAATGTCAAGGGTTACATATACATTGTCCGGAAGGTTCTGTATCTAAAGATGGACCATCTGCTGGTGCAGCAATAACTGTAGCAATATATAGTTTATTAAATAAAACACAAATACCTAATAATATTGCCATAACCGGTGAAATAAATTTACAAGGTGAAATAACAGCTATTGGCGGATTAGATGCAAAAATAATAGGAGGAATAAAAGCCGGTATTACAAAATTCTTTTTTCCAGAGTCAAATGAGAGAGATTTTAATAATTTTAAAAAAAATACAAAAGATAAATATTGCACAAATAGTATAAAATTTATTAAAATAAATTGTATAGATGAACTTTTATCACTAATTGGTTTTGATTAATTTCTTTTCTAATATAATTTTATAATAATATAATGGATATTAATTTTACAGCATTAATATATTTATTTTTACGTTTAGCACCTTTTATACTTGTATCATTTTTCACTCTATCTTCAATATTTAATTATGATTTTAAAGGTGCTGTTTATTTATTAGGCCTTTTAGCTAGTAATGTTATTGTATTAACTCTAGAAGGATCTGTTGTTAAAGGGTTTTTTGATATCTCACCACCATCTAATAGAGAATTAACATGTGATTTCCTTAATATAACAGATAATACTCCAATGTCTAACTTGCCATTAGGTTCGGGAATTATATCATACACATTTGCTTATTTGATGTATATTATTGTTAAATATGAATATACCGCAAATAATGTACCAACTATATTATTTTTCTCTTTATTAATTGCATCTGATTTAATTTGGCATGTTACACATAGTTGTTACAAACCAACCACCGTTTTAATAACTATAATATTATTTGCTGGTTGTGGTATTTTATGTTCATATTTTATTGACCGCTTAAAATTAGTTGATTTACAATATTTTACACATGTATCTGGTCAAGAAGTTTGTAAACGACCATCTAAGCAGAGTTTTCATTGTTCTATACAAAAAAAAACACTTAATGCAGCATAATTATTTATATTTTATTTTAATAAAATATAATTAAAACATTTGTCCTTTTTTATATAATTCTAAATATAAATAAATACTTATACCTATTATTGTTACAATAAAATTCATATGTGCTAATATCTTTAGGTTATCGTCATTCATGTAAAGAGTTGTAATTAATAACAATATAAATGTAAATATTAAACCTAATCCAGCATGTTTATTAAATTCATATAAAGCGATTTTACCTCTTTGTGAAAACATATTAACAAGGAAAAAATATACTAATGGCGCTGCCCATAAAAAACCGGTTAATCTAACAAAATCATTATTATCTGAAAACATTTGATTTAATGTAGAAAGTGCAAAAAAAGTAGCCGCCCCCGTTAAAGTATCCTTAAATATTTCATATCTGTTTATAACATCAATAGTGATAGGCATCTATATATATATATTATGTATTAAAATATTTTATATTCTCGGACAACCATAATCTAAAACTATTTTGCAATGTGTCCGCAAACATATTATGTGAAACTAATTCTCTATTCTTTGACCTTCCCATTACTGAAAAAAAATTATTAATAATTTTATGTAAATTCGCCGGTTCATATTTATTATCTAATTCTTCATAAGAAAACTTTCTATAACCCTTATTTTCGTTTACAACATTATGAAAATTAAACAACATATTTTTTAAATCAATTTTAGTTTTTATATTATCAAAATTAATTTTTTTCATATAATCAACTGCGTGTTCTTGACACATTAAACAAGGTAGACTAGAACATATTTTAAATATATTATTACATAATTCCAACTTCACTTGTAAAAAATATTGGTCTTTAACTTTATGAGCCAATGTATGAAATAAAAACCATGTTGCTCTCCCCCATGTCATTTCATTTTTATTTGGAATTATTTGTTTAACTGCTTTTGGTCTAAAATCAATTGTTTTCCTAGGAACCCTAATTGGCAATGGTTGCATATTAGTATTTTTTATAAATTCCGTATTTGCTGTACGTTTATTTATTCTTGTAAAATTCATAATATTAATATATATATATAATAAATATAAACTTATTTTATAATATAAACCATGGATAATAAAACTATTCTTGTTAATACTATAAAAGATTGGATTAAATATGATAATGAAATTAAAACATTACAAAAAGAAATTAATACTAGAAAGAAAAATAAAAAGGACCTTAATCAGATACTTATCAACATAATGAAAGAAAATGATATTGATTGTGTAGAAACTAAAGATGGTAGTTCTATATGCTATACATCTAAAAGTGTAAAAAAACCTATAACTAAAAAAACACTTACCAATATTTTAGCTAAATATTATAATGGTGATATTACAAAAGCTACACAATTAAATGATTTCATATTAAATAATCGTGAAACCGTAATAAAAGAAACAATTGAACGAAAATAATTATATATGTTGGTATATATATAATGTTGAAATATGAGGGCTTTGAAACAGATGCTGAAAAATTAGAAAAAGACCAAGAACCATCAAAAAAAAATAATGACCAAACAAATAGATTAGATGATATGGGTAGTCAGGAAGAAGAATTTATGACAGGTGGTAAAACACGCAGAAAATATAAACGAACTCGTAAAAATAAAAAAATAAAAAATAAAACTCGTAAAAATAAAAATAGAACTAAAAAAAATATAGGAAAAGATGTTTTTGGAACCTGGAAAGATGGTTCCTCTGTATTTAAAGATAAAAAAGGTTTTTATGTCGTTCAATGGAACCCAAATAAAAATATGGAATATAAAAAATATTTAAATAACTGGAAACCAAAACCACAAGAAGACAGATTGGTATTGATAAAAAATAAATGGCATATTAAAAAATCAAAAAAAAGAACAAGACGAAATAGAAAAAGAGGGGGGAGGTCCAATATTTAGTACAACAAGAAAATATGAGTATATTGGAATCTCGTGATTATAGTGGTGAAAGTTAAATTAATATATAAAAATGTGATTATATATTAATATGTTTACAATATTAAATAATTGTTGTTGCGCTTATTTTTGTCCATGGTTATATGATGATGATACTGATAGTGATGTATCTGACGCTACAACTGTTGATACTCATATGCCATATCATAGGTTCAAAAATAAAAAAGTAATTTTTCAAGATAATCCATTATTATCTAGTGATGAAATGACAAGAAGTTAATTCATGTATAATTTATTTTCAAAAATATTAAACTTTAACAATGTATTATTTTCATAAGAAGTATAACTAGTAGTTAAAATAAAATCGGTTGATATTAATGTCGGGAAAAATTTATCACAATTATATTCTTCATCTATTTCGGTTATAAATATTTTATTTATTTTATGAGGGTTTTCTAAAAAACAATTATATATGTTGCTGCCTCCAATTACCCAAACCGCATCATAATTATTTTTATCTAATAATGTTTCTAATTCTTCCATATCTCTACATAAAAAAAATTTTGTATCTATATTTTTTTTATCCAATGTCGTAGATAATACAATATTATCTCTGTATGGCAATCTTTTACCAATGCTTAAATAAGTATTTTTCCCCATTATAATAGCATTATTTCCAGCTCCTTTCGTATGATTTTTAAAATATATCATGTCTTGGGTAAAATGCCATGGCATTTTATTATTAATACCTATTCCATTATTTTTGTCAAGTGCTACAATTAAATTTACTAACATTTATATAAAATATAAAATATAAAATATTTATTTTATTGAAACAATTAACTCACTATTTATTTTTCTATAAGTTCCGATAATATCAGGATTTTCATTTCCTGCCAATACATGTTCCATTTTATATACATTTTTTATATTGTCAATATAATAAATAATACCATTTATTTGATGTGCTGTTATATCAATAGTTTTTTTATCATTATCCGATTTATTTCCTGACGCTTCTCCATATGGTGATCCTTTTATATGTGTTCCACAATATAAACAATTCTCTTTTCTTCTTCTTGTACATTGTTCACCACCTGCTTTCAATGCATTGCATCTATTATTATTTGGTATTGTATTCTTTACTCGTTTACGTTTCAAAAAGTCTGTCCTATTTATTTCTATTTGTTCATATTCATATAAATAATTCATAAATTCCGATAATTTTTCTTGTTCTACGCATTCTAATTTTACCAATTCATTTTTAATATCATCCTTAAATTTACGAACATAATTAGTTAATTTTGAAGTCAATCTTTTATCCATCTTATAAATAATATATGTTAATTATTTATATATTATTTCAAATCAATTTTATATTTTATAACTTAAAGAAAAAAATAACATTACATATTTATATTTTATTTAAATAGATTATAAATCTTATCAAATACTTCTATGCTTTCTACTATAGATGTTCTTATTATTTGTCTTATATAATTATTATCTACATCCATTACAAATGCTAATTTAAATACGGACATCTTATCATGAGGATGAACCTTTTTAAATGCACAAAATGTTACGGATTTATCCTGAATAAAATGTTTGTCGTATATTCTATCTTCGATTATTTTTCCCATTGTGTAATCCTCATTATCAAAAGATATATTATAAGCATTTGCAGTTGCTAATTCTGCATTAGTTATTAATATCTCATCAGCATCTAATTTTTCAATAACATTTTTTAATCTATTTATCACACATTCACAACCTTTCATTATTATTTCTTTATTATCATATATACCTAAGGTCTCTGTTACAAAATCAAAACTATTTTCTATAAAACAGCGTTGTGCATCTAATGCATAAAAGTTTTTCTTCTCAAATCCTATTTCCTCTTCAGTTAATGTATTTTCAGTCGATTTAAATACTGTCTCTTTCTTTAACCATTCTTCGTTTGCTTTTTCTATATCAATTGTATTTCCATAACTACATGATGATACTACATTGTACATACTATTCATGGCTGCATTTCCAATAGAATAATCACACTTTAAATTAATTGCTTCTCCTTTTATTGTATCACTAATTCTAGGCCTTAACCTAACAAAATCTATAAATTCACCTGTTATTTTAGATGGTGGATAAATTTTTAATACTTCATTCCTAGCTAAATAATTACCTGTTGCTTTACTTTTTATTTTAAAATCCTCAGTTGTAACATAAATCGTATCATCACCTTTGTTCTCTACATTTACTTCTAACTCATACTGGCCTGGCAAAATACTTAATTCTTTTGAATGAATTGGTATACAACTTAATCTTTGTTTTATTATTTCATTATGAAATCGTGTAGTATTTTTATCTATTGTGCATTGATTTTCCTCATGTTTCTCTGTATTACATATATTTATATCAATATCTGATAATATTGTTCTTCTTAATGCATTTGCATAACATACTTTTACCCCTGATAATGTAAAATTTAATTTATCTCTATCTTCAGATATTTTATTAATTTTCGGTTCCATTATATATATAATATATTACTACTATTATTATTTTTTTATACTGTTAAATATAAATCAATTTTATATTTAACTTCATACTAAATTATTAATTTCTTCTTTTAGTTTTTCTTCTCTTTCTTTTTATTGTTTTTCTTTTTTTAGTTTTTCCTTTTTGTTTTCTTTTCTTTCTTTTTGCTGTCTTTCTTGCAGATTTTCGTTTACCTGTTTTTCTTTTTCCCCCCATTAATAAACTAAAAAATCTTGGATTTTTCTTTCCGCCATCTATATTTCCTCCTGGTTGAGGTGGCAATGTATTAGTTATTTCTGCTGGTGGTAGTGCTGGTGGTAGTGCTGGTGGTAGTGCTGGTGCTGGTGGTGCTGATGCTGGTGGTGCTGCTGGTTGAGCATTTGTTAAAGCGTTTGGTGCAAATAAAATAGCCATATTACTACTAGTTGCAGCTAATCCCCATATAGGTGAAGTTAAATATGATGATTGTAAAGAAGCTACACTAGCTGTAACATGTTCAATTCTATAAGTATCCGGATAAACCAGATTTCCCATAACAACCGTGCATGTAACTAATCCATTTATTCCTGTAATAAAACCGGTTGTGGCAAAATTAGCATCTGATAGAATTTTATTAAAACTTAATTTAATATTTTCAATAGACTTAATATATGCGGTATTTAATTCAGCATCCGCAACTATTCTTGCCGCACTAAATGTTTCGCTTGTTGTTGCACCTGTAAAATACCCATTTATGCAACTAAACCATCCTTGTTGACATCTATCAAAACCTGTTCTACCAGTTTCAGTAGCAACAATACTTAATATATTTTTTGCATTTAATTTTGCAGCTTCTTGATATTGCTCAAGTATCTCAATTAATGTTCCTGCACCACTTTGATACATAATAGTAAAAAAACTATAAAAATAATTTAAATAATTATGATCTACACCACCTTGGTCTTCATTTAATTCGGCTAAATCAGGATGTTCATATAAATAAGTTGCACGTGCATCTAAGACACGATTAACTGTTCCTATGCATAATCTAAATGCTTCAAATAAAACAAACGAAAAATATATAAATCCCATAATGCACATGGTATACATAATGTATTTTTTGTATTTGCCTTTTGATTGAGATGATGGCTCTACAAGAGCGGTAGGTTCTCCTTCTGCATTCATGCCACCTTCCATTATACCTTCTGATGCTGCTTTTCCACCAGAATGTTCCCAAGCAAAACAAAATAACATTTTATGAGCTTTTGTAGCTTCATCATCTTCATTTTTTAATTCTGCCACATTAAATACATTTACTTCATTGTCTTTAAGTTTCATTATTTCGTCATACTCGTCGTTAATATCTGTCTCTTCCTTTTCTAAATATTCACCAAATTTTTGTAATAATGGTGTCAGTGTTTCATTTGTCTCTGAAAAAAATAAATTTAATACATTGGGTAATTCTTCAGTCTTCTCTTTAACATCTAATAAACCCATACCATATTTTAATTTACCTGCAGGTATTTTATCTTCTTCTTCTACACCATCTTCATTTATTAATGTTTGTTGTTCGTTTTCTCTATTAGGAGTACACAAATTATAAACTCTTAATTTATCGTAATAATTTGCATTGGCATAATCTTTTGTCCAACCATGTCTCCCATCTCTCCCTGGATTTGCTGATCCGAATGATTTTGCGATTAAACCCTTAAAATTATTAGAATTAATTAATTTAACATCTTCCGTTAATGGACCATTTTTTTTATCAAGAACTATACAATTTTCTTTTGGTTGAAAAGATTTTTCTGCTTCAGTAGTTACAGTTTCTATATCTGTTCTACCATCATTTTCATTATCTGATATAGTTGGAAGAGCGACAGCAAATGATCCTTTTGTATCTATACTACCAGTAATAGGCTTTTTTTCTTCTTCTTTTTCTTTTTCTTTTGAATCACTACCAGGTAATAAATCAGAAAACATATTAATTTAAATATATATTATATAACTAAATTAATAACTATTTATAAAAAAAATCCTAATGTCATAACTAAGTAAAGAAGAATAGGATAGAATAATAATGCCCATGCAATTAAACTTTGATTAGCATCGCATAATATTTGGAATATAGTTATCCAAAAGATGGTATATAGTATTTTAATAATAAAAATCATACTCAAGTTTGGTGCTTCACAATTTAAATTGCCTAAACAATAAATATCTACATTGCCGAGATTTTGAAAAACCATAGTAAAAAACATAATAAGTGAAAAAATTAAATATATTTTTGCTTGTGGGCAAAAACCTTCTGCTAAAAATCCTCCATATTGTACCATATTAATAATATATATTAATATAATATTTTTATTTATACTTTTGGTGTATTATGAAATCCATATTTAAATTCAATTGGTTGTGACATAGGGTTACCACTTGCATGTCGTTTAGCTGTTAATATATCTTTTGTTAAAGCAACACCACTTGATTCTAATGGACCAGCATTTTCCCACATAGTATAACCTTGAAACGCACCACCTCTAATGCGTTTACTTGTGCGTCTTCGAATTCTTCTAGATTTACGTTTTGATTTAAAACTACTACGAGTTCTTTTTCTACGTCTGTTTCCACCACCTACAAAATATCCTTCTTTTGTAGCATCTTCGCATGTATCAGACTTACAATTAGAACCTCCTCTTAATCTTTTTCCGGTTCTTCTTCTTTTAAAAGTTTTTCTCATAGTCTTTGCCATTCTATATTATAATTAAACAAAAAAATTTTTTATTAAATTATTCTATATCTACATGACACAATAAATGTCTTCTACAACAAGGGGAAGTTAAACCAATATCATCCATTACTAAACCTTCTGGTGTTTTATTTGTATTATTTTTTGACATATATGTAACTTGTTCTAAATCAATACTTTTTTCTTTTTTCATACGTCTAACTTCTGATAAATAATATCGGTATTTATCTGCTAAAACTTTTCCGCAAGTAAAACATTTAATAGGAATAATCATAATTATATTATATTAACACATATATATTTATATAATTTAATTCAATTTTATATATCTACAAAATATATATGGTCTTTACAATTTATATTATATTTTTATTATTTTTATCATTTTATGCTTTATTTATAGCAGCTGTAGATGATATAAAAACATTCACTTTTATTGGCGGTGATAATATAGAAGAATTTAGTAATCAAGAATGTCCATTTGGAAAGGACCCCGAAAAGATTGAAACATCTACCGATATGTTAAATTGTGAAAAACGCATATGGTCAGCGACAGACCCTAAAGGATGGACATGTGCTGCACCTGTACCTAAAAATAAACTAAAATATGATGGCAATGTAAATGTTAAATATCATGATACAATTGCTGATATAAAAGCACAAAATCCAGATGTTCCATTAGACCTAACCGGTATAAATTATTATGATGTATCAAATAATATTTTTCAATACAAAAAATCTCCTGCACAAAATAATATGTTATTCTCTGGACCAGGAAAATATAAATATGGATATAACTCATATGTGCCACAATATCACGAAGGTGTTGTATTATCAAAACTTACTGATTTAGCAAATAATGAATTAGCTGAAAATACTAAAAAATTAAACGAAGAATATAATTTAACTACTAACCCTGACGATGCTTATAAAAGTAAATCTAAAACATATCAACGAATTATTGAATTATTAAGAAAAAATAATGTTAATATAAAATATTATCCAAACGAATGTCGTGATTTTATAATTAATAAAAACAGAAATACATATACATTACATGATATAGTTAAAAAGGAATATGATGAAAATAGAAAATATGGAATTATATATGCAAACCAAAATACTCCTTCAGATATTGATGACAAAACTCCTGAAGATTATAATAATCAATGGTATAACTTAGTTGGACCACCAAAAAAATAATATATTTAATAATATAATCATAATTTATTATATTATGAATAAATTACCTAACCCTATTCAAGATATTATATGGAACCATTATTGGCAATTTGAATTTAATAATGTGGTTCAAGTTATTAATCAACCTTATCTTGTAGAATATAAATCAATCAATTTTTTTGAAAAATATAGAAATGTGTTAAATTCTACATATAAAGAAAATTATAAACATTATTTTAAAGTTATTAATAATAACATTAAAAGTGTTATTAACAATAAAGGTTTGAATATTATATGTAAACAGAATAATTTATTGTTAAGATATATAAATATAGATTATATAAATAAAGTTTTTGAAAAAGTTCCAAATGATTATAAATACATTGCCGCATTATTTGTTTTAATGGGCGGTCACACTCGTTATGTTACATTAAATAATTTTCAAAATATTAATAAATGCATATCTTTATGAAAAAATGTCACACATAATGTCCACTAAACAATTCTAATTTATACCCACTCGTTGTTTTTACTTTTTTTATAATTTTATATGGGTCTTCATCTTCATTTTGACATTTATGACAATCTTTGCACAAATTTACCAAATTATAAGCAGCATTTTTTTTAACTGAACCTATAAAACCATTTTCATCTGCTTTGCATTGTTCTTCAATGTGATGAATATCAGACGCCTTTTTTACTTTGCATAATTCACACATTTTTTCTTTTAATACTTTTGCATTATATCTACTTTTTTTTTTAGTTAATAAACTTGTATCGTTACCTAATAATTTATTTCTTATATCAAAACAATCTTCTATAAAATCTGATGAAAAATAAGGTTTTATTACTTCTAATCCATAATTACTACTACCATTTCCATCTTTAAATTTTCTCTCATATATTAAATCATTTGTAATATTATCATAACAAACAGTCATATGTTTTATATATAATCTATCTTTTTCAATAATTTTAGACATTTCCGGATAAACTAATTCATGTAAATGTGTAGCAAATGTATATGTTGACTTCTTTTTATTTAACTCTTTTAATACTCTTGCATTTATAGCTATTGCTGAATCATATTCTGTCCCTGAACATATCTCATCACCTAATATTAAACTATTTTCATCCGCAAATTTTACTATTGTTTTTAATTCAATTACTTCTACTTGAAAAGTTGACAATCCTTTATGTAAATTATCATTTCCCAAAATACGTGAATATATTGAATTGTAAGGTTTATAAACAAAATGTTCTGCTGGAACATACATTCCAGCTTGAGCCATTATAATACTTATTCCTAATGCTTTTATAAAACTTGTTTTTCCAACAGCATTTGTACCGTATAATAACATACCACTCTTCTCTTTTCCTAATATTATATCATTTGTCACATATTTTTCATCTGTTAATAATTGTTCTATTAATTGATGTCTCAAACCATTTACATTTACAAACGATTTTTCGTTATCCTCAATAATAGGTTTACAATAATTCATAGTTTTTGAATTATATGCTTTACATATAATAGTATCAACAATTCCTATTACATTTGACAATCTTTCAATTTTTTCAGAATAACCCTTTATTATTTTTTGTGTCATTTCTATGAAAATATTATTAGCCATCATTATTAATGTATCTTTTAATTCAAAAATTTCTTCTCTTGTTTCATTAATTAATTTATATTGAATTATATTATTATTCCTATCTTTGCTTTTAAATGTAAAATCATTTAAGTCTATATTATAAATATTAGGTGCAATGGTTATTTTTATTATAGTTTTACTCTCTACATTATTATTACACGAACGTTCACTTTGTGTATCATAATTTAATCTTTTTATTAAATCTTTTACCTTTTCAGTTCTAACTCTTGTTATTTTTATATCATTTTGTGTTTTCTCATATACATGATTTTGTAAAAATTCAACATTTTCTCCTAATTCACTTTTTAAAAAGTAATTAACTTCCTTTATTATTAAACCATCAAGCTTAAGTTTATTTTTATAATCCTTCCTTATTTTATCGTATTCATTATCATAATTAGGTTTTATTAAATCTATATCATCTATTTTTATATCATTTATATTACAAAGTTTCATATTTAATACATTATCAATATTATTTAAAAAGGTATTTAATTCATTATCAATCACATCTTTATCAATAAATGTATATATATATTTCAATAACTCATTAGGAAACGTTTCCATTAAGTGTTTAAATATAGTTAATGAATTATATAGTTTTAAAACATCGCTACATAAATATTTTTTCAATGTAATTTTTCTTAGTAAAAAATCCGTATCATGAATACTTTTTAATGCATTCCTGGTGGTACTAATTAATTGAGGATTATTTAAAATATATTCAATCATATTATATTCTTTATTTAATACATTTATGTTTCTTGTAGGATTTAATAATTGATATGTTAATTTTCTTTTTCCTAATGTTGTTATGCAATTATTTAAACTTGATAATACACTTGATAATTTTTTACATTTTGTATTATTATTTATTGAAATAATATTCAATTGATGAAGTGTATGATTAGCTAACAATAATTTATCATTGTCAATTATATTAGGAGATGTTATTTTTTCCAACGCCAAAGGATTATAAATATTAATATAATCTATTAAAAAACATAAACTGCTTGTTGATAATTCATAAAATTCAAATCCAGAAAAATAATCTGAATTTTTATAAACAGTTTTTATCGTTTTTTCAATATATTCTGGTTTAAAGCAATTTTTTGATTTAATATCATTAAAATCAAATTTATTTATATCAAATTCCATTAAACCTACTGATTTTTTTATTTTATCATATAAATTATCATCAACATTAGTAACTATTAATAATTCTCTTGGGGTATTATTAATTACATAGTTTTCTAATTCATTAAATGTTGTATGGTCAATACGTGTATTTTCTGTTTCCCCTTCAAATATGCTTGTGTGACCAGTTAATACATCATAATTTGAATAACCATATGATATTTTTTTTTCGCCTTTTCCATGTAATTTAAATATCATACAAGAAGTATTATTTGATGCTATATCTAATAATTTACCATCTTTGGGTATACTTGTACCAGGTGTAGATATGTGACTTAAATATCTACCCGTTACATTTCCTTTACTATCCTTTTCTTGTCTATAAAATGCTACTTTATATCCATGTTCTAATAAATATTGCTCTCTTATATCTATATGATGATCCTGAACACCCCACATTTTTATAATATGATTTGGATTATCTAATTTAAATTTCTTTTCACCTGGTTCTGCACGAAGTATATCTTTTAATTCCCATAGTGGACTACCAAAATGCACATCATTTACTTTATCATATTTAACATACGACTCATAAAAACTGCCCACAAGCATAAAAACAAATGTTTTTTCTCCATGTATTTTTTCATTCTCTTCTACTGCATTAAAATATTGAGTTACTGTTTTTTCACTTATATCAGTCCTTTGTGTAGTCATTTAATTATAAATAATTAGTACAAAAACTTTATATCATTTTATATAATCATTTAGCGTTCTAAAAAAATGTTACATAAGTATATATAATGGCTGAAAAAGCGTATTGTGTAAAATGCAGGTCTAAGAGAAATATGGATGGGGGTAAACGTATTACAATGAAAAATGGCAGACATGCTATGAAAGGTAAATGTAATAAATGTAACACAAACATGTTTAAAATTACAGGTGGTAGCACATCCAAATGTTCTGGAGGTAAAAAATCTAGACGTAGAAGAACTAATAAAAGAAAATCTAGAAAAAATAGAACTAGAAGCCGCCGTTAAATTAATATAAATTATAATTATTTATATTAACATGATTTACTTCCTCTCAAATTTATTTTTGGTGTCATATCTAATTCTACTATGATTGGATAATGGTCTGAATCTAATCTATCACAGCTCTCATTATATAACTGATATATGTAAACATCTTTTACATAAGTTAATATTTTATCCGATACTAATACATGGTCAATTAATACAAACTCATCCATAGTTGCTTGACAATTATCATTTTTATCCCACCAATTAGTAAATCTATTCTCTTTTTTTACCATATTATTTACATTATTTAAATTATAAATATTATTATTGTTCCCTTTTATTATATCTAATACTTTGGATATCGGTTCATCATCATTTAAATCTAATGCTTCTTCGTCATAATCATTAAAATCTCCTATTGCAATAACTTCATATCCATTTTTTACTTGAGTTATTATTTCATTTTCTAATATTTTAGCTTGTGCTTCTCTTTTAGAACATCTATCCGGTTGCATTGGATAAGCTATTAAATGAAAAGATATAAACGCAACTTTGATTGTATTAAAATTAAAATATGTTATATAATTTTTAGAAACAGATGTAGAGCCATTGCCGTCATATCCACATTCAGAACCAGTTATAGGATAACTATATCTTTCATCTGTTCGCATTAATTCTGATATTGGATCTATTTTTGTTATCATTCCAACATTTTGTCCTGTGCTTGTGTCTGTACCTTTTATCATGTAACCATTATAATTAGGATTTGTATTATTTATTAATGTATTTAATTCATTGCAACCTTCTATTTCACATAAATTTACTATATCTGGTTCAATATTATTAATTACTGTAGATACATGTTTTAAATGTTCTAAAGCCATTGTATTATTTTTCCATGTGCATCCATTACCAGGACAATCTGCAGATTTATAATAATCTAAAAATAACCATTCAACATTATATTGCATTATTTTTAATTTATTCTTATCTATTCTTCTATCATCACTCGTTTTAACAATTGAACAATCATAATCTTCAGCTATAATGCCACCAAACAATAAAAACACAAATAAAACATTAATAAACATTTTATTATACTAAAATTCTATTTTTTCATTTACAAATTATTTATCATTAATAAAATTATACAAGAGATTATCTTTATTATAATTTTGAACATCACCGCATAATAACTCAATAGTTTCGTACATTTTTCTTAAAACATCATTTGGTGTTATTGTTCCTACACGAATTAATCCTCTTTTTATTAATTCTCTTTTTACTTGTGTTATAGAAACTTCTTTGGTTTTCATTATTTTTAAATTAGTATTATTACGGATTGTTTTATTCGAAACTAATACAGTTATTTTTGGTATTCTTAATGATTTTCCGGTTCTGTAAGTTCGTCTCATAATTCTTTTTTGTTTATTTTTTCTATTTATTGAAGCATAATTTTTATTATTATATTTTTGTGTTTTCTCTAATAGTTCTTTCGTTTTAATTTCTAATGCATTGGGTGGTTCTGGTGCACTTTGAAATATATTATTAACATTCTTTTTAGTTTTATTGAAAAAATTGCGAAATGTTGGTAAACTTCCATTTTTTAAACAACCATAACCAGGTTGTTCTGGCAATTTAAATTCGGTATTATCGTTAGGCATAATATTCATTTCCGGTTCTATCTTAATTTCGGGAATATTTAATTTTTGTTCATTATTTAAATTACTTAAATCAAGTACAAAACCGCTCGATTTATCGTTATTTGTTAATAAATTACTTCTATCTTTTATAGTTTTATTTTTGGGATTAGATACAATTGGTTGCGTTTCTTGCATTAAAGTTGCTAAATATTCTTTTGAATCTTGAAAACTGGTTTTAAAAGTCTGTTTTATCTGTTCTTCTGGTTCTACTTTTTTTTTGTTTTTATCAAACAATTGTTTGTATTTATCTTCTTGATGATGTCTTATCATTTTTAATAAAGATTGTTTTTTTAATGTCTCTTTTTTTTGTTTCGGTTTAGTTTTTATTTTTATTCCACCTGTGGAGGTTTTATTTTTATTTTTTCTTGTATTATTATTACTATTTGGTATTGAAAATAAAGACGGGTCAATTTTTATTGATTTTTTTTCTTCCTTCATTATATTTTTAATTAATTAAAATAAAAATATAAAATAATTAGTATAATTAAACATAGTAAAATATGCACAAACATATTAAAAAATTCAATTTTAAACATTTTGTCTTAAAACATAATAATATGAATATATTAATTTGTAATAATACTGATTCACTTGATATGTTACATGGCGGAAATGTAAACACAGTTATATTATTTAACACTAATTATATAAGTAATAATTTTAATAGTAAAGACGAAGTTATTAATTATGTAAAAAATAAATTTTTAGATTAGCACATTAAATATAAATGGTATTTAAAAAATTATTTGTATTATCTTTCTTTTTATTATCAATATATCTTTTATAACCATTATCCATATCTTTTTTTGTTATTTCTTTATGTTTACTCTCACTACCATATAATCTCCTTCCATGTGCTATTTTTATATTTGTTAATAATGTTTCTACATCTCTACCATAACTTTCAAAATTATTATATTTATCAAGAAACCAATCTTTTTTTATATCTTTATCAATTGACCAATTTATATTTTTTAACATACATAAAAATATTTTATATAATTCTTCATGATTGTATGCTTCCATTTCAAATTTCCAAACAAATCTAGATTTTAATCCAATATTTGTTCTAAAAATTGTATTTTCTAATTCCCTTTCATAACCTGCTATTATCACCATTAAATCTTCTTTATAATTACTCAAACATTCGTTTAATGTATCCAAACATTCTTTTGAATAACTATCATTTGAATCTTCACTTGCCAATGAATATGCTTCATCTATAAATAATACACCTCCCAAACATTCCTTTATTAATTTATCCGTTTTTATTGCCGTTTGACCCAAATAACCTCCTATTAAATCGCTCCTACAAGCCTTTTTAAAAGTTGTTTTACTTAACAAACCAATTTTTGAATATATACTCCCTATAATTTTTGCTATTTCTGTTTTTCCTGTTCCAGGTGGACCGTATAATACCATATGTTTATAATCATTATTCTTATTATTAACTATATGTAAACCTTGTAAAAAATATAATAATTGGTCTAATATAGTTCCTTTTAATTTATTTAATCCAACCATATTATTTAATTTTATTAAATCATCCTTTATTTTATGTAATGATTCTAAATTTATATTATATTCAGTATTATTATTATACTCATTTTCATTTATTATATTGATTAAATCTTGTATATTATTTATATTACATTTTATAGTTATTTTTCTTAATTTTTTTATGTTATTATCATCGTCTGTTTTTAATTCTTTGTTATATTTTTTGATATAATTATATTCGGATACCAATCTTTGTATCTCATTTTTTTTTGAATCTAATAATACATTACCTGTATTTCCGTATTTTAAAACATCATTTATGTTTGTACTTTCTTTTGTTTTATCAATATTTATTAATGTTGCATTACACGTTAATTCATAATTTGAAAAATTATTTATATTATTATTATTAAAATCCTTATCTATTTCTTTTAATATATTTTCATATTCACTTTTCGATAAATTATTATTGTCACTATATTTGCTAAGAAATTCAATAAAATTTTTATTTTCCATTTTTATTTTATATAGGAATAACTTTATATCATTTATAAAAAATTGATTAAAGATTTCTTATAAAATATATTAGAAAATCTACATATATTATGCAATTTGATTCTTCTCTGCACCAATTTTCAAAAAAATCGGTTTCATCAAACATTATTGATTCTATTAAAAACAATAAAAATGATATTGTTGATGAATTAAATGATATTTTATCATTTAATAATGATAAAGATGATATAATTGAAAAATCATATAATATAATCCAAAGTTATTTTGAAGGAAAGCAATTAGCTAGACTTGTTAGACATCAAATTGAATCATATAATCATTTTATTAATTACCAAATTGAAAAAACAATTGATATGTTTAATCCTGTAGTTATACGTTCTGAAAATGACTATATTAAAGAATTTGATAAATATACACTCGAAATAAATATTTCTTTTGATAATTTTAAGTTATATCCCCCACAAATACATGAAAATAATGGTGCTACTAAAACCATGTTGCCACAAGAAGCCAAATTACGAAATTTTACATATGCATCTATTATGACAGTTGACGTAAATATTAAATATATTATTAGAAATACCGAAAATATGGATGATGTAAAATATATTGAAAAAAAACTAAATAAAATAAATATTGGAAAAATGCCAATTATGATTAAATCATCTGCTTGTGTTCTTAGTCAAAAAAATTATATTCATTCTAATCATACTGAAGAATGTTATATGGATTGTGGAGGATATTTTATTATTAAAGGCTCTGAAAAAACTGTACTCGGACAAGAACGTGCCGCTGAAAATAAAATTTATTGTTTTGATGGTAAGAATACTACTAAATGGATATGGTACGCCGAAATTAAATCTGTTCCTGATTATAAATGTATCTCACCTAAACAAATTGAAATGATGATTGCTTCTAAAAATAATGGTTTCGGTAATGCTATATATATTAACATACCTCGTATCAAACAACCTATTGAATTATTTGTATTGTTCAGAGCTCTTGGCATTACCAACGACAAAGAAATTTGTAATTATATCGTACTTGATGTTAATAATAATGAGAATAATTATCTTCTTCAATATTTACAAGCCTCTATTATTGATTCTAATAAATTTATAACACAAGAAGATGCTATACAACATATCACTAGTTATGTGGCATATACTCCTATTAATATGGATAAAGACCAAGGAGCTATAAAAAAACGTGCTTTCGCCATTGAAGTACTTGATACTGACTTATTCCCACATTGTAAAACACTTATACAAAAATTATATCTTATCGGTTATATGTGTAAAAAACTTATTAATACTGCTTCTGGTATTTCATTACCTGATGATAGGGATTCTTATGTTAATAAACGTATCGAACTTACTGGAACTCTTATTAATAATTTATTCCGCAATTATTTTAATAAACTTGTTAAAGAAATGCAAAAACAATCTATCAAAGAAATTAATAATGGTTCATGGAGATCTATTGAAGATTATGAAAATATTATTAACATGACAAACATTTATAAAATTATGAAATCTACTACTATTGAAAATGGTATTAATCGTGCCTTATCTACCGGTGATTTTAGCATTAAACAATCTAATAGCACAAAGGTAGGTGTTGCACAAGTATTAAATAGATTAACATATATGTCTACCATTAGTCATTTACGACGTATTAATACACCATTGGAAAAAAGCGGTGAACTTATTGCTCCTAGAAAATTGCATAATTCTACATGGGGTTTCTTGTGTCCTGTTGAAACACCAGAAGGCCAATCTATTGGTGTTGTTAAAAATATTAGTTTCCTTGGTCATATTACTATTCCTGCTAACAGTTCTTCATTATATGACTATATTAACCCGTATATCGTTGCTATTGATAATAAATCTGATAATATTAATTTATATAATAAAGTTAAAGTGTTTATAAATGGTTGTTGGGTAGGAATTACAAATAATCCCGTTGAATTATATACTGAACTTAAAAATAAAAAATATAAAGGCATTATTAATATTTATACTTCCATTTCTTTTGATATTACAAACCTTGAAATTAGAATTTGTAATGATGGTGGACGTCTTACACGTCCTGTACTTAAAGTAAAAAATAATAAAACTATTATTAATGATGATATTATTAATAAACTTATTAGTAAAGAATTAACATGGAATGATCTCCTTACAGACTATAAATTAAATGAATCTACGATTGAATATATTGACCCCGATGAACAATCTTTCGCCATGATTTATATGAAAAATAAAAATAATAATATTGATTTTAAATTTAATTATACACATGCTGAAATTCATCCTAGTACTATTTTCGGTGTGCTCGGTTCTTGTGTTGTATTCCCTGACAATAATCAAGCTCCTCGAAATACATATCAATGTGCTATGGGAAAACAAGCCATGGGCATATACGCAACAAATTTTGATAAACGTATGGATAAAACTACATATGTTCTTAATTCGCCTAGTAGACCACTTGTTGATACTCGCCTAATGAACCTTATTAATCTTAATAAAATTCCTTCTGGTACTCAAATACATGTAGCTATTATGAGCCATACTGGATATAATCAAGAAGATAGTGTCCTTGTTAATAAAGGTTCTATTGACCGTGGATTATTCATGGCCACCATATATCATACTGAAAAAGATGAAGATAAGAATATTATTCGTGATGAAATTATACGTTGTAAACCTGATAAAACTAAAACTAAAGGTATTAAATTTGGAAATTATGACAAATTAAATGAACATGGATTTATACCTGAAAATACACTTATTGAAAATAGAGATATTATCATTTCAAAAATCATACCTATTAAAGAAAATCGTAATGACCCTACTAAGACAATTAAATATGATGACCAAAGTAAAACATATCGTACTAGTGAAGAATCATATATTGATAAAAATTTTACTGGTAGAAATGGCGACGGTTATGATTTCGCAAAAGTGCGTATACGCGTTTTTAGAAAACCTGTTATTGGTGATAAAGTATCTAGTCGTCATGGACAAAAAGGTACTATCGGTAATATTATTGATGAAAAAGATATGCCTTTCACCCGTGATGGTTTAAAACCTGATATTATTATCAATCCTCATGCCATCCCTTCTAGAATGACTATCGGACAACTTAAAGAAACTTTACTCGGTAAAGTACTCCTCGAAATCGGTATGTTCGGTGATGGCACTAGTTTCGGTAATCTTGATGTTGAAACTATTCGTAAAAATTTAATTAATCATGGTTTTGAAAGTTGTGGCAATGAAATATTATATGATGGTGGAACCGGTAAACAACTAGAATCTTCTATATTTATCGGTCCCGTTTATTATCAACGTCTTAAGCATATGGTTAATGATAAACAACATAGTCGTTCTATTGGCCCTATGGTTAATTTAACACGACAACCTGCTGAAGGCAGAAGTCGTGATGGTGGTTTCCGTATTGGTGAAATGGAAAGAGATGTTATGATCGCACATGGCATGACCAAATTCTGTAAAGACAGATTATATGATGTTTCTGATGCTTATTCAATGTATACTTGTAATAAATGTGGCATGGTATCTGCGTTTAATAATGGTAATTATAAAAATAAATATTCAAATACTGATTTCACTATACATAAATGTAAAACTTGTAATAATACGAGCAATTTCTCAAAAGTTAATGTACCATATGCTTTTAAACTTATGAGCCAAGAATTACAAACTGCTAATATTGTACCTAGAATTATTACTAGCGCAATTTAATATTATAATCATATCCTATATTATAATATTTTAACTATTACATATTTTTTTTATGCATTCATTACTAGTTTCCAATGCACCTTCTACCCAACTTTGTCTCATACTATAATTCTCTCCACTTATATAAATATTCGGCATTGGATTTAATAAAAAATTAGATATGCTATCACTATCTACACCCTTGTTCCAATATGCTACACCACTTTCCCAATTATATGTCAATACCTTTTCTGGTTTATTTATATTTATATTAAATACCCTTTTTACATCCTTTACAATTTTCTCTTTTAATATTGTTTCTATTAGAGAATTCCATTTTTTTGTATATTTATCATCAGTATATGAAATCATTATTATTCCTTTATTCGCATCTATCGGTATTATATATCTTAAATCATTATCTGTTAATATTTTATATTTTAAATCTTTAAACCATATATCCTCTTCTTTAAATATCGCATATACCCGACATAATGGTTTTGTAGTTATTGATTTTTCTAATATACCTTTTATTGGATTTAAAATATTAAATTTTAATAAATTCTCTTTTGGTATGCAATATAATATTTTTTTTGCATATATATTTTTTTTATTAACTGTTATTTTATACCCCCTTTCATCTGAAATTATATTTGTAACATTCATATTTAAATTTATGTTATAATTGTTATTTTTCATATACTTTATCATTTTTTCTATTAATATTTTGTATTTTCCCATATAATATTTTATATCAACTCTTATATCTTTTTTAAATAAACGTATGCAATCATATGCATTCATATTATTTAATTGACCACTATAACCACATGATATTAACATATACTCTAATTCACTTTTTGTTAATATTTTTTCTGACAATCCTTTAAAATCCATATTTTTTAGCTCTATTTCATCAAATTTTATAGATTTTTCTATTACTTTATCTACTAATTTAAAACCATTATTATATTTGCCATATTTCTCATATTTTCCTTTTGTATCTACAAATTTTGAATGAGGTATGCTGCCTTTATCTATTCTAAAATCTAATAAATCAAATTCTTTTAATAACTTCACCGTATTTTTATGATCTCTTGTAAATCTAGCTGCACCTGCCGGAAATATATATTTATTTCCTATTAAATCCATATCTATATACTTTATCCTTCCTCCAAAATAATTATTTTTCTCTAATAATATTATTTTATCTTTTTTTATGCCTCTTTTTACCAACTCAAAATATGAATTTATGCCCGATATTCCTCCTCCTATTATTATTATTTCATACATTATATATATTATAATACATTTTTACTTTACGATTATTACATTTAATTTTTTTATTTTTATAATTTAATATGTCTTTTTCAGAAATTAATGATATACGTGAACAACCAGAATTTAAAGGGTTGTCTTTTTCGAATTATAAACGTTCTGATGTTAAAAAACAATTAGTTACTAATTTATTAAATGGAAAAATTGAAAATTCTAATTATTGGTGTGCTGAACTTATATGTTCAGGAAATTTCCCTGAATTATGGGACACCATTATACATTTTATTAGTAAACATATACATACCGCCAATCCTAAAATTTTTTTATATATACAAAATCGTATTGATATATTTAAGAATATTATATCTAATAAAGAATTTTTATCCGAATTACATGCAAGAAATGATATTAAATTACGTCAATTATTTGCTGAAATTATAACCGTTCTATCTATATCTAACAAAAAAAATGGTATTGAACCCGTAAAAATAAAAAGGGAAAATGAATTTGACATTAATAATATTCCTGATAAATTAAAAGCTGATAAAATGGATTATATAAATAATATTTTTTTAAAAAAAGACCCAAAAGAAATATTTATCGCATTGAATGAATTATATTTCTCTATAATTAATTCTGATTATTTATCCACATGTTTTTGGTATGAATGGATTATAGAATTTGAAGCAATGTGTAAAAAAAATAAACGTCCCTGTCTCGCTGAACCACGTAATTATGCTATACAACCTAAATTTAGAACAAATGTTGTTTGGATTATTTGGGACATTATATTTGATTATGTTGAAAATAAAAACATGTCTTCGCTTAGTAATCTCTTAAAAGCTAGTATCGATATTTTTACTATTAATTATTCTATTTCTAGTTGCAAAAAAAGACGTTTTATTGTTTATTATGCATTATCATTATGTACTGATAAAATTAATATTGATGGTAATATTATCTCTGATAAAAAATTAGTCTCCACCGTTATTGAAAATATTGATATTGTTTATAAACAAATTAAAAAAAATGAAGTTAGTCCCAATACTGATTATTTATTTAATAATCTAGAAAAACAAAATAATATTAAAAAGTCGGTCCAACAAATGCAAATTGTTAACTCTATTGATATTGATAATAATATATAATTATAATATATACATGAGTAAAAAAAGAATACCTACTGTTATAGGTGAAGGCACTTACGGATGTGTTCATAATCCTAGCCTTTTATGCGAAAATACACCAGAAAATCTTAGTTATAATAATAAAATTTCTAAAATTTTAGCAAAAAAAGCCGCTAATGAAGAATTAAATGAATTTAAAAATATAAGAAAAATAGATACAAAAGAAGAATTTCATAGTGGAGTACCTGCACAATGTGCACCAAAAGATGATAGAAAACAACGCACTTATATCAGAAAATGTAGTAATCCTAGATATAAAAATGCTCTTAAAGTAACTAAAGGTGTTTCCACACCACTTTCTAACAATCTTAGTCTACTTGTTATGAAAGATGGTGGTTTAGATTTAAGAAAATTTGTAAATAGTTATTCTATTAGATCCGTTAATTATGACAATCGCAAAATTATTCAAAATTTTTTTATTGAATTTGAACGTGCATTTATCGCATTAAGAAAATTAGAAGATAAAGGTTATGTTCATAATGATTTAAAACTTGATAACATTGTTTATAATCCCGATACTAACCGATTAAATTATATTGATTTCGGATTAACTAGTACATACAATTCTATTAAATATAAAGCTGCACGAGATGATTATTTTCTTGCACAAGAATGTCATTGGTCTTTCCCTCCTGACATTGTATTTATTAATAAAACTAATTTTAAAAATGCTATTTATGACCTTGGTAAAAAAAAATCTATAGACACTGTTAAAAATAAATACTTTTATGAAGATGATTATGGAAAACGTAACTCAAGATGGTCATCTTATGCTTTATCAGATATATATCCAGGTGTTTCATCTGTTGAATATGCTAATATCTTACGTAATAGAAATGCTGATTTATATGACACCATTAAGTATATTAAAGAAAACTCATGGAGCGACTTTATTATAAAAGCCATATTTACTATTGATTCATATGGTGTTGGTATGGCTCTTGCTTATTCTGTTAGAAAATTTAAACCATTCTTAGAAAATAATACATACATACAATTGCTTGATTTATGTGAAACTATGACTAGTTGGAATATTACCAAACGCAAAGATTGTCACGACCTAACTAGAGAATATCAAAATATTTTAGATAGAACTGGATTACTTGCATATAATAATAAACAAATTAGTGTTTCTAATATGCCTACTATTATACCTATTCCTGTACGTGAAAGTAAAGTTAAATCAAATCCGATTGATATTCCAAAAGCTCCTACTAATGCTGCCAGACCAGAAACACCTATTCCTACAGTTTTTAATAATATTAAACCTAAGTCTAAATCTAAAACTAAAGCTAAAAAGTCCAAATCTAAAAATAAAACTAGAAAAACTGATAATTATAGTGTTAAACAAATATGGAAAGGACAAGAATTAAGAAATAGATTATTCTCATTACAAGGTAAATCTGAAAAAAAAGGTGCCGCCAATTCAGGTAAATTCGCCAATATGCCCGCTTTAAGAAAAGAAATCCGTAGACTTGAAATAGAACAAGGTAAACCACCTAAAACTACACCTACACCTGTTAAAAAAAATAAACCTGCTGGTTTATTAGCTTAATTTAATAATAATAAAATATTATTAAATTTATTTTATTAATTAATATCCTCCCCTATGTACTAAATATAGTAATGATAATATTGATTGCAACATATCCAATATTAAATTTAGTCCAGAATTTGAATTATTCCGCACAGACAAAATATTTATCATCCTAGGTAGAGAAATAAGTAACATCATTATTGCTAGTAATATATACTTAAAATTATCAGGAAACCTAGGAATGATAACGCGTGTCTGTTCGAAGTGATTGCCTCTTCGTATAATACCTCTATTAGATAAACTATCATCTACATTCCGAACCACTTGATGTAACTGCTCTAGTGTCATTCCGAGTGCCATTAAATTCATTACATGCTGACGTTGTGCCCCTATATGTTGTAACACTGCCATATCTTCTTGAGTTAAATCTTCCCAATGCAAAACTTGTCTAATTCCACCTGGAATATCATTAGGGTCTATTTCATGAGGAGCACGAGGATCTTCTCCAGACGTTGTTCTAACCGTTGGAACTGTACTTGGTTGTTTTTCTCTTCCTCCTGATTGAAGACCTTTATCCTCTATAAATGATTTTAATTTTAATATTAAATCCCATAAATTCTCTTGAATATCTTTTTTATTATAAATTGATCCCATTATTATATCATATATTGTAGAAGAATTATCATCAACCATGTTTTGTATTCTATCTAATTCATTATTATCAATACCAATATCCTTTATCATTTTAATTCCATCAGCACGTAATTTTAATATTTCTTCTTTTTTATTGTTTCCTCCTCTCATTCTTCGTCTTTTATTAGGATTTTCATCATAATAATCAAACATTTTATGTAAATTATCCATTTCTGTATCTATTTTACCTAATTCGCCTTTATCGCCTTCATCGTCT
>Ga0315320_10000532_pt1 | contig 31286 bp, 30 predicted proteins | sample M140m21515metaG_FD_203458 | JGI IMG/M metagenome (GOLD analysis project Ga0315320, IMG submission 203458) | Ammonia-oxidizing marine archaeal communities from Monterey Bay, California, United States - M1 40m 21515 | ecosystem: Environmental > Aquatic > Marine > Coastal | place: USA: California... | reverse complement strand
ATCGAAGAGCAGATCAAAGAACGGGTACCGGGTGCGGTCCACGTAGACCTTGAGGCCGATTAATGACCACTTCCTGTGATTTGGCCGACAGAGCATGTGAACCCTGTCGCGGAGGTGTTCCTCCCCTTGATGCCGCGGCAGCCAATGTGCTGCTCGATCAACTCGGCGGTGGATGGACGCTCAATGACAGCGGACATCTTGAACGGATGTATGCCTTTGAAGACTTTGCCCAGGCCATCGCCTTCGCAAACCGCGTGGGCGATATCGCAGAAGAAGTCGGACATCACCCGGACTTATATGTGGCGTGGGGTCGCTGTGGCATCGAGATTTGGACCCATGCGATTGATGGTCTGGCCGAAGCAGACTTTATTCTCGCGGCCAAAGCCGGCCGTCTTTACGACGACGGGTCATAGACAGAGGCCACCAATTTTCGAAGCCTGGCCGGTGTAATGGCCGGGCTGCCATGTACCGAAAAGGCCCAGGCTACGTTTCCCAAACAACGGTGCACAGCCTCTGCCCGACTGTATCCCAAGCGTCGAAGGAGAGCCGACCGCGCCCTCACCTCATTCTCTGTGGTTTCCACCCTGGAGACATAGCCACCCGCTGGGCCTGAGTCTGTCTTCTCGTCCATCCAACAAAAGGGCATCGACTACTCCGTTACTTCCAACGTGCCCCGTCCTCTTGATTGGCGCAAACCCGGAGCACCCACGCTGGAGAAATACGTTAGAGAGCCCAAGTAAACCGAGTGGTAGTCATGAGTTCTACAGCCAATATATCCAAGATGTTTATCTTCCGGGACGTCCCACACAAGTCGATTCATGAGTTGTGTACAATGGCGCCTCCCGTGTCATTCAATACCGGTGTCACCATCTTCAATCAGGGGGATGAGTCCGACGTGGCCCTCCTTCTTGTGGAAGGAAAGCTCGGCGTAGAAGTCTCAAGTGCCGGTAAATATCGTGACGTCGGCCAAGTAAACATGGGAGAAATTGTCGGTGAAACCGCCCTGTTTGCGCGTACAGGCAAACGAAGCGCCACCGTTCGGGCCCTCGAGCAGAGCCAATGCCTCCTCATCAATCCAGAATTGCTGATTAACGCGGCTAAAAATCCTGCTGTCATCGCCATTGAGCGTCATCTTCTCGGGACCCTGGCGCGGCGGATCCGAAGAACCAACCAGGAAACGGCAAAGATCTGGAAGGAATTCGACGCCCGCAGCGAGGATAAAGAACCCGCTGCTGGTCTGGTAACGCGACTCAAGAGTCTCTTCGGAGGACGATAATGGCCCAAATTGCACCCGCGGACTCCGATCGCCTCGCCAAGCGCATTGTCGCTCATCACTCCTTTCCAGGTGCCAGCCATGCAGCGATCGAGCGCGTATTGGCCAAGGGAGACTGTAAGCAACTGCCTCACGGAGCCCTGTTGTGTCGCGAAGGCGATCCGGGCAGTGAGCTATTTTTCTTGGTCCGCGGAAACATCACTGTCCTCAGAAAAGATGGCAACGGAGAAGACCGAATTCTCAGTGACATGACCTGTCCATGCGTTTTTGGTCACATGTCGGTCATTGACGGCTCTCGCCGTTCGGCCAGCTGCCGCGCGAATGGTCCCGTGGAGTTTGTGACGCTCACCCGTGCCCAGGTCGACATCCTACTCGCGGATGGATCGGCGGCTGGGGTTGCACTGCGAAGACTCCTTATCGCAAGCTTGTGTGACCAACTCTCGAGCGCCAACGGGTTTGTCCGAAAGTTGGTGCTCGATCATACCGATGGAAACGACCCCTCCATCCAGAAGCCGACGGGTACGACTTCCAAGCCGCGTGAGGCCGACAACGACTTGCGTACCCTTACAGCCAAGCTGGGTGGATGGGACACCAGCCTTTCAGATCTCGAACAAATGGAAAAAGAGATCGAGTTCTATATGGATGAAGACACCCGCAGAACCCTCAATGCGAACGGCAAAAAGTCATAGCTCAGGACAGGATTGTGATCGGATCACCCAGGGCTGCAGAGCCGGATTCGACCACAGTGAGATAGACCCCTCGAATCCTGTGATCATTGGCTGCCCATCTAAACGCCGCATCCCCAAATCGGGCTTTAAATTGACCGCACGGAACGTGGGGCTTTTCACTCACCTTGAGGCGGGCAGAACCCACCTCAAGGACCGTCCCTACGGGCAGTGCAGCCTTCGATAAATCCAGTCGGGTGAACATGTTGTCACCAAACAACACCACCGATTGTCCATTGGCTATGAGATGGGCCACGTCAAGATTCATCATCGATACTTGATCTCCCGGATTTGCCTTACCCGTCGACCACCGATCACCGATCAAGCCACCGTCCACCGTCATATCCACTGCAGATGGCTGCAATCGAAATCCGTTTGGTGCGCGCAAAACCAGGGAATTTAATGTCGCATGAATCGAACAATGCTCTTGTGATTCTGATTCCAGCAAAGACTGTAGCTGGGCCATTTTCAAATGCTTGTTCGGCGTACCCATAAGGCCCAATCCATCAAATCGCTGAATCGCCCACTCTTGCATATCATCCATTGCCGCTACTCCCTGCATTCAAGTGATAGGATATCCCAATCAAGAAATGTCTAAAACAGTAACCAAACAACTTGACCGAAGTCTGGGACTCAGTGGCGTATACACGCTTGCTGTGGGCGCGATGCTGGGATCTGGAATTTTTGTTCTTCCAGGCCTTGCTGCAGCCATTGCTGGACCCTGGGTATGCTTCAGCTACCTTATTGCCGGGCTGTTCGTCATGCCCGCACTACTCAGCAAGGCGGAGCTGGCAACCGCGATGCCCGTCGCTGGCGGAACGTACGTCTATGTCGAGCGTTCCATGGGCCCATGGCTGGGGACCATCACAGGCCTTGGAAACTGGTTCACCTTGTCGGCCAAAACCGCTTTCGCATTGGTTGGCCTCGGCGGCTACCTCGCAATCTTTTCCACCGCGAACCCCCTCCATGTGTCGTTGACCATTCTGGGCATCATGATCACCCTGAACATTCTGGGTGCATCCAAAGCTGCGGTCCTGCAAGCCATTATCGTCGGTGCATGCTTGCTCGGGCTGATTACTTTCGTCGTTGTTGGCTTTCCCTTGGTCGATCCTGCCCTGCACCAGCCCGCATTGCCGATGGGCGCCATGGGCATCCTTGGCGGCGCTGCTTTTGTTTTTGTTTCCTACGCAGGGGTAACCAAGATTTGTTCGGTCGCGGAGGAAGTCAAAAACCCCGAGCGCAACATCCCACTCGCCATGTTCCTGGCCCAAGGTACAGTCATGACACTGTACGCTTTGGTGTCGTGGGTCATTACGGGCAACGTCCCCTACGAAAGCATGGCAAATGATGTTGCCCCCATGGCCACAGCAGCCAAAGCGATCGGTGGAGAAACCGCACAAGTTGCCGTGTCCCTATTGGCCGTGGCAGCCCTTTCAAGCATGTGCAATGCCGGTGTGATGGCGTCCGCACGCGACCCCTTTGCCATGAGTCGCGATCGAATCTTCCCGAAAATCTTTTCCAGCATTCAACCCAAGCTGGGAACACCCATCTTTGCCATCCTGTTGACTGGGGCCCTGCTTGTCACTCTGGTGATCTTCCTACCCGTGGTCAAGCTGGCTAAACTGGCCAGTGGGTTCAAGATTTTCATCTTCTGTCTGGTCAATCTGACGGTCATCGTTTTGCGAGAATCGGGTGTTCGCTGGTATCATCCCAAGTTCAAGAGTCCATTTTACCCTTGGATTCAAGTTGCTGGAATTATTGGCGGTATTTGGTTGTTGTACCAGTTGGGCACCATGGCCATTATCGGTGTGAGTGCAGCTGTTCTTGTCGGTTCTCTTTGGTTTTTGCTCTACGTGCGACCTCGGGTCGACCGAAAGAGTCTCTTCCAAATGTTGTGGGGTGAAGCCCATGCCTTAAAAGCGACCGAAGAGGCAGAAGCCGAAGAACGCGAAAGCGACGGAGAACCCCGGGTCATCGTTCCCGTATTCGGTGGAGAACCGGCGCCCAGCCGACTCGTTCAGCTTGCTGCGAGCTTTGTGGAAAGGGGCAAACTCGAGGTCTGTCGTTTGGAAGAAGTGCCATACCAAGCACAACTTACATCCTTCCTTAAAACCGACGAGGAAACCGAATTGCTCGCTGCGCGCGCGGCCCAAATCGGAGATCAGGCCCACGTTGACGTGGAGTTCAAAGACATTATCACCCACAATGCCAAGAATGCGCTGCTCAACCATGCCAAGGCCACCGATGCCGATTGGATCGTGATGGAGTGGCCAACACGAAGTGAGCTGCACTACATCATTCGACATCCGTTTGCTTGGTGGCTCAACAATCCGCCGTGTGACCTGGCCATTTTCCTCGATCGCGCAGGGGCCTATGACGGAGAAACCCGCGATGATTTCCAACGCATCCTGGTGCTCGCAGAACCCGGACCCTACGATTCGTTGATGGTTCATGTGGCGGACTGCTTGGCCAGTACACAAATGGATGCCAGAGTGACGCTCTTCTGGCCCATATCAGAAGACGCGGGAGCCATAGAAGTCGATCAAAACCGGCAGTACCATGAACAACTCTCTTCGCTGTGCGCATCACCGTGTGACAGTCGAATTGTGCGCGGTCCAGACCCTTTCACGACGATTGCGGAGATCTCACCCGAGTATGACTTACTGATTCTCGGGGCACCGGAAGAGCGAACCATGCAAACCCTCTTTTTTGGGTCCAAAGAGCACAAGGCCGCAAAGGTCGCGCAGTGCTCCGTTCTGAAGCTGAAAGCACCTCGCCACCAAGTCCACCATCGATTTGATCCGCGACGAGAAGACACCCAAGAACAGATGATTTTGGCGCCCTACGTGCACCATGCTGTGGTCGGACACCGCCTCCAAGTGAGCAAAAAAGCGGACCTGTTTCAAGTAATCGGCGATCTGGTTCGGGATGCTGAAGCCACAGCGAGTGCTCAATCTGTCATCAATGCCGTCGTGGAGCGAGAGCGTCAACAGAACACCGCTTTGCGTGAAGGGGTCGCAATTTCAGCCCCGACGGTAGAAAGTCTACGTCACACGCAGTTGGTCATTGTGACCCTCGAACGGGCCATCGACTATCAGAGTTCCGGACGACCCATGGTCGATGTTGTGTTGTTGGTCTTGGCGCCCCGTGCGGACCGTCAATCCCAGTTGTGGGTCTTGGAACGTCTTGCGAGGATGGCGCTGCGTTCCGATCTCTTACAACGACTTCGAGAAGCCGAAGATGAGGATACGATCCGACAAGCGGTGCTCGACGTGATGAGTGCCGAGAAGATTTAGCACAGCGGTCAGCGAACAGGGACGCTCAGTGCGTTCCCGTTGAACCAAAGCCCTTGTCACCCCGCTCCGTTTCATCGAGGTCGTCTACACAGATAATCTCGGCCTGTGGTGCGGGCGTGATCAACATCTGTGCAATCCGCATGCCCCGCTCAATCACGATGGGTGCGGTTCCCAGGTTAATCAACAGCACCTTGAGCTCTCCACGATAGTCGGCATCAATGGTGCCTGGAGAGTTGGGAATGCTCAAGCCCTGACGGAGGGCCAAGCCGGAGCGCGGACGGATTTGACCTTCCCAGCCAGCGGGAATGGCCACACGGAGTCCGGTTGGAACGGGCCAACGTTCCATGGGCGCAAGATTCTTGGGCTCATCCACCGCTGCGCGGAGGTCGAGGCCGGCCGAACCAGGAGTCGCATACGAAGGAAGGTCCAGGCCCTCCCCATGGGGGAGAACCTGGACCTTTAGTGAGGGAGGCTGAAGCACGGGGCTTACAGCGCTGCCTCAAGGGCTTCCTTACGAGACAAGCGGATCTTGCCAGAGCGACGGTCAATCTCGATCACGCGGACCAAGACCTCATCACCCTCGTTCACCACATCGGTGGTGCGATCGACACGCTCATTGGCAAGGTGACTGATGTGAACCAGTCCTTCCGTACCTGGGAAGATTTCGATGAAGGCACCGAAGTCAACACAACGCTTGACGACACCCAAGTAGAGCTTTCCGATCTCAGCTTCACGAGTCAGCTCTTGGATCATGCCCAATGCCTTGTCGGTTGCCTTGCCATCGGAGCTTGCGATGAGCACTGTACCGTCGTCTTCGACGGTGATGCGAACACCACACTCTTCCTGCATGCCACGGATGGTCCGTCCACCAGGGCCAATGATGTCCCGGATCTTCTCTTGGTTGATCTTGAACTTGGTGATGCGCGGTGCGTTCTCAGCAATGTCATCACGGGGCTCGGCAATCGCCTTCGCCATTTCGTCCAGGATGTGAATCCGGCCTTCACGGGCTTGGCCCAACGCCTTCGCCATGATCTCGCGGCTGATCGAATCGATCTTGGTGTCCATCTGGAATGCAGTGATTCCGTTCTGGGTTCCCGTGACCTTGAAGTCCATGTCACCCAAGTGATCTTCATCACCGAGGATATCGGAGAGAACTGCAAAGTCATCGCCTTCCTTGATGAGTCCCATTGCGATTCCAGCCACAGGCGCCTTCAGGGGCACACCGGCATCCATCAGCGCCAGGGTCGAACCACACACACTGGCCATCGAGCTCGAGCCGTTTGACTCAAGCACATCCGAGCAGCAGCGGAGTACGTATGGGAAGTCTTCTTGGCTCGGAAGCACCGGAATGATGCTGCGATGAGCCAGAACACCATGACCAATCTCACGACGCTTCGGTCCGCGAAGCATGCGTGCTTCACCGGTACAGAAAGGTGGGAAGTTGTAGGTCAACATCCAGCGACGGAACTGCTCTTGCGTACCGGCATAGTCGATGCGCTGAGAGTCCATTTCCATACCGAGAGCGGCCGTCACGAAGGTTTGGGTCTCTCCACGGGTGAAGAGAGCGGAACCATGTGCGTTGGCGGATTGGCCAACACGACAATCGATGAAACGAATCTCATCGGTGGCCCGACCATCGATACGGGTGCGGGTCGAAAGAACCGCCTTCCGCATGGTCTTGCCGATCATCTTGTCCCATGCGCTCTTGGCGTCATTGGTCTTCGCGGCGATGACATCTTCGTCTTCGTCTCCAGCCACAAGGCCTTCGATGACAGCATTGCGTGCAGCCTTGAGGGCCACCTTGCGCTCATGTTTGCCCGTGATGGCCATCGCTTCCGTGAGAGAAGCAGAACCATTGGACTCAACATACGCGACCACATCAGCGTCAAGCTCAGTTGCCGGGGGCACTTCTGCTTTATCCACACCTGCGATGGAGCGAAGCTCCTCGATGGCACCGATGATCTTCTTGATCTCGGCGTGGGCGTAGTCCATGGCGTCCATCATGGCGTCCTCAGACTTCTCGTTGGCGCCACCTTCCACCATGCAGACCGCGTCGACGGTACCGGCCACAACCAGGTTGAGCTCGGCGACTTCCATCTGAGCGCGACTTGGGTTGCTGATCAGAGCACCATCTACCTGCGACACCCGCACACCCGCGATGGGGCGTTGAAGCGGTGCATTCGAGATGTGAAGGGCAGCCGAAGCGCCACACATAGCGAGCGTGTCGGTGTCTGTAGTCTCATCGTAAGAAAGCACGGTGGCGATCACCTGTGTTTCGTTCCGATAGTGCTTCGGGAACTGAGGACGGATTGGGCGATCGATCATGCGAGAGATCAACGTCTCACGCTCGTTCGAGCGGCCTTCGCGCTTGAAGTAGTTGCCCGGAATGGTTCCGTATGCACCGTTCCGATCTTGGTATTCCACAGTAAGTGGCAAGAAGTCGAAGCGGGCGGGACCACCGGTAACCGCAGTCACGAGAACGGCTGAATCGTCCATGCGAACGATCACAGCGCCATCGGCCTGCTTGGCCATAAGGCCGGTTTCAAAAGTCATTGTACGTCCGCCGATTTCGACAGACACAGATTTGGTTTCCATTTATTTCTCCAGATACACGGGCGCGCATACAACAAGTCCATTCGTTGTTGCGCCCGATTTTATTAGGGTTGCGCACAGCGACGCTGTACGCCCCACAAACAGGACGGGCTCAGGCTCCAAACGTTGTGCCGAGATTCCCGTAGACCTGCGAAGGTTGAATGCAGTTGCATCATTCAAGCCGCGAAGACCTGCGGACATTCCGGCGATCGGAATCGGAAGCGGGTGTGGGTACGTTTAAAAAGAACAAAGAAAAACGGGCGACCCATGCCGCCCGTCTTTTCGTTTATCGACGAAGTCCAAGACTCTTAATGATCGTCTGATATCGCGCCTCTTCGGTCGTCCGAAGATACTTCAGCAGACGACGACGGCGGCCAACCAACTTGAGCAGGCCACGGCGAGAGTGATGATCTTTCTTGTGAGTCTTGAAGTGACCCGTCAGATACGTGATGCGCTCAGTCAAGAGTGCGATTTGAACCTCTGGGGATCCCGTGTCACCTTCGTGGGTGGCGTAGGTTGTCATCAGTTCAGTCTTGCGTTCCGCAGTCATAGCCATTTTGATGTCTCCTTCGTTATCGTCCCAGCAGGTGATCTTTGGATGGCATACCAAAGGGTGCCGCTTGAAACGTTGACCACGGCCTATCGCCCGTTGTGATGACCACGTCAAGCGAATTCGCGCCTTTCACCTGTCATTTGATGGATCAAATCGCCATTCCATAGATGCCGTACAACAACATCTTGGGACTTATGGTCCGCAGATCGATGAACTGCTTCTTGATCTGTCGCGGACGCATATAGAAGCGACGTAAGGCCCATGACTGCATTTTAACCAGGGTGGCCGGGTCATATCCGTGGGGGTGGTAAATCAATCGATCCGGATCTGGATTGAAGGTCGTGTAGTTCTCCCAGTCATCTCGAAAGAGATCTTTTTGCCAACGATCCTCAAACAGCTTTGAACCTGGAAATGGAACCGTGATCGCGAACTTCGCAAAGTCCAAGTCGAGATCCACCGCAAACTCGACCGTCTCACGGGTCATTTCTGGTGTCTCACCGGGCATACCAATCATGAACAATCCAACGGTCTGAAGGCCCGCATTTCGGGCGTTCTCAACCCCCACCCTCACCTTCGATGTTGTGATCTTCTTGTTTACGTTGCCCAGCAACAAGTCCACCCCAGACTCGATGCCCATCAGCACCCGGCGGCACCCACCGTCGTACATGATCTGACAGGTTTCAGCGTCCAAGCGATCCGCACGGGTCTCGCTTAACCACTGACACTTTTTGTCCAGCCCACGGGCCACAAGCTCCCTACAGAACGGCTCCAAGTCCTTTTTCACCAAGGGAAAAATGGGATCGATAAAGCCGATTTGCTTTACGCCATATCGATCCACCAAGTACTCATACTCATCCACGATCTTGATCGGATCGCGTCGGCGATAGACCTTGCCGCCCGTATGAATCAACGAACAATAGTCACACCGGTATGGGCACCCCCTCGAACCAGATATCGTGAGGACCGGCTTGGCAAAATCTGCGAACGGAAGCAGCCCGTACTTATGGTAGGGGAACAGGTGCCATGCGGGATAAGGCAAGGCATCCAAGTCCTGGTTGATCGCGCGGGCTTGATTGGTGATTGGGCTGCCTTCTGCAGACCAGGTCAGGCCATCAATGGAAGAAAAATCCGTTTCGTTGACTGCGAGTGCATCCACCAACTCGCACACCGTAATCTCGCCATCCTGATGAACGGCAAAATCGGCATCTCCTGATCGCACGATGTCGGCGGCAAAAACATCCGCATGCACGCCTCCCCAGACGATCTTTGTATCGCGAAGACGCTGCCGCAGTTGTTGACTAATGGCGCTGCACACCGGCGCAGAAGGGGTGAGGACCGTCAACCCCACAAGGTCCGGTGAAAACCGCTCCGCCTTCTCGACCACCTGCGCCACATCGAGTCGCTCGGCGAACATATCGATCACCCGAACATGACACCCGTGGTGCTCAAGCGCAGCCGCGATGTAGGCCAAACCGATACACGGCATCGGCTCCAACAGACCTGCAAACCGCCCGAGCTTCTGCAGATTCATCGAAGGATTGATCAACAATACGCGCACAATATATTCCCTCTCTGCATCGTTACCCTATCCCTTCTCTGAGAGCTATGGGTTCACTTGTTGGGGCCCAAAAGGATCCGCCCGCGGAAGAATATTTCCGTTGCTCTGCGGAATCTCAGCACGAAGCATGGGGAGATCCCGCCGGATGTAAATGTGAAACCACACAGGATTCACGTCCACCATCTGCCAAGCTTTTTGATGCTGAATCGCATACTGGTTGTAGCGCTTTTCCAACCGATCGGGCCAATCGGACTGCATCGCAAGACGCTGGGCTTTGCGGCTAACGAGCTTTCGGTCCGGGAGGACAGCCACAGGGTCATGGGCGAGTGCCGCATCGGGCGTCACCGGGTGCCCATGTAGACGTCCGCTCAAATCAACCACAGGCCGGCGGCTGTAGTACGGCACCGCCCCAGGCTTGTGCACCACAACACGATCATCGGGTTCAAATCTCCACAAGAGAAATCGACCCATGCCACGGGACTGAAGAAAGTCAGACATCCGCGCGTGAGCCACATCGGGAAGCTTCGCCTCCGTCTGACGAACATCGACCATCACTGCAGCCCCAATCAACACCAGACCCCACAAGACCGAACGGTGAGCCGCCAACACATTGGAGGCGAGCAGTGTCACAGCACCCATCACCGGGATCAGTGCAGCACCAAAACCGTGGGTTGTTTGGCCTGTCCACGCGGCGAACCCCGTCCCCACAACCAACACCCAAGCCAACGCCATCGTACGGCGCCACTGCGGGCGCCCAAAAAGGATCCCGAGCCATCCCATCGCCACAAAAATCGGCATCAACCAAAGGGCTTCAAGGCCGTTCTCCGGACCGATGAATACCGGTGAAGCCCATGTGCCAAAGATCGCCCAACGAAGGACCACCACGCACAGGATTCCTGAGAACACCACCCGAAGGCATCTCCACCGATGTACCGGCGCGGCAATCAAGGCCAATCCAAGTGAAATCACCATCCCAAACAAGCCCGAAACACTCAAGACAAACAAAGCCAGTGGTGGAGTATGTCTGCTTCTCTCCCCTTCACTTTCTGCGGTCACACCCACGGCGGCGACCACCGACCATAGGGCCAACCAGACCGTATCGCTACCGTCACGTACAGCGGCGACCACCGGCGCAAGACCCAGTAAGCCCACGGGAAGGAGCGATATCCAGCGGCCGTGAAGAGACCATATTTGCCGCACACAAAACACGATCAGCCAGCCATACAGCAGAAGACCCACCGCAGCTTGAATCTCTGCCTCATGTACATTGAGGCCACCCAGACCCCCAAAAAGAGCCACCCAGATGGGGTTGGTAAACCCCTCTATTGGCCCAAATTGTCCGGCCAATTTGAAGCCGAACCCCCGAGCCAGCCGATCGGCATACTGCAACGGAATGAACGACTGATCGAGCCACATCGGCCCCATCAACCACGCCCGAGTCACCCCACAAAATCCCAAGACCGCTGCTGTCACCATTACCGCATGCTGTTGCATACGGTACGGCGCACTCAAGCCGCCCCCATCACGAGATCCGCTAAACTCAGTCCCTCCAGCACTTGCTCCATGGAAACATAGGGTTCCACTCCGTCCAATATTGCCGCTGTTGCGCTCTGCTGGTCTTGGCTAAACAAGCCCGCTGATGCGGGTAGTTCCACCCGTGAGCCATCCAAGAAGACCTCTCGATCTTCCTGTCTGATGATGCCCTCTTCAAATTCGAGCACCATCTCCAAGTGACGCTGCAGACCCTCTTCCATTCTGCAGTCCATGCCGACACTTACATCGTCCGCAAACTGGAAACGGACGCCGAGATGGTTGGGTGTACAGCGTTGAACAATCACATCATCGGGGACACCAATCGAATCGATGACCCGATGAAAACGCGCAATGTTCGCGTGGGCCGGAGACGTGACCCGGCTTCGGGCTCCACCCGAAAAACGAATGGTTCCACCCGACAAGGTCTTTCCAGCGGTGAAGTCACGAATCCAAACAGCGGCCGGCGTGAGCAACTCTATGTGCTCCACATGCAACACCCGATCTCGGGCCACCGCCAAAGCAAACAAGCTCGACGCCTCGCCCGCCGATGCAGCAAGAGGAAACTCACACACCACATGGCGATACGCCGATAACGCTGCATGCACCTGGGTTGCATGGTAGGGATCGGGCGAACAGATCGCCACCGCATCCACGCGTTGTAGCAGCTCATCAAAGCTTTGAAATGAATCTATGCCGACAGATTCTGGGTTGCCGCGCCACCCACCCACGACCGTCGACCGAGGATCCGCACGCAAGGCTTGCACCCGGGCACTGCCCGCGCGACCCACACCCACCACACCCCATCGAACGCTCATCATGAAGACACCCCTGTAGCCGAGAACTACCATAGGACGAGGAGGAGGTAGAGATGCGAATCAATATCGTTGGTGCAGGAATCATGGGGCTCAGCACCGCATTCGCACTGATCGAAGCGGGCCACCGGGTCACGATCTTCGAACAAGGTCCCATCCCCAACCTCTTGGCCTCGAGTGGGGACACCCACAGACTGATCCGACATCCATACGGGGCAATGGGAGGATATGCACGGCTCATCAACCCCGCATACGCCGCCTGGGATCGCATCTGGGATGGGCTGGGTCAGTGCTTGTATGAACCGACCGGAACCTTGGTGCTCGCCCGAGAAGTACTGTCTTGGGCGGAGCAATCTCTTACCGACATGGAGCAACTGGGCATCCAATCACAGGTGCTCAATGCCGCACAGCTTCACGAGCGGGCACCCATGCTGGATGCCAGTGGTGTGGAGTTGGCCGCTTGGATTGACTCGGGTGGCGTCTTACTGGCAGAACAGATTGTGACCGCATTGGGAACCCATTTATTGATGCGGGGCGCGACCATCCGAACCCACACAGCGGTCGCCTCCATCGAAGCCGAACGGGGCGCAGTCATACTCGAGGATGGGGAAAGAATCCGAGCGGATGGCGTCATCGTTGCTGCGGGGCCCTGGGTCCATCGCCTGAGAACGGGACTCAAAAAACGCATTCGACCCAGCCGACAACTTGTGGCCTATCTGCAGGCCCCTGAGTCATACGCCGAAGCGTGGAAACGAACCCCTATGGTGCTCGATATTCACAAGGACGGCGGCATTTATGTGGTGCCACCTGTGCGTGGAACAGGGCTGAAAATCGGAGAGCATCGCTTCAGCTTACGGGGTCATCCCGATGACGACAGAACGGCTGGAGAGGACGAATGTAGCGCACTCCTGGAGTCGTGCCGGGGTCGATTTCTGGACCTCGATGACTACCGAATCGAACGAGGAAAAGTCTGCTTTTACTCTGTCGAGCCGGACGAACAGTTTGTTCTTGAACGCACCGACAAGACCGTGTTGATGACAGGCTTTTCAGGCCATGGCTTCAAGTTTGGTGCATTGATGGGACGATTGGCCGCCGCCGTAATCACCGGACGGGCCGATGCCGACGACATCGCAGAACTCGCTGCTGGTCATGTGATGGATCCAGCGCGCATCGATGCACTTACCACCCCTTGTCTGGCGTAAATTTTCGCCGATCTTTCTTGGTCGGTCGTGCACCCTTTCGATTCTTCCGGCTCCCACGGTCAAAGGTCGGGTCTCCAGGCATATGGCCCGTTTCAGGCGGCGGGGGCGTGTGATCAATGTACAGGGACTGGGCCACTTTAGCGGGCCCTCTCTTGTCTCCGAGGGCAGCGACTTCCAACACCCGTGGTCCTCCAGGGGTCAACACATCGATGTGATCCCCCACCACCACAGTCTTGCTCGACTTGACCGCTTCGCCATTGAGTTTGACGTGTCCCCCCGTGCACGCATCGGAAGACATGGAGCGCGTCTTAAACATTCGTGCCGCCCACAACCATTTATCGATTCTCACCTTTTCCACGAACGTCTCTCCATACGGTTCACAAGCAGGGTAGCAAGGACCATGCAACTACGGTTCTATTACGACATTGTCTGCCCATACGCCTACCTCGCTTCGCTGCGAGTCGAAGCACTTGCAGCCCGAACCGGCGCACACGTTGAGTGGTGCCCCGTGCTGCTTGGTGGCCTGTATCGCCACCATGAAACCGATGATGTTCCCGCTCAAACCTGGCCCGAAAACAAGATTCGACTGGGGGCGCTCGACCTGATCCGAGAAGCACGCTCAAACGGCGCACCATTTCAGCCAAACCCACGACATCCACAGCGAAGCGTGACCGCGATGAGACTCATCATCGCGGCCAGTAATGAGCAACGAAAACCACTGAGCCAGGCCTTATATCAAGCCTACTGGGTGGATGATCAGGACATCAATGACCCCGCCGTATTGGGGCCCATTGCCGCAGTCCATGGGGTTGATTTGGCACAGGCTGCAGACCCATCCATCAAAGAGGCTCTGCGGTCACGCACGGCAGACGCCGCAGGCAAAGGGGTCTTTGGTGTCCCCACCTTCGAGTTCAATGAAACACTGTGGTGGGGACAAGACCGGATGCATTTGGTCGAAAAAGCATTGGGCGGTACACCCTCCATAGAGCCGATCCCGACATCCACATCGGTCGAAACGGTGCTGTTTTTTCATGACTTTTCGAGCCCCTTCTCCTACCTCGCAGCCACTCAAATACAGCGAATCGCCGCCACCCATTCGATCAAAGTCGAGTACAAGCCCACACTTCTTGGGGCGCTATTTGGCGCCATCGGAACCGCCAACATCCCGTTGTTCACTTTTGGTGCCGCAAAACAAGCCTATGTCGCGCGAGACCTACAGGATTGGGCCCACTGGTGGAACGTGGATTTCAACTTTTCGCCCACTTTTCCACTGCGAACGGTCACCCCCTTGCGGGTGGCCATCGTCGCGCCCAACACGACTGATTGTATCTATCGAGCCGCCTGGGTGGATGGGCTGAATATTGGCGACGATACCGTGCTTCAGGCTGTTCTCGATAACGCTGGATTCGATGGAAACAGTCTGATCGAAGCCACCCAAGATCAAGCCATCAAAAACATCTTGCGAGCCAACACCGAGGAAGCCGCACAACGGGGTGCATGTGGGGTCCCAACCGTCGCGGTGAACGATGAACTGTTCTGGGGCCAAGACCGGTTGCACCGCGCCATCGCTGCGGCATCCAGCCCTTAAGCGCCGATGACGAGGGCTTGAAGCTCTTTGATGAGATCCCGTATTTCGGCCGCACGCTCAAACTGGAGTTTGGCCGCCGCTGCCTTCATCTGTTTGCGAAGACGGGCAATTTCTTGCTCGGGATCGGTCGCTTGTCGGGCCGCTGCCTGCTCCGCCACCGTTCGATCCTTCTCCACCTGCAGACTGCCCGCCCGCAACAACTCGTCGAGGGGCGATTCTACCGCTTTCTGAATGCTTTCTGGAGTGATTCCGTGTTCGACGTTGTACGCAGCCTGTACCTCACGACGCCGCTGGGTCTCATCGATGGCCATTTTCATCGACTGGGTCACCTTTGCCGCATACAGAATTGCACGCCCTTCAACATTGCGTGCTGCACGGCCCATGGTCTGAATCAAGCTGGTACGGTTGCGTAAAAAGCCCTCTTTGTCTGCATCGAGAATGGCCACGAGTGCCACCTCTGGAATGTCGAGTCCTTCCCGCAACAAGTTGATTCCCACCAACACATCGAAATCGCCCAGTCGCAAATCTCGAATGATTTCCATCCGTTCGAGCGTATCGATATCGGAATGGAGGTACCGAACTCGAATACCGAGTTCACGGTAGTAGTCCGTAAGCTCTTGGGCCATGCGCTTGGTGAGCACCGTCACCAATACACGCTGACTCTTCTCGGCCGCTTCCCGAAGCTCGGCCAGTAAATCATCAACCTGGTGTTCCACAGGTCGAACCTCAATTGTGGGGTCCAACAGTCCCGTAGGGCGGATGATCTGCTCCACAACCACCCCCTCTGAGCGCTCCAATTCATGGGGTCTTGGGGTGGCCGAAACATAGATCACCTGGTCGATCAATGCCTCGAACTCTTCAAACTTGAGTGGGCGATTATCCAGAGCCGAGGGCAATCGAAAACCGTGGTCTACCAGGGTTTCTTTGCGACTCCGATCCCCCTTAAACATGCCTCCAACTTGCGGCACTGTGACATGGCTCTCATCGATAATCAGCAACCATTCTTTGGGGAAGAACTCAATTAACGTGGGGGGAGGCTCACCTTTTTCTCGTCCTGAAAGGTGGCGACTATAGTTCTCAATCCCCTTGCACCGGCCTGTTTCACGAATGATCTCCAGATCAAAACCAGTCCGTTCCTCTAACCGTTGCGCTTCGAGCAATTTTCCGAAGGAATTGAGCTCATACAGACAATCTTTGAGCTCTTGATCGATCGCATTGAGCGCTTTGTTCATCTGATCTTTGGGCGTGACGTAGTGAGATGCCGGGTAAATCGCGACCTGTTCAAGCTCTTCGAGCCGATTGCCCCGGAGCGGGTCCACCATACTGATCCGCTCCACCTCGTCACCAAACAATTCGATCCGAATCGCCACCTCATCTTCAGAGGCTGGAAAGACCTCGATCACATCGCCACGTACACGAAATGTCCCGCGATGAAAGTCATGATCATTGCGGGTGTAGAGGATCTCCACGAGGGCGCGTAACAGCTTCCCCCGTGGCCATTCTTGACCCTTTTCAAGACGCACCAACATTCCATCATAGGCTTCTCTCGATCCCAATCCGTAGATGCAAGAGACCGAGCTCACAATGATCACATCCTTGCGCTCAAGCAGAGACTTTGTGGCCCGGTGGCGAAGCTTATCGATGTGCTCATTGATGAGCAGATCTTTCTGAATGTACGTGTCACTCGACGGAACATACGCTTCGGGTTGGTAGTAGTCGTAATAGCTGACGAAATACTCAACCGCGTTGTCGGGAAAGAGACCTTTGAGTTCTCCGTAAAGCTGGGCAGCCAACGTTTTATTGTGACTCAGCACAAGGGTCGGTCGATCCGTATGTTTGATCAGATGCGCCATCGTGAACGTCTTGCCTGTGCCCGTGGCACCCAACAACACTTGGTGAGTCAATCCCTGATCAATGCCAGCACACAAGCTCTCAATGGCTTGCGGCTGATCCCCAGCAGGCGTGAACTCCGTATGAAGCGTGAAGCGACCCATCGTTTAGTCCCGGGCCCGGGGACTGTTGATGGCGGTGAGGACACACAGGACACCCAAACCCACCACCCCAAAAAATTTCGACTCTTGAAGCCACCAGTGCGCTTCTGGCAAGACCTTCTGCAATGGACGCAACCAATACAAGGGCCAGCCCGTAAAAAAGATGGCGGGCAGCCCCACAAGCCAGCCAAGGCGACCCAAACGACCGTCCAGCAGTGCCGTACCAACCACAACAGCCGGAAACAAGGCCATGACCAAATGATGTTCATAGGTGTAGACCGGCGTGATGAGACTCAGCACTGTTAGCGCACCAAACATGCCCGCTTCACCCAGAGCGTCGCGGCGATGCCGCGCGACAACGAGCAAGACTCCAAGCAGACCCACGCTGGTGAGCTTGCTCGCAAGCTGCGCATTCGCACTCAGTGCATGTCGATTGGGACCCGGCCACAGTTGGTTAAATAAATCTGGAATCGAGTGATTCGCGGGCAATCCGATTTTAACTGTGAGACCATGGTAGTGACCTGTCGAAAAGCCAGGAAGAATCTCGGTATAAAACTGCCACTGGGTCGAAAAGTCTACCCATGGTAACACCAACACACTGGAACCAACCGCCACCGCTATCGCCGCCACAATGGGACGCCAGGCGCGCTGGGCAGCAAATCCAAACAGGTACAAGGCCGGCGACATCTTGGCCATCGCCGCCACCCCCACAGCCGCGCCTTGGCGCAACCACAAGCCCAACACCGCCGCAAACATCACCAAAACATTGGCCTGGCCCATCTTGGCGTTGTCCGTGATTGGCGTAAACGACAACGCCAAGACCCCCAACACCAACCACGGGGCACGAAACCACAACCGAAAGACGGCCAAGCAGCCCAACAAAGCCAACTGATTCAATCCAAAAAAAGCTTTGTAGCCCGTGGAAAGGCTGAAACTGGGAGACCACAAAACCGAGAGTAAAAACGGGGGTGGATAAAAATACGGATGAACACTTTTCCGGGTCTTGTCCGCGCGGGCCCGCTTGGACAAGGCTTTGGTGTCATAGGGGCTGGCACCATCCAGCGCTTGGGCGGCTGCATAGTGGTAGGTCGCATAGTCTCTGCCATGCTTGGCATTCTTCACTTTCTGCCAGGCAGGAGACGCACTTAGCAGCACATAGCCAAGCACAAATACCGCAAACAACCATGGGCGGACACGTCGCATGTTTCCCCCTTATCGTTCTTGCGCCCGTGGGAAGTCTACCGAAGAGATCTCTTCCGCTTCCATATCCACCAGCAACACCCCGTACGGTGCAAACGCCAGCGTATATTCAAGCAATTGACGACGGGTGGTCGGGAACGTTGGATCAGGAGCCCGACGTCCTGTCTTGACCTCTGCGACAAACCGTTCACCCTCGCGTTCAACCAACAGATCAGCCCTCAGTTCTACTTCTTCTTCCTCGCCGTCCACTTCAATCCACCACAAACACCGAACTTGTCGGTCGATGATCGAATAGCCATGCTCCTCCAAGAGGCGTTCTGCCGCCAATTCGCCTGCACCCGCGCGCGCTGCACGAGAGACCGCACGTCGATGACCTGTGCCCGCTTGCCACCAACCACGCAGCAGCAACAACACGACAGCAATCGAAAGCACCAGAATTATCAGATGAGTGAATTCCACCCCCTCCCTTCACCTGTTCCCACCAGATTGCGAGCGAGATTGGACGCAAGGCGGCAAACCCCGCTACCTGTGCTCTCATGAACCACCCCACCACCATTGGTGTTCTCGTACCATCCGATGGTACGGCGCCGACCACTCCACCTGCAGATCGGCCCATCGGACGGGCGGCGCTGCGACTCGCAAAACAGGGCCTTGATGTGGTGTTTGGAGACCAGGTTCATGCGGGGATGATCACTGGATTTCGCGCAACGGAATCCGGGTGGGCACCCGCCACAAATGTGCCGGTTTTTGGTATTCACGACCGGTTCCCCTCCCAACTACGCTCCAAAACATACGCACAGATCCTGGACGGTATTGTGGGTCTCCCCATCGGAAACAGCCCTGAAGTGACTCTGTTGTGCAGGGATAAAGTGGCCACACAGAGCGCATTGCAGCCACTGGGTATCGCCATGCCAGAGGTGGAATCCGATCCCACGCGTTTTCAAGAAACACTCCACCAATGGGGACAAGGGTTTCTTAAGCCCCGGTTTGGGGCACTCGGAATCGGTGTTTCCCGGGTGGCCCCCGGTGATTCTTTGCCGACCCACACCGATGGTGTCGTACCCCATCGGCCAGACCCCACCATTCTCCAAAAAGCTGTTCTTCCACCGGCTGGATGGGCCTCCCGAACCGTTCGGGTACTCATCCAAAGAATGCCAACCGGAGGATGGTTTTCAGGCATTCCCGTTGTGCGTCAAAGCCGAGAAGATCCGGTGGCCAATGCGGCCCGTGGAGCGGAAGTCGCACCGGGGCCGACCGTTCTCGATGCCGCAACTTTGCGCCGCATCGGGGATGCAATTCAACACATCTGTGACGCATTGGATCAACTGGAAGTGGCGAACCGAATGGTCGAGGCCGGAGTGGATCTGGTTCTCGACGAGTGGCATCACCCATGGCTGATCGAAGTCAACTCGCGACCACGGGGTCGGATGGAGGTACTCGCAACCCTCGAGCCAGAGAACTATTTAGACGCGCACATCAATGCATGCGCACGCCCGCTTCAGGTGATTGCACATTGGATGGAAGCGGAGGATTGACCCGATACGAAACGCCCCCGTATCGAAACCGGATCAATCCCCACTTCAACCACCGAACAAGGTTTGTCCGATGGCACGTCGGGCATCCGCCCCGGGGTCCACAAATCGCACACCCGCTAACTTTTGCCCCGGAGGGCACCCCCGACGAGACACATGCCGCACTTCAATCGTGACTGGCACGCCTTTGACATCCCCCGTCTCCAGCCACACCGTTGCACGTCGACCGACCCAAAGGCCGATTTCTCGTGCATCGTATCGAACTGCCGCGCCCCCGCTAGACAGATCGACCACTGGAAATGACTGAAATCCGTGATTGGTCATCATGGCCAGCCGCACCCCAGAGGATTCTGGAATTGGCTGTCGTACTTCGGAACGGCGACTCAAACGCTGCACTGCGTGTGGCTTCGTGAGCTGCCAGCTTCCAGGTTCTCTCGTTTCGGTAATGCGCGTAAAGAAAACGAGATTGTCATCCGCGAAGCGGTAATCCACACGCACGCTTTGCCCAGACTCGATCCGGGCCATCCGGCTCACGTTGGAACGCCGACCCAAAAATAAGAGGTTTCCCGTTTCTTCCGAGAACTCAAACGTGCCCGGTACCCGCAAATAGCTGGAGGTCATGCACGCAGCCATTTGCTCCGCACCGGCCACCTCAAGGTGGCGCACTATCGCCTTCGGGCGAACGATGTGGGGAACTGTCGCGTAGCTCATCAATACTCCATGTGTACCGTGACACAGAGAACGGATCTTCCGGTGGTATTCATGAGGGGGGCAGCGAAAATAAATTGATCACAGTACCCTGTGTACATGCTGCTCTTCGCTCTTCTCGCCTGCACCAAAAACCCTGTTCCTACAGCGGCGCCTCGGACAATGGAGCTTGGACCAAACTTACGGGCTGAACTGATCACGGATGGGCCGGTCGAGGCCCGCATCGCTCCAGATGACTCGGCCAACCTGATCGTCTACTACGTCGGTGAGCAACACGGTTCACTCGCACCATGTGGCTGTCCAGACAGACCCCGAGGGGGTCTTCCACGTCTCGCCAGCTATTTGGCCTCATCCGATCCGGGTGTGGTGATCAACACAGGGTACTGGCTGGACGATGGTCAAGGACTCGATGGAAACCCGCGTGCGGATGCCACCCTCAAGAATCAGTGGATGGTACGGGGTCTGCAAACGATCGCGGTCGATGCCGTTCACGTGGGGTTTAACGACCTCTTCGGACTCTCCACGCTTCCGGATGGTGCACCCGACCTTCCGTTGGTCAGTGCCAATTTAAGTGGAGAGGGCATTGCTCCCTACCTTGTGGTTCAGCAGGACGACCAGAGAATTGGAATCACAGGAATCTCTCACCCGGGTCACCCCAGTGTGGACACGCCTGGCTTTCTCCGGGCCGACCCAGTGGAGGCTGCACGACCCATCATTGAAGAACTGCGCTCAACGACCGACGTCGTTGTCTTGCTCAACCACGGCGCGAGCGATGCGGCCAAAAAATTGGCCCGAACTGGACACGTCGATGTCGTGATCGAAACGAATGAACATCGTAGTTTTGAGCCCCCATTCAACGTGGGTGATGCAGTGTGGGTCCGCTCACACATGCAAGGGATGCGGCTCGGCGAACTGCGATTGGGTAACAATGATGCTGGAGAGCGCTGGGCATTCGACCGTAAAATCGACATGGATGCGAGCTTACCCAATGAAACGAGGCTCCACGACATGGACACACAAGCCAAGAGCGAACTCAAAGCCCTTGAACGGGCCCTCTTTGGCCGCTGATTGATCCCGGACTAGAAGACCCAGTACACGCCCACATACGGAAGAGGAGCCACTGGAAGCGCCGGAAACCAATCTTCCCATCCTCGGATGTGCAGATTGGACTCTTCCTTCTCTACGCGGCTCGAAAGGGCTTCATCCGCAATCGGAAGCGGATTGCCAGGCATGATCAGGTTCACCCCCAGCGCAATGCGCGTGTTCTTGCCCATTCGGGTCACATACGTGGGGTGAAGCTCCGCATACCAACTTCCACCATTCATGAAATTGAGTGGATGAACCCGCAACACGGTATTGAAGGAGCTTCGCTCGCTGGCCAAAAACTCGTAGCCCAAGACCACCGGAACCCGAACGCCGCGAAACAACCACCCTGGGTTGATCTCGCCTTCAGAGATGTCTTCGACTTCATGGGCAAACACAAGTGGGGCTCGGGTCATCGTAAGCGAGTAGTACCAATCCCCACCAAACCCGTGGCCCGCGACAAAGTCATCCGAGAACTGAAGGGTAACTTTCAACACATCGTAGTAGGCCCCAAGACCCAAATGAAGTCGACCTTTATTGCCCACCCGTTGTGAACTGCGGAGCATGGTTCCCACGGAATAGGACGGAAAGCCCATCTTGGCCCAGGGCCATTCAGCCCAGACACCGGGTTCGATGCTTACCGCCTTGGACTCGTCCTGCATGACGGCCCATTTGAGCTGGGCGTTGAACCCAAAGAACTGGCCCACAATGCGGGTGCGCAGATCCAGGTTGTCAGACAAACCCAGCGAAGACTGACCGAGACCCAAATGAATCTGGGCATTTCCGGAACCGACCGTGTGCGCACTCTCCGGCATCTCGTGGGCGTTGAGCCCCTGAGCCAGACCCTGAAGATCTTTTTCTGAGACAGGTGCAGCAACAGGGCTGGGCTCAGTCTCGGTGGGTTCACCGGGCGTGGGCTCAGCGGCAGGCGCAAACAGATCGTCTTCCTCTTCTTCCTCTTCCTGTTGAAGCAAGTCGACATCCTGCAAAGATGGCGCTTCCTCAGCGGGTGGCGCTTCCTCCACGGGAGGCGCTTCCTCAGCGGGAGGCGCTTCCTCCACGGGAGGCGCTTCCTCCACAGGAGGCGCTTCCTCCACAGGAGGCGCTTCCTCCACAGGTGGCGCATCCTCAGTGGATGGGGAGGCTTCCTCGTCCTGCAATGCCACTGCAGGCAGTGAGAACAGAACAACCGTTAAATAAACAAGCACACGCATCGCGAACTCCAAGAGTCGAACGCTACCAGCGGAACACATACACCGTCAACGTGAAGCGGATGTGCTACCCGTTGGCTATCCGTCGTCGCCAATGGCCTCGACGGGGCAGTTCTCGAGCGCTTCGTAGCACTGTGCGAGCTCTTCATCGTCACCAGGCTGCTTGTAGCAGATGTCGTGGTCTTCATCGTCGCTCATGCGGAAGTTGTTCGGAGCTGCATCCGAACACACCGAGCACAGGATGCATTCTTTGTCCACATAGAACGACACTTTTTGGCCACTGATTGTGACGTCGCCTGTAATGTTGTCTTCCCACTTCTCTGCTGGATCAGCCATGACAGCTCCTTATTTTCTATGCGGGTGCGTAGGTGTCATCGTTCTACCCAACGCGGTATCCCTTGGCAACAGGATACATACACAGCATGTCTATTCTTAAAGTCGCGCGCATGGGCAATCCCGTGCTTCGTCGGGTCGCGGACCCCATCCCTCCAGAACACATCAACAGCCCTGCTGTACAGCAGTTAATCGGCGATATGCTCGATACGGTGGTCGAATACGACGGGGTCGGACTCGCGGCCCCGCAGGTGCATCAAAGCGTGCGATTGGTATTACTCTGTCTTGATCCGGAAGAGGGCTTCGAGGCATGGATCAATCCGGTGCTTACGCCGACAACTGAAGATGAAATGATCACCACAGAAGGATGTTTAAGCGTTCCGGATTTGCGTGGAGATGTCTCCCGACCCACTGGAATCAAGGTGGAAGCCTACGATCATCAAGGACAATTGTTCGAACGACATCTCGATGGTTTTTCAGCGGTCGTGGCGCAACATGAATGCGATCACCTCGATGGCGTGTTGTATGTAGACAAAGCGGATCCGCGAACCCTAAGCTTCTTAGACGAATTCAGGCGCTACGCGACAAACGACGAAGAAATGGAAGACGAATGAGCTTTTTTGCAAAATTATTTGGTACGGACACCGAGTCCAAACTGACCCGAGCGCAGCGATTCATGGACTCAGGCGAACACCACGAGGCCCGCTGGATCCTCGAAGGCATCGATCATCCTGAAGCGCACAATATGCTCGCCCTCGCAATGACCGGATTGGTGACCGGAAATTTAGAAGAAGCCAAGGCACGGTTTTCCAGCGGTGATCGTCACGGCGCAGAAGAGCATCTGGCCCTGGCACGAAATTTTGGTGCCACGTCCGAACAACTTCGATCGACGCGGCGCGATGGACGTGCATCCATGCCCGCTCCCAAGGTCAAAAAGGCGCCCAAACCAAGCGGGCCCGTCGGAGAAGACCCCATCTGGTCTCTTCCTCCTGATGATCCCCGTCTGCGCTACGCCCTTATGGTCGAGTCGTATCCAGAAGGACTGCGAGAACGGCTCCTCAAACTCGGTGCGACATTCGCAGAAGCCGCCATGCGCACCGACAATGGCGACCCTGAGGGCGCCGTAACAGGACTCACTCCCTTCGTTGAACAAGACGATGTTGTACGTTTTGAGCGGGCACGAGCCGCCCTCGCGGTCGGCTCTCTTCCTGCGGCGGCATCCGACCTCATGCAATTTGGCGACACGGTTGGACACCAACGTATTGGGGCGCATCATACCGGTGTGATGATGGCCCAAACACTGGTTCAATTGGGTCGGGCTCAAGAAGCCTTAGATCGCATCGTTCCTGAAATTGATCGCTGCAAAGTACCGAATGACCAGCTGATGATGCGCAGCGCAGAGGCACAACTCTTGTTCACGTTGGGCCACGATGAGGAGGCCGATACAAAAACGGCCACCTTGCTGCGCGAATCGAGCCGCGACATGGGCTTGGTAAAGCTCTTGAGTCGTATTCGGAACCGGAGGGGCCAACGAGTAAACGCCATGGCGGTGCTGGAGGATGGGCTGAACCGATGCTGCTCCGCCCCTGGAAAGTGTGGCTCTCAACCCCTGGACCTGGAAGCGGTTCGACTGCTGGCGGGCATGTACTTGGAAGACCGCATTGAACCCAAGCGAGCCGCCGAACTGTTGAAGGACTTGCGAACCCACCGAAAACAACCGACTTGGGGCGACGCCTACCTAGACGCCCTCGTGGCCCGAAATGAAGGATCCCCATTGGTCCCCAAACTGGTGGAGACACTGAAGCAAGGGCTTGCGCCCAATGACGCGCGACATGCTCGATTGGCCAACGCTTTCGGCGCCGAAATTTCGGCTTAGCGGTCCTCTCGGGCACGGGCAATCATGCCTTGTCGAAGCTGAACTTCCCACTCGTACCATTGCTGAAAAAACGCATCTTGGCGCTCAACTGCGAGGTCTCCCTGCGCGGCGTGCACCCGTCGCCTATCGGTCACGCGCTGCAAAATACACGCAGCGGCGACGGACACATTGAGCGATTCCGTCAACCCATGCATGGGCACACAAACGGCACCATCCGATAACCGCCGGGCTTCGTCACTCACGCCCGTCAGTTCCGCGCCCATTAAAATGGCCGTCGGCTGTTCAATGGGCACCGTATCGGGAGAGAACGACCCCTCGGTGAGGTCGGCAACATACACCTGGAAACCGCGCGCTTTCACCGCTTCAATGGCGGGGGCAGTCTCCGTATATCGATGAATATCTAGCCAGCGCTCCGAGCCCCGAGCCGCCCCTTTAGACGGACGAAATCCTTTGGTGATGAGGTGAACTTCATGAACACCAAAGCACTCACAACTTCGCATGATGGCTGAGACATTGTGACGACGATGAACCGCTTCGAGAATGACCACCACGGAACCGAGTCGTCCCGCAAGCATGGTGCGAACACGTGCCTGTCGTTCATCACTGATGCTCACAGCTTGTACAAGACCAACCGAGCCCCCGCATAGGGCACAGACAAGGTTCGGGTGGTGGTCATATACGGAAGGTTTGCTCCCCCCGAATCAATGTCCATCTGCATCAAGCGATCCCGTGTGGCCCAACGACCTTGAGTCACCGTTTCCGAGTCACTGGTGATCGCCTGAATGCGAAGCTCTCCGTTGCTCTCAAAATAAAACCGGAGGCGTGTGGTGATTCCACGCAACAGCACGCTGCATTCCCACTGCCCCACAACAGCTACATCCTGATCCCATGCGGCCTGTGAGCCGGAAATGCCCCATCCACCACCTTTTTTCTCATTGAGGGCACTGACTTCGCCCCATGGCGAGCCATCTTGGCCTGCACCAAGAACTTCTTTGGCACCCCACTCCACACCGGTCGGGCTGGGTGACAACGACTGTAAAAGTGCATCAGGATCGAGACGTGTCGCCTCGTTCGGGGCCGCCAAGATCGCCCACCATACCGAGGCCTTGGGTTCCCAATACAGCCGCGCCCGCCCCAATCGTTCAGGACCCACCAGGTTGATGAGGCCATTGGGCTCAATTCCGAAACGCTCAATGGCGATTCCCTCCCCCAGCAAGGCCGCTACCAATTCTTCAGGTTTTCCGTTGCCATTCGGAATTCGGAATTCGTAAATCATGCCGTACTCAGGATGGTCGGCATCGAGCACAGCACGGTCTGCTGCCACCCGAACCCAACCAATCGGTGGTGCCAATGCATTCGCATCTGACACTGTTCCCAAACCCAATACCGCCACCAAGCCAAAAAATAAACATCGCATAGGTTCGGAATGTACCACGACGTGCACTCGTCAAATGACCACAGGAGGCTTAATCACAGCCCATGAAGAGAATGTTGAAAGACTGGGCCGTGGCGCTCGCAATGGGTGTGGTCATCTTTATGGCCATTCAGTGGCTCCAACCCAAACCCCAGATTCCGGATACCGCTCCCGATTTCAGCCTCACAACCGTTGACGGTGATCCAATCTCACTGTCCGCACTGCGGGGCAGAACGGTGGTGATCAACTTTTGGGCTTCGTGGTGCGGCCCGTGCCAACAAGAGGTCCCAGCGTTCAATCGGTTCCACAAAGCGCATCCTGAAATTCCCATCATTGGACTCGCTGTCGACTCCGGAAACTCATCCAAGGTGCGCAAAACGGCACAACAGTGGGGGATTTCCTACCCTGTGGCCGTAGCGAACAACCAACTTCAGCGGACCTATGACATCTCCACTCTTCCCACGACCATTGTGGTGGGCCCAGACGGTAAGGTGGCCGATATTCATGTGGGCATGATGTCCGAACGACAATTGACCCGAGCGATTCCTTAGTCCAGTCGAGGCTCAAAATCCTCATCGAAGGACCATGGACCCACACGACCCGGAAGCGCTATCAACTCAGATAAACGCTCCAAGTACGCCTCACGGGAACACTCGACAGCCCCCAGCCTCGCGAGGGTATCCGTCTTCACTTGTGCGTCCACCAGACCAAAACCCCAGCAGTGCAACTGGCGCACCAACCAGACCAGACCTGTCTTCGAGGCATCAGACTTCCGAGAGAACATACTCTCTCCGGCAAAAAGCCCCCCCAAGGACACCCCGTACAGACCTCCCACCAAGTCATCTCCCAACCACACCTCTACCGAATGGGCGTGTCCACGCTCATGAAGAGCACAGTAGGCTGCACGCATTTCGGCCGTGATCCATGTGCCATCTTGGCCGGGGCGAGGTGTCTGCTTGCAGGCATCGATTACCGATGAAAAGGCGGTATCCAACGTGACCCGGTCTACCTTTTTCTTGAGGACCTTCCGGAGACTTCGACCGATGTGCAACTGATCCGGAACCAAGATGCAGCGGGGATCAGGCGAGAACCATAAAATGGGCTGTCCTTCGGAGTACCAAGGAAAGATCCCATTTGCGTAGGCGAGCAATAGACGCTCCGGATGAAGGTCTCCCCCCACACCCAACAAGCCATTGGACGCGGCCAGCTCGGGACGCGGAAAAATGAACTCATCCTCTGGAATTCGGTACACCGGCATCGAGACAGCCTATCCAACGCGGAGACGTTGCGGGTATTTGAGACAATCCACCCCACAGACGACGGCCATTGATCGGCGAGATAGACGATCCTTATGGAACTCTCTGTCGACCTTCACCCCTTGCTCGATGTGGTGCTGCTCCACACCGTGTGGCCCCGTCCTCTCGAGGACATCCAATCCCTCGACAACCTCGATGTTTGGTTTTCTGATTCCGCCGAGACACCACTTGCACCCATCGATGACCTCAAGACCATCGTTCGGGATCTTCTGCGTCACGGCGGCTTCAAACCCAGTGGACGCAGCAAGCCCGCCAGCGAATATCTCATCGCGGCGGTGAACAAGGGTGTCATGTCGAGCATCAATCCCGCTGTGGACTGCTGCAATGTGGCGAGCTTGCATTCCGGGCTTCCCATTTCGGTGGTTGATCTACACCGAGGAGCGGGTCCTTGGCGCATTGGCTTGGCCGAGCCCAATACCGCGTATGTCTTCAATCCGACCGGGCAAGTGATCGACATCGGAGGACTGGTTGTCCTGTTTGATTCAGATGGACCGTGTGGCGGTCCCGTCAAAGACTCTCAGAGAACCAAGACCCACCCTGGTACAACGGAAACCATCTCTGTGGTCTGGGGCACCACTAAACTGCCGGGACGAAGCCGCGAAACGGCAGACTGGTACACATCTCTCATGCAGCGCCTGGGGGCCACCGTACAAGAAGTTACGCCAGGAGCGCCAACAGATCGGCTCGGGTAATCGATGCGGCTTGATCGGCCGCCCCAAGAGCAGCCTGAGCCAAGGCCCGCTTTCTCGCCTGTAGGGTCAAAATTCGTTCTTCAACCGTGTCTTCAGCGACCACTCTGTACACCAATACGGGCTTGTCTTGGCCAATACGGTGGGTTCGATCTGCCGCCTGATCTTCAACCGCTGGGTTCCACCAAGGATCCATCAAGAATACATGGTCAGCAGCCGTCAGGTTGAGTCCTGTTCCACCGGCCTTGAGGCTAATGAGCATCACCGGAGGTCCGTCGTCTCCCTGGAATGTATCCACCACGGCTTGGCGATCGCGCGTTTGGCCATCGAGGCGCACAAAGTCGATGCCATTCTCATTCAAATGGGGCTCAATTAAGTTCAGCAAGCCTGTCCATTGAGAGAAGACCAAGGATTTATGACCCTCTGCAATGATCGATGTGAGGGTATCAATCAACAATTCTACCTTGGAAGAGATCGCCGCCTCTTGACCGGGTACCAAAGCGGAGTGGCAGGATGCTTGTCGCAATCGCAGCAACGCCTCCAACGCAGCCATGACGCTTCCTTTACCCATATGCTCGACCATCTTGGCCTGGGTCGCCGCGCGAACCGTGTTGTAGACGTTTCGCTCAGACGGGGAGAGCTGGCACCGCAGAACTTGCTCAGTACGGGGGGGCAGCTCGGGAGCCACCTCCGACTTGAGTCGGCGCAAAATAAATGGCCGGATTCGATCCCGAAGGTGGGCGGCGGTTCCTGAGTCTCCCCGAGAAATCGGCTGCGCATAGCGTTCATCGAAGTCTTTTCGACCGCTAAGAAGGCCCGGATTCACAAAATGAAGCTGACTCCAAAGTTCATCGAGACGGTTTTCTACCGGCGTACCCGTCAAGGTCAGGCGGAAATCAGCATCGACCTTAAAGGCGGCCTGTGCCACCTGACTCTGGGGGTTCTTGATGGCTTGCGCCTCATCGAGAATCACAATGTCCCATTTCTTTCCGCACAGCTTTTCTTGGTCTCCACGAAGGAGGGCATAGGTCGTGATCACCAGGTTGGCTTCTTCATCCAGTTTTCGATCCGGCCCGTGATAAATCGAGACCCGAAGTCCTGGACGGAAACGGTGGGCTTCATTTTCCCAGTTTCTCAACACGCTTCTGGGCGCAACAACCAACGTTCGTCCACGCACCACACAAAGGGCCTGAATGGTCTTTCCAAGTCCCATATCATCCGCGAGCACACCGCCCATTTGAGCATCGGCAATGAAGTTGAGCCAGTTTAAGCCCACCTGTTGATATGGTCGCAGTTCACCCGTAAAGTCGTCCGGGGCAGGAACCTCTGGAATGCCTTCAAAATTCCCAACAAGGGCCCGCAGTCCTTCCAATTCAGGGGGCGGAGGATGATCGAGTTCTTCACAGAGGCGCGCCAGATCAAACAATGCATGGCGCGCAACTCGACCCGTGCCATCCCGAGCAGCAAGAAGATCCGCGAGGCGATCGCCATATTGATCGAGCCAATCGACCGGCAACGGCGCCCACCCACCACTGGGCAGATAGACCATTTCTTCGCCTGCAACCCAAGCCGCAATCACATCTTCGGGGTTGGCCCCACCCATTTCGGCATTGACCTTGGTGCCTTCAATTTCAATCGATGGTGTAAACCCATCCACACGCCGGAAGTGTCGCACACCGGTGCCCATCACTTCACCGGAAAACAATGCCAGACGATCCACAAACCGAACGGCTGCCATGCCGCGCAACCGCGTCTCCACGCCCACAGCCATGCGCATCTCTTCACCCAGCTGACGAATCAGGCGTTGTTCCGAGCGTTCGGAACGCACAGGAACGGTGTCGCCCATGATCTCGAGCGCACCACGGACCACGCGTGCCGTGGGGGGATCTCCATACACAATGGTGGGACGCAACACGAGGAACTCACCCTGCTTCTTGGTCTCCATCACCAGACGGGGCGGGCTTTCATCGACAGCAGGCAAACGCTTTGTCCGAATATGAACCGGAATCTTATCCTGAAGCCGGGGAAGCATATTTCCGACCAACTGGCCCACTTCATCCACAGAGAACATGACCCCACGGGTCAGAATACGACGCTGTTCGCGACTCAGTCCGCCATCCCCAATAAAGTGCAGTGCATCTCCACAGCGAACGATTCCATTGTGAAAGACCTCTTCGATATTTGGATCTCGGACCAACCGAAGACGAAACCCTTCCCCCTGATCATCCACCCAGCCATGGGGAACGACAGGTTCTTGAGAGATCGTAATGGGCTCGCCATCGAGCGTGACATCGGCCACATCGGATAGCGCCCGAAAAAGACGCGGTAGACGCTCTTTCTCCAAGGCACCACTGAAGCGATGGACCACCACTTTTTCGATTTCTTGATCGGCATCCACATAGCTGAGCCGAGACGGACCATTGTGTTTTCCAGCGATCGGGCCTTCGAGTGAAGTCTCTTCGTCCGTACCCGTCACCACGCGCTGCAACTGAATTCCACGGGCACCCCGGGTCAGTCGATACCCAACACGGGCAATCTGACCGTCTCCCGTCGAACTCGACAGCGGCGTTCCGTTTTCTTTGGACCGCCGAAGAGCAATGGCAGAGGCGGCAATGTGAAGACATGGGCGCAGGGTGGCTGGACAATCACACGACCAGTCTGAATCCGCCGGCCACAAATGCACCGTCGCAGGGCGTGCGCGACCGCGGGGTACCACGCTGAGAATAATCTCATCGTCGGCTTCACTCACCCCAAGAACCCGTTCTTCTCGGGCCAATTGTACACCCCGAGACCAGATATCA
>Ga0315320_10000531_pt1 | contig 31290 bp, 26 predicted proteins | sample M140m21515metaG_FD_203458 | JGI IMG/M metagenome (GOLD analysis project Ga0315320, IMG submission 203458) | Ammonia-oxidizing marine archaeal communities from Monterey Bay, California, United States - M1 40m 21515 | ecosystem: Environmental > Aquatic > Marine > Coastal | place: USA: California... | reverse complement strand
GCCAAACAAAAATGGCCGCAATACCTAGAGCTATTTACCGCATTACCCAAAACAGCATCGGGCAAAGTACAAAAGGACAAACTCAGACAAAGTATCCGTCAGCAGGGTGTCAGCCTGTGAGGCGCGAGCACGCATTTGCAGACGGCATAAACAGATCGAGGGCAGCGTCATGACCGATTACCAAATATTCCGAAAGTCTGTAAAAGACTTTTTGGGAGAGGCACTGACGCCAGAATTACGGCGTGCTGGAGAGCTTACAACCTCTGTATTTTCAGAGTTTAGTGCCGCACTGGCCTGGCAAAAAAAGCTGCACGCACAAGGCTGGATAGCACCCGACTGGCCCAGCGAATTTGGGGGTCCGGGCTGGGACATTCAGCAACGCTCTATATTTCAGGAAGAATGTAAGCTCGCCAACGCACCCAGTGTTGTCATGATGGGCATCCAGATGCTGGGCCCCATGCTGATGCATTACGGTACAGAGGAACAAAAGCAGTATTATTTGCCCCGTATGCTCTCGGGAGCGGATATCTGGTGTCAGGGCTACTCAGAGCCCGGTGCAGGCTCTGATCTCGCGTCATTAAAAACGACGGCCGTTCGCGATGGCGACAACTACGTTGTTAACGGCACCAAAATATGGACCAGCATGGCTCATCATGCCAACCAAATTTTTTGTCTGGTGCGCACCGACAAGGCCGTAAAGCCCCAGGCTGGCATCAGCTTCCTGCTCATCGACCTTGAGAGTCCCGGCATTACAATCACACCAATTGTCAGCCTCGACGGTCAAGTCGAACAATGCCAGGTATTTTTTGATGCCGTTAAAGTCCCGTGTGCAAATTTGGTGGGCGCCGAGAATGACGGTTGGTCTGTGGCTAAATCTTTGCTCGAATTTGAACGCGGCGGACACAATTTCACCATTGATGTTAAAAAACAGCTGCGTAAAATTCATAGCCAAGCCAAACTCACGCCATGGGGTGAAAAAACCCGCGCAGCAGATCCTGTTTTCCAACATCGCCTTGCTGAGGCCGAAATTGATGCTCTGGCGTTGGAACACACTGAACTCAGAATTAAGGGCGCTGTTGAGGCCGGAGGCAATCCGGGTGCCCTGTCCTCCTTAGTCAAGGTCGTAGGCACTGAACTGGGCCAGCGGCTCAATGAATTAAGCATCGATTTAGTCGGGCCCGCTGCTGCCCCTCAATGTTTAGAAGCCCTTGACCCCAATCACAAGGGCGATACGCCAGTTCCAGAACACGCACTCACTGCCATGGCGGAATATATTAACAACAGAGCCGCAACCATCTACGGCGGCACTGCTGAAATACAGCGCACGATTATCGCAAAAAAAGTGCTGGGGCTATGAACCCTCCATTCAAGATGAGGTTTAACCGTGACTGACGAACAAAATATGCTGCGGGACAGTGCAGAGCGCTACCTCAGGGAAAATTATGAGTTTGCCAGCCGGCAGAATGCCGTAGACAGCGGTAAAGCCCTTGATATCGAGCACTGGCGTGCGTTCTCCGACATGGGGTGGACCGCGATGACTGCCCCGGAGAATGCTGACGGCTTCGGATTCGGACTCGCCGATATTGTGCCGGTTATCGAGTTGTTTGGTTATTACCTCGTTCGCGAACCCTTGCTGGAATCTGCAGTACTTGCCGGTGGCGTTATCGCGGCAGGATCAGAAGCTGCCCGAGCGCTGTATCTACCGGGAATCATTGATGGCTCCATCATTGCAACAATTCCCCAGAGAGACAGTACTCCGTTGACTCTGCAGGCCATCGACGGGGAAGACCGTCTTCAAGGGGATCTTCAGTTCGTACCCTCTGGCGGCACTGCCAGCCACGTCCTCGCGCCAATCCAGCATGACCATGAGAAACACTGGGCAATGATTGATTTATCCCAGCAAGGGGCCTCACGGGTCGCTTATAAAACCCACGATGGGCGACACGGTGCGCACATTACTGTTGACCTGCTCTACGACGACGGGTGCATTGTATTGTCGGGAACCGACGCAGACGCCGCAACGCAGGCACTATATGCTCGTGCCATGTTAGTGGCTGCCGCCGAAGGCGTTGGTGCCATGCAGGGCGCGTTAGATTCAACCGTCGAGTACACCAGGCAACGCGAGCAATTTGGCCAGTCCCTATCGTCCTTTCAAGCGCTGCAGCATCGAATGGCAGAGATGCTTATACAAACCGAGCTAGCGCGCTCTTTGGTACTCGCTGCCTGCCGGGCTTGGGATACTCAAGCTGACAATGCCTCAACACTGGCACTCGCAGCAAAGGCTAAGGTTGACGCGGCAGCGCGCAGCGTGACCCAAGAAGCCATTCAGATGCATGGTGGGATTGCCACGACCAACGAGTATAAAGTGGGCCACTATTTTAAACGTATGGCTCTACTCGAAAGCTGGCCCCAACACCGTGATGCACTCATTGCAGAGTTCATTCAGCGTCGACAAGGGTGATTCACCGCAGACCAAACCATCGTTAATAACAAGTTAGTCCCAACAGGAGAAATACTATGGACCTAGAGCTCAACGGAAAAGTGGCCTTAATTACCGGATCGACCAAAGGTATCGGTCGCGGCATTGCCGAGCGATTTGCGGCGGAAGGCTGTCATGTAGGAATATGTGCACGCAACGAAGCAGAGGTTGCTGCGGCCATCGGCGAACTCGAAGCCCACGGCGTTAAAGTCGCAGGTGCCGCCGTCGACGTCGCCAGCGCCGATTCAATGCAGGCTTGGGTGGACCACTGTGTCGCCACCTTAGGTGGAGTCGATATCTTTGTTTCCAACGTATCGGCCGGTGGGGCAGATGCCTCAGAGGACGGATGGCGTGCAAACTTTGAGGTCGACATGCTCGCTACCTGGCGCGGCGTACAGCAGGTGACACCACACCTAGAAAAGTCAGAAGCCGGTAACATTGTTGTTATCTCGTCTACGGCCGCCCTTGAGGCCTTTGCAGGCGCCGTGCCTTATAGCGCCGTGAAAGCTGCCCTACTCAACTACGCAGGCAACCTCGCTCAAGATATGGCCCCCAAGGGAATCCGGGTGAACTCGGTCAGCCCGGGCCCAGTATTTATTGATGGGGGTGCTTGGGACAACATCAAGCAGGCAATGCCCGAAATCTACGAAGGGACAGTCGCGGCGATCCCCATGGGCCGTATGGGCAGTGCCTCCGAAGTTGCTGACGCTGTGGCCTTTCTGGCCAGCCCGCGCTCGGGGTTCACCACAGGCACTAATATGGTACTAGACGGTGGCTTTACCAAGCGCTTACAGTTCTAGGACGCGCCATGGCGGTGTGGTCTGCAGTATGAGACCAGACCGCCTAGTTTCACATCATTCAGCGGCCATTAGATCATTGAGATGCTCATGGAACGCCTGTACCCGCCGCTCTTGATTTGGCATCCAAAACCCCTGAAATCCCGACGACGCCAAGCCGGCTTGCTGGGCTCTGGCAATACTCAAATCCTGATCAGCCGTTGTCCCTAGAGTTTTTTCACCGTAAACCACCTGCTCATGCTCAGCGTCCTGAACGGGCAAATCCGGGCCACCCGCCGGTGATGGCGTCATATCTTCGCCTGCAACGCGGTTAACCAACCACCAATGATCAAAGTAGCAGCGTCCCGCATCTTTAGCATGGGGTCGCGGCCTCAGTAACTGCACCCCATCGGGTCCCACGGTGATGACGTTATTGGGGAACAGGTTGTAAATCACATAGTCTGTTAGCTGGTAATTAGATCGATAAGCATAGTGAGAAAAGCCTCGATCAACGCCTAACTTGCGCTTAGAGTTTTGAATTGCGATACGAAGATCGCTCCATGTTTCCCTTCCCTGATAATCATCACTATTTACCTCCCACGCCTGCGCCATGCTCTTGAGTGGCTCACCGATGACTTCTGATCCGTACTGCTGTGAGGGCATGAAGGCAGGAAACCAACCTCGATTATGTCCGTTAGAAAAGAGATCAAACTGACAATCTTGATAATCAGCTGCGATGTAAGGTATCAGCTCTGGGTGAAGGACTTTGACATGGTAAGCCTCGTTAAAATTGTCCGTGATGATCTTCCAGTTGGCCTCTGCTTCCGCTGTGATATCCAACACCCGAACCATGTCTTCCATCCGATGGGAGTCAAGCTCTCTAGTAATCTGCTCCCCCAAAAAGGCCTCCAATGAAGCCGCCTCTAAATCGAGGTTGTACCAGATGAGACCAAAGCGCTCCTGGCATAACACCTCTCGAAGTCGCGCTCGACCACACGGACTCTCGCGATAATCCTCTTCGTCGGGTACAGCAACCACGGCCCCCTCCCAGTCAAACTGCCAGCCGTGGTAAGGGCAGTGAAATCGTTCTACCGCGCCTTCGGCAGACTCGGTAATCCGTGTACCTCGGTGGGGACAGACATTGAGAAACGCCTTCGCACTGCCGTCGGCCTGCCGCACGAGAATAACCGACTCATGACCAATTTCAGCAGTAAGATAATCACCAGGTTCAGTCATTTGATAAGACACGCCGCCAATATTCCAAACTCTGCGCCATACCTGATCGAGTTCGCGCTGCAGATAGTTATTAGAGGTGTAGCGATCAGCAGTGATAGAGTCTCCCCTAAGCGCTGGCTCAGCTTGCTTAAGCGGTCGATCCAGCTCTAGTGGCAGAGTAACGGGCTCGGTTCCGGTCATAATATTACCTTTGTAAATCGCTGATAAAACAGTCTTCCCAATGTAACGGGCACATCAGAAAAGACAAGTTAAAGGAAACCTGAACGCTCCGCATCAGTCTTCATTCTAGGGCAACAAAAGGAAAGGTAAAATCATGGGGATTATCAATTATCAGCCACAACTTAGCGCGCTAGTTGCCACTAAAGGGCACCCTTACCCGAGAGATGCCTTTAGCGAGTGCCTAGACAGCCTTGAGGGCATCACCAGTACGATTGTGGAGCAGCCTGCCAGCCAACAGTTTTTGGACCCTCTTTTGGCAACTCCATACGATGTACTCGTCTTTTACGATATGCCCGGCGTCGACTTCAGTACACAACCCCCAACGATTACTCCGCCTTCGGAACGCCTGAAAGAAAATATGAATCTGCTTTTTGAGTCTGGAAAAGGCATGGTGTTCTTACACCATGCCTTGGCCTCTTGGCCGATGTGGCCAGAGTTTGGGGAGATTATTGGTGGACGATTTTTTTATAATCCTCAACACTGTCGCGGTCGACCGGTGCTCGATTCAGGCTATCGCCATGAGGTCAAGCATGACATCTCCCCAGCCTCTCCTGACCACCCCATAACACAAGGTCTGCCAAAAACTTTTCAATTAACCGATGAACTTTATTTGTGTGAAATTTTTGATGACTCGGTACAACCTCTGCTCACCAGCAACTATTCCTTTGTTCGAGAGAATTTTTATTCGGCTCATCACGCTGTGACGGGAAATATGTATTGCAACGAAGGCTGGTACCCTCCCGATGGGTCGTCGCTGGTAGGGTGGACTCGACATCACAAAAATAGCCGCATCGTATACCTGCAACCGGGGGACGGCACCGAAACGTTTGCCAACGTTAATTATCGACTGCTGCTAGCAAACGCCATTCGCTGGGCCGCTAACCACGCTTAGTTTATTCACATCCCGTTATGGCAGCGCATCTTGCAACCCCTAGCGCTCTCCAACCGCGACCAGATTTTTACCTTTGGTTGTGCCCGCCATCATGGCACTGTAGGCGGCCCCCGCCTCTGACAGCCCCTGAGTGATGTTCTCCATCGCTTTAAGTTTTCCCGATAACAGCCAAGCCTCCAGCGCGGCCGATGCAGCGGGCAGATCATCGAGGTAGCTGTACAGCAAAAATCCCTGCATTTTCAACTGGCGCTCCACAACTTGCCATAGGTTGTACAACGGCGTCGGAGTCGCCGCACTGTTATAGTCAGATATCATCCCACAACCTACAATACGTCCGCCCTGAGCCATAGTCATTAAAGCGGCATCGAGGGTTACCCCACCCACATTGTCGAAGTAAACGTCCACGCCCTCCGGGCAGGTTCGAGCAAGCGCTGCAGCCAAATCTGGCTCTTTACGATAGTTGACCACAGCGTGAGCCCCCAACTCCTCTAGCACCACCTCGGCCTTATCGTCAGCACCAACAATGCCCACCACACGGCACCCCTCGAGGGCGGCAATTTGACAGGCCATACTGCCCGTTGCCCCCGCAGCAGCACTCACCAGAACCGTCTCTCCGGGTTTAATACCACCAATGCGGTGGAGCCCAACGTAGGCCGTCTGACCCGAACCACCCAATGCTCCGGCATACCAACTCAGGGGAAGCGTCGGGTTGGGGGTAAGCTTTCTGAGTAGCACTGTATCCGCATCACTGAGGGAGTAATCCTCCCAATGGTGTAAGCCAAAAATCAGATCTCCAGGTTCAAAACCCAACAGTTGAGAAGTTTCTACGCGGGCTATAGATGGGCCCCTTATAGCGCCGCCCAAGGCAATAGGTTCAAAATAATTTGCGGTACCGTCCAACCAGCTTCGGATGGCGGCCTCTAGAGATAGGTAAAGATTGCGAACCACCATCTGCCCAGGGCCTGCATGGGGCACGGGCGCTGTAACCAGACGAAAATCATCTGCAACAGGTACCCCCTGAGGGTGAGCAGCAAGCACGACCTGGCGATTTATCATGTCAAACCTCTTGTTATTTTAATCCGCTCCGTAGGGATACAGCGCAAAAAAACCTTATACTGATGGCATAACAATTCCAACCAAAAACACCGACGACGAGGTTAGCAGCGAGTCGCGGTAGAGGGGTCTCATGCGCAGCCATCAATCCAGCCTTTTAGGCAGCTACCTGTTCGACGGAAAGTTCCTTACCCTTACGGCCTGTATTCTATGTGCTGCCATTTTTGCGGCCACTCAGACATCCGCGTCAGACAGCGCGGCTGTACTGACTTCAACCGACGAGCTTCAAGCTGGCGGCGACTTTGACAACCGCAGCGCTCTACCGGGCGCCGCGCTCTATACCACCCACTGCGCCACCTGCCACCTCGGCCAAGTCTACAAAGCACCTCATCAAACGTGGCTTGAAATGATGTCCCAGAAGGCTCTTTACACCACTATGACAGAGGGAATCATGGCTGCGCAGGCCTCCAAGCTTTCGGAGCCGCAAAAAATAGAGGTCATTGAATACCTCACCTCGCAACGTTATACCGCAGAAAAAGCAGCATCACAGCCTGCCAATATTTGCACAGGCGACGCGGCAACTTTTGCAGCCTGGAACAACCAAGAGATCACCGGTTGGGGACGAGACACGTCACGATATGTTCCGGACGCGGTCGCGAGCTTGGATCAAGCTGACCTTCCAAAACTACGACTCAAGTGGAGCTTCGGGTATGCAGGGGCTTTCAGAGCACGCTCGCAACCAAGCATAGCAATGGGCGCGATCTATACGGGCAGTCAGGATGGCACCGTTTATGCTCTGGATCTGGATACCGGTTGCATACGCTGGTCTTTTTCAGCCAGCGCAGAAGTCCGCACCGGTATTGTATTAGGCCAACATGGCAAGGAACGTCCTCTGGCGTTCTTCGGTGACATCATTGCCAATCTCTATGCAGTTGACGCCACAACCGGGGAATTGGTGTGGAAGATCAGCGCAGATGATCATCCCAGCGCAACGCTTACGGGCACTCCTGCCTATCATGCGGGCATTGTTTATGCCCCCGTATCCTCCCTTGAGGTCACAGCGGCCGCAGATCCCGACTACGCCTGCTGCACTTTCAGAGGCAAAGTCATTGCAGTCGATGCCAGCTCGGGGGCAACCAACTGGGAGAGTTATACCGTACCCGAGTCTCCTAGCCAGCAAGGGATATCGAGTGTAGGGACCGCAATATTCGCGCCGTCGGGCGCACCCGTGTGGAATAGCCCGACACTCGATCCTGCAAATAATCGACTATTTTTCGGCTCAGGAGAAAATTACTCATCCCCTGCCGATGGCAATAGCGACGCAATCATCGCTGTACGCATGGACACCGGTGAAAGACTTTGGACCCGTCAAGTATTTGCAGGGGACGCCTGGAATGTGGGTTGCATGATGTCGGTGAACCACCCCAATTGCCCTCCCGAACTGGGCCCAGACTACGACCAGGGTTCTAGCCCCTTATTGATCAAACGTTCCGACGCTGAAGATATCATTGTCGCTGGCCATAAAGACGGCAGTGTCGTGGCTTATGATGCCGCAACTGGAGCACAACGGCAGTGGGTGACCAAAGTTGGCCGTGGCAGTATCCAAGGTGGCGTACATTTTGGAATGGCGGCAGAGGGAACTCGACTCTACGCGCCCATCAACGATATGAACGATACACGCAATGGCGAAGACTTGGACCCAGATTTGGCCCGTCCGGGAGTACACGCTATCGACGCTAACACTGGCCAGGTGCTTTGGAGTCATGTGCAAGAGGACATCTGCAGTGACGATCGCCCTTTGTGTGACCCTGGTGTATCAGCCCCGCTGACCGCACTCACCAATGCAGTCATCGCTGGGCATCTCGATGGTCACCTGCGCGCCTATGACGGCCAAACCGGTGAGGTTATTTGGGACTATGACACCAAGCGTAATTTCAACACCGTAAACGGGGTCGTCGCAGCTGGCGGCGGCATGAGCGGCGCAGGAGTTACCGTGGCACAAGGCTACGTTGTCGTGAATTCAGGTTATGGGCTTTACTTTCATGAACCCGGGAACGCCCTTTTGGTTTTTGCAGTTGACGAAAGCCCGGCATTGACTGTTAATCAATGAGTCGCTGGTTCGAGCCCAGCAGGCGGAGCCATATAAAACAAAGAGGATCAATAGCTTACGGCGTTGGTCCTTTTTTGTGCCTGTAAGAAATACGTCACGGGTGTTAATGGGGGGTTAAAAACAACCGTTTCTCGGGCATCTGCATACCCTCTTGTGTGTTTGCACATGGGCGCGGCCGGCTGGACTGCCTTTCTGTTCGGCCCTAAGAGTCCACCCTCTCCCCCTAGGGGCGTACCAAAACGCCGCCACCGAAATAGTCACAGACCTCTAATTAAAATTTTAGTGACTGTTTTAGCCATATCACGCACCCGCTGGTAATTAGGTTGAAGATTACTGCAGCCCGGAGACGGCTCTCCGATTCCTTTATTTTTCGCCATTTGCTCAAGAACAGACACGCATGTCCCGGTACTCCAAAATGCAAGTAGGCGGAAATCAAGCATCAAGAGATGTGACGACTAGTGGGCTGCCCCTGTTGCGCCTGCGCCGCAAGCAACATATCAAAGACCACCCGCTGGAAGCCCGCCTGCAACTCCTTGTTGTTGAGGTACTGCATCATCTGGTTCTGGTGAGCCTCGCGACTACCCATAACGGCATCGTCGAGGGCGCCAGGGAAGCTCCCAAGCAAAGCCTGCGCAGGAAAATTATTGGCAATCTGATGCATGACAGCTGAGTTCTCCTTCATCTTGTCGCGAATCGTATAAGCGTAATTGATTAGGTCTTTGTCGGTGAGGCCGTCAGTGACAAACAGCTCGTTAAGACGGCCGATTATCTGTGAGAGCCACTCTTCTTCCTTGCTCTTGGCTTTACCTCCACAGATGTCCGTGCCTGGCTCTAAGCCCTCTTCCCCGCCCTCTTTGACCATCTTCAAGTCTTGCTCTTTGATCTTGGATAGCCGGAAATGGCTGAGCTCAACAGAGCTGAGGTCAATAATATCCTGGTCAGGCGCCTTCTCTCTCAACGGCGGCGCAAGATGGCGCGCATAGAGGCTGAGCATTTCTAAGTCTTCGCTGTCGTACTCGACAATCTGAGACATGAACTCATAGAACCGAGTAAAGCCGACCAGGTCTGACTTAAACAGCCCTAACGCATCAAGTTCAGTCTTGGCCTCTTTCATTTTGGTCTCTGCATTCGCGATGAGCGTCGCGTCGCCCGCTGATTTGGCGCGGTCGTAGAGGTCTTAGCGCTTCTTATAGCCTCCCGAAGCTTGCTCATACCTGTTCCGCCAGCGCTCTAGAGCCGGCTTACAGATGTTGCAGATTGCAGCGTTACTTTTACTGTTGCTGAAGAAGAACTCAGAGAACTGAGCCACTTCGGTCCAGAGAAAGATTATTGTTTAACCAGCATAAGCCTAAAAAGTACCGCCAGCATACCGAGCAGGATGACTCCACGAAGGCTTATCATGGATACTGATCGGCAGTTAGCGGCTTGTTTGTTCTGCTACGGCGCGCCACGCGGCGTCCCAGGCCGCATCCATGAAGGCCCTGGCTTCGGAGTCGGAATTGGCAATGGATATTCGGCCAAACTGTGCCCGGCCGATCTCATGGGGCGCTTTGCCCTCCGGCCACTCTGGATCATCAAGCGCCAGATACTGATAGGCATAACCATGTGAGATCCTGTTGACGGTGATGGCCTTGATATCAGTCTCATGATTGAAACCCAGGGGCCCCAGTGTTGCCTGTAACTGGTCGCGAATCTGCTTCTCATAGTCTTCAAAGCTTGTTGCATAGATCTTGTGGCGCCCGAACCGGAGCACGTCTCGCCCTTTCACCCCCTTCTGCGAAATGGATATCGGGGATGACATCATAAATACCGCCATTGGGTCTTCAGGTTTACTCGGTGGTTGGTAACCTCCAACAGACATCGTGGGCGCCGCACTGATTATCTGAAAGGGGTCTTGCGGACACTGGATCATCGATGTCCCTAGCTTCGAAAACGCTTGCCCGTTCTCCAACAACACATTGGCATAGACAAACGGGACCTTAACACCGTACTTAAGCGCTTCTTTCTGGGCTTCAGGCAACTCTGGACTCAGGTGAGGTATTAGGCCGTTGTAACAGGCGAGTATGCAATGACTGGCTGAGATTCGCAGCGGCTCGCCCTCCTTAACATAATCAATGTGCACCTTGTTGTCTGGTTTTTCGCGTACGCCAACAACGGTGCTGTTAAGCCTGATGCAGGTATTGTTATCGGCTTTATCCAAGGCTTGGTAGTTAAACTTGGATATAGCAACGTCCTCGACGCCCTTCATTTTAGGGGCAACCGCAGGAATCAGCTGTTTGACCAGCAGCCGGGCAATGGACGCATTGCCATCCGGAAACATCCGCACATCCAAAAGACTTTCGGAAAACTGCACACTCAATGAGTCCACCAGACCGCCTAACCAACCCATGGCGCGCAACCCGGCTGCGCCTGAAACGATGGCCTCAAGTACGGACAGGTTCCAACCCGACAGGCCTTTATAGACCATGAGCCAAGCGCTAAAGAGTGGCAATGTGCCCTCCTCCAGACCAACACGCTCCACCAGAAATTGGTTGTAGCTTACCGAGTTGGCATAGTCGTACTTCTCACTAAGCGACAACTCTTCCAAATAGTCTCGTTCGCCGCCGACAAAGTCGATCAGTTTGTCTTGCTCAGACTCAGCTAATGGGAGCCCTCGAATGGCTTCGACATACCCTTCAGCCCCATGCAGCATCTTTACCCAGTTCCCATTCAGTACCACATGGCCGTTGGCGCCAGGTAATGCCATCGAGTTTTGCGCGTCATAATTGCCACCCATGGCATAGTCATTGGGCGTGTTTTTCCGGATCCCGTCCAGCACGTCCTTGGTAAGCCCAAGTCCGTTCAGTAAGGCAGTAGAAGACTGGCTGTAGCTAGTGTGATTTTCGATATTCTGTGCGCCGCCTAACCCCAGAACCATCCTACCGTCGTGATGAAACTCGTTGCGCTTGGCATGGCCGCCGAAGTCGTCATGATTATCCAGAATCAGTATTCGCGCCTCAGGCCCCATCTTTTCCCGGTAGTACCACGCCGCAGCCAGGCCGCTCATCCCAGCGCCAACGACCACCAGGTCGTAGTGTTCATCCAGCGCAGTGTATTTTTCAGGCTTTTCGCCGCGCCAGGCAAGTGCGTGTGCAACTTCATAGGACCCGTCGTGACTTCCGCGCATTCCGGTCAGGGTCGGCGGGTAGTACTCGTCAATACCTGGGGGGCTGAATTGCACCGGGGCTTGTGTCGTAACAATCGCTGACAGCCGCTTATCACTCCCGCAAGCCTGCAGCATCAAGCCACCTGCCCCTATCGCTACTCCGTTGAGAAAGTCGCGTCGAGTTATGCTTTTGTTGATCTCCCCTACCGACCGGATTGAGTCTAAATCAGGTTTTGTTATCGTCATTGGAAGCCTCCAAGTGGTTGCTGCCTGATACGGTGACGTAAACTGATCATTACTAATGACCGACGATTAAATCCAATGACCTATGATATCTCTGGCGACAGAACGGCCGCTGGCGCAGGCGGCTCCGGTATGTGCACCCGAAACATATTCTCCGGCCAAATAAAAACCCCTGCGTCCTTTACGTTGCTCACGAAGAACCTCTGCCATTTGGTTGACATAGCCCACTGGAATATAAATAAGACTGTCGCTGGTGTGATCAACAACATCTACAACGTGAGATTTTTCGAGTTTCGGGTAGAGATGCTTAATCAATGGCCAGCAATAATCTTCAATCGCCATATCGCTGTTTTGCCATGCTGGCGTGTGCCGGCGCGACAAGGAGTAGCGAACATAGGGCGGCTGATTGAACTGCGGACTGCCCGGCATTGCTAACCAGTGATAGGTTTGTGCTTTTATCGGGTCTGGGTGGCTCGATGTGTAGGCTCCCGTGCTGTACTCCTTGGACGCATGCTGCTCGTCCAGCACCCAATACACGACCGGCTGCTTAGTAAAAAAGCAATTTTTTGCCAGCGCCTCTTGTTTTGGGGTAAGGCCCTGCACCATCGAATCTAAGTATTTTCCCTCAACCGCACAAACTACAACATCTGGCGTCACACTGCGTCGCTCTAGGTTTGCGTCTAGATAATGCACAGTATGACGACCTTTCGAATCCGCGGGGGTGATATAGCGGACTGTGGTGTTGTTTTGCACCGGTAGTAGTGAATCCAGTTTATGGGTCAAGGCACCAATGCCGCCGCGCGGGTAAACAAACTGCTTTTTACTGGCAAGCCACGATAAAAGGGCAACTTTGGAGGTCTCGAATGGATCCCAACCCCATCCGGCACAGTTTTGTTCAATCTTATAATCTAGGATTTCTTTACCCGAGGCTTTACCCAGCATCCGCATGTAGTACTCGCCCACGCTTTCATTGTCGTATGCAGTGCCAGTTTCTAGCAGACAAGGGTCCACGGTTGCATTGATTTCGTCCATATCCGCTTGTAAGCGAGGGAGTTTCTTGATGGTCTCGGGACTCAGACCAGGTATTTTCAGGGTGTTTTCAATATCGAAGTCGCTCATGCCTCCCGGGTAATAAACACCATGGCCATTGTCTAGGCCGATACCGTCATCGGGGTTCCAGACTTGATCATACGCCTCCCCACGGACTTGATTTTCAATGCCCAACTCCGCCGCCAACGCAAACATTTCCTTATTTTCATTAAACACGCCCTCGGCATGCGGTGCGCCATACAAAGGCCCTGTCTGCGACTCCACCATGCGGCCACCGGTGAACTTTTCCTTCTCAAAAATTGATACCTGAAACCCAGCCTTACGAAGACTCCAGGCTGCTGCAAGGCCGGCGATACCAGCACCGATAACGACAGCAGTTGGCCCGCGTCCAGCTGCAAACAGACTCCCTGGCATCACTGATGAACCCACGGTAGCAACTGCAAGCCCCTTCAACAAATTACGTCGTTGTTGATCTGTTTTGAATTTATTGTTGTTCATTTGTCGGTCCTATGTAGACCAAACTCGATCTCCCACCATTGGCGGATGCTCTTGCAGGGTTCTGCATCGATTGTGGCGCAGCGTTGTCCCCCTGGATGGTTGGGAATCTGCTGAGAAAAACTGCGCACATTGGCAATTTTGTAAATCACCACATTATTTTCGGCAGAATCACCAATCGCGAGTCTGCGAAACATAGACTCGTAAGAAATAGTGGGTCGTATATAACCCCTAGCGTGGCACTTCAAACAACCATTTTCTGACAGCTTCGGTAATACATAGTTTAAATAGAATATCTCACCTTGATCCACATCTCGATCAACGTCGCCGGCAACATCGTAGCCTGCTACTACTTCACCGATTTCTGCCTCAGTCGCCACAACATGGCCGATCACCAGAAAGAATACAGCTAGTGTCATAATTCTATTTGCAGCTAGCACCATGGATTACTCCCCTTCTTTTTGGTGGTTTGCCAATTCGTGTATTTCATCTCCTTCTTTCCTCAGGAATGACTCGCGTAGCTGGAAAATACCCGTAGGACGACAACGCCACTGACAATCAGAGCGATACCGATAACGGCCGGTAAATCCATTTTCTGGCCAAACATCACAACTCCCACGATGGTTATCAGTCCTATTCCAAGGCCCGCCCATAATGCGTAGGCAACTCCAATCGGAATCGTTTGCAGCACAAGCGAGAGAAAGTAGAAGGAAACACCATAACCAGCCAATACGATCAGACTCGGCACCAACCTTGAGAAACCTTCTGACTCTTTGAGTGCGCTTGTTGCCAGCACTTCGGCAATTATTGCAATTGTCAGGTACCAATAGCCCATGTTGTCCTCCGCGAATTTAATCGGCTCACAGGTTTTTGCTCATCATGATGAACTGCCAGTCGGTATATTCCATCGGTTCATCGCGTCAGTTTTCCACGGAGCCGGCGACTGCTGTCGCTACAAAACGACTCAAACGATCACCGTCGATGCCACCTTGGAGCAGATGCCCGTTTACCACGAACGCAGGCGTGCCATGTATGTCTAGCTCCTCCGCTATCTCTCTAATCAGCCTTAAGTGAAGTCTGATATCAGAATCATGCATTCGTGATTGGAGTTCCTCTGTATCAAGAGCAGACTCATATGCCAGCTCAAGAATACGCTGCAGCGTCAAGGGCAGAGGCGCAGCCATAAGCGAGTGGTGATACTCGATAAACCTACCCTGAGAATTTGCGGCGAGTACAGATCGGGCAGCGACTTCAGACATATCCCCATAGACCGGGAGTTGCAAATGAAGAATATTGACTTGCGGGTTTCTCTCTAAAATCGTCTTCAGATGGAGCTCTGCCAGCCTGCAGGGCGGGCACTGGTAGTCAGTAAAGACAAGCATCGTCGTTGTCGCACCAGGCTGCCCCTCTAAGGCATGGAAGGCGGTGTCATAGATTACGTTGTGGTTTGTCTGAAGAGTTTGTAGACGTTTCTCAACTCGCTTCTTGTCCTCGCGCTGACGAGCGAGTTCTCCTGCACGCTGGATTAGCTCAGGATAGTCCAGAAGAAATTCTGGATGCTCATACACGTACTCGTATGTTTTTCGCTCAAACTCTGAATCCGCTTTGTCTTGGGCACTGGCGGGTAGAGCGGCTGTAATGCCCAACAATATCGCCAAGATGCTGCGCTTTAAAACGAGCCTATCTATATATTTCCAGTGGTGCTGCCGGGACATCAACGCCCTGGTGATTCTAGCGAAGCCTGGGAATACCTCATCGTATTCGTCGCCACAAAACCTACACTCTCAATTGCATGCTCAGCAGCGTACTCAGTAGAACCGTTATGAGACAGTACGTGAATGATAAAAGTCTGTGGTGCTTCAATCCTCGACTCGATTTCAAGAACACCACCTTCCGCAAACCAACTGACCTTGCTGGAAGTCTTCTCGCCTGAGGAGACCTTGCCATTTTCAAGTCGGGCAATTTCCATACCGTTTTCATAGATCACAGCAATGTTGGTGGGATTTATATTCTGGACCATGAAAGAGGACTCGCCCCTGTAATTGGTACCAGGCGCTATGGTCACGATCAGCGAGCTCTTTTCTTGATCAAAAACGGCCTGTTCAACGAGCACATCGGGATATTGCACTGCAGTTATGTAAGGTTGTGCAAAAAATTCCTCATCCCATGGCTCGTTATAAAGCTTCCAAAATCCATCCCCATCGTTAAGACGCGCCATCGCCAACAGCGCATTTCCTGTTAAACGACCAACTCGATGTTCGTCGCTACCGGGAATGTGCCGACCTTGCGTATCGGCCAACGCTTCTTCAACAAGATCGTTCCTCGGGTAGAAATACCTGCCATCTTTCCATTTAGGTTTGAAATTAGCATCGGCGTAGTCCAGCATTTTCTGAGAAGCCTCCACGTCGCCAACCTCAGAGGCGTACGCAGCATAGAATCCGAAATGCACGTCGATCATGTAATCCGCGAATCCGGCCATGCTGCCATCCATTAGCATGGGCAAATCAACTTTCGAGTGCACAGCATACACTTCTCGAGTGAGGTCCCTCGCCCAAGCGTTCATCATTCCGCCCGGCCATGCATTGATAGCGGGGTATGGGTCGTTCGTATCCAGTGCGGCAGCCACTTGTACTACCTCGTCCTGTTGGCCCCTGTAGTAATACATATGCTGCTTCGTTTCGTGATGTATCAGCCGTTTTTCTAAAGATTCTCTGTATGCCGGCAGGATACTACTCAAGCTGGTTCCATGGCTTTGGTCGTAGTGCATCAATCCCAAAACCGGGTGTTGATTGCAAGCGTTGTAGACCCCGTTTGGCTCGCACTCGACGCCCAGATAATCGCTGGCAACCAACTGCTTATGAATAAGCTCTGCTAAGGAGGAGTGATCGTAATCATACTTTTCCCGCATTTCTTTGGGATAGAAAAAGGGTCGGTTGTGGAGCGTCAGAGAACCGGCTTGATCATACTTAGCGTCATTGAAGAGTACTGAGTAGATACCCACCATCTGAAAAAGATGGCCGCTATACATAATATTCTTATTGGCCATCGGATCTATCCATCCCGCCTCAGCACTCTTTATATGTGCGGCGTAGTCGGAAAATTCGCTCATCTTTTCCCAATAATCCCATACCTCCCGCCGTTTCATCTTATCGATCATCCGGGATATGGCGCGCTGATACAGTTCCCGGTAGGCAGGCGTTTTTTGGTGTTGTGTGATACCCAGCGCATAGGTCATAAATGCGAGTTGATAGCGGTAGGCATTGAAAAAGTCCTGTCCCTCCTCAGGAATACCCATGTACGCCCAATTTCCGGGAAGTTGCTCGGCAATTTCGACCATATGACGTACATGACCCATGCTCTTTCCAGTCAGCTTGGGGTAAGCATCCGGGTCGATATCCATAGTCATATCTATGGTTTTATCCGGCTCGTCCTGCGAGTAACCAGGGCCGGCAGAGAATAAGGTGACGCCCACGATAACAAACAGAATAAGACTCTGGCTAACTGTATGCCTTGATTTGATCTTCATAAGACACCCCTTGTGCTTTGGTATTGAAAAACTAATGCTCCAAATGGATGAATACGCGTTCAATGTCTTTGTCAGCGCGACAATCAAGAGCAAATTTATCATTAATCCCGTATCTTTAATTCCCTAGTTGAAGTTGAGGGTAAACTCAACGCCATAGGTCCGCGGCATACCTGCATACCTGACAATCGCATCACCCCAGTTATGAACAGACGTCCAGTAGTACTCATCTGTCAAGTTACGACCAAAGACCGCAGCCTCCCACCGTTGATCCTTGGAACTTAGGCCCAATCGAGCTCCCACTAATGTGTATGAATCAATAGCAAATGTGGGGTCGTCCCCAAGTGTGCCCGATTGGCTGTCGCTATACGCGGCATCAAGCATTAAAGAGCCTTCAATGGTGTTCGTAATGTCGAAACGATGTGCGCCGATAAAGTTAAATTGCCATTCTGGTGCGTACGCAAACGATGCTCCAGAAAAGTCCGCCGGCAAGGCACTCTCGTCAAAGCCTTGATACCTTGTGATTTCGGTCTTGAGATACGATGCCGATACTTTTAGGAGGGTGTTTTCCGTTGGATATAGGGTCGCATCAAACTCGGCCCCATAAACTTCAGACTCGTCCAAATTCACCACTTTGGTCAGCGATACGAAAACGGGGTCGGGGATAAAGTTGAAGTCCTGCTTATCCTTGTAGTCGTAGTAATACGCGGCGGCATTGAGCGCAAGGATTGAGGTGGGCGAAAATTTTGCACCGAGTTCGTAAGCAAGCACTTCTTCCTGCACCGCTGGATCGTACTGGGCACTGGCATTTGCGGAAAGTTGAGGAAATACGCCGGACTTAAATCCCTTTGCAACAGACCCGTAAACTAAGGTGCCGTCGGACGGCATCCAATCCAGTGCGAGTCGCCAGGAAACGTTGTCCTCATTCAACTCCTTCTCTGTACCGCCTGGCCCAACTGGCAAGAAGGTGGTCGAATCAAGAGTCACACAATCTCCGGGAACAAGGGCCGTTCCAAATGCTGGATTCCACACTTGGTGTATGTTCGTATCACCAAGGTAGTCTCTAGAACACCCGTGAAAATCCTGACTTTCGTCCGTATAACGCGCGCCAGCAGTCAAGGTCAGCGTGTCAGTTAGTTCATGATCAAACTGAGCGAAGAAAGCGTACATCTCGGTGCTGATTTCCGAGAAGTTTTCCCAGTTGCGGAACCCACCATAGATCTCAGCAACTGCTTCAGCCGGTGCACCCGCAAATTCGGCACCCAATCCAACCAGCATCCGCAACTCATTCAGGACAGAGTTCTGCCCTGCCCACACTTGGCCTCGATCACTCAGTTCGTCTTTGGCGTAATAAACGCCAGCGATATAGTTCGTTCGTCCGTCAAAGGCACTTCCCGCCAAGCGCAATTCTTGCGACACCGATTCAATGCTGCCGAGCTCGCGATCAGTCGCAATCTCGAACATCACGCCGCCTCGGTCACTCACATCGTCACGTTCTAGATCCGCATAATTCGTCAGGGACACCAAAGTTAGGTTTTCTGTTAAGTCAAAGTCCAAACGAGCGGTGAAAGACAGCATGTCAGAGTCGACGCCCAGCTCTGGACGTTGATTCGTGAATGTCGTCCCGGGCCAGAAACCAGGCTGATCTGAAGCTGCCCAATCGGCGTCCTTGGCGTCCGGCTTAGAAATCATCTGGTCTTTAAAGCCGGGGGCTACGTAGAGGGCCTCAGCAATTTCTTGGCCAGTTGCTCCTGGGAAAAAGTCGCCAAACAGTGCCAGAGCTTGAGCCTCGGATCCCGGATTAAATACTGCAGGGTTGTATAATACAGCCTGACCCGCTTGGGTATCGCTTCGGTCCTTCCAGTAGCTGAGGTTCAGGTTCGCGCTGAACCGGTCGCTCGGATCAAAATCGAGTAACAAGCGGCCAGACACGCGATCCTTTTCGCCATTTCGGTCGCCGGGGCGAGAAACGCTTTCTTGCCAACCTTTATTGGCGTTGAGCGTGCTGAAAGCGAGACGAGCACCCCATGAATCGCTGATTGGACCACTGACAAACCCGTCGATGCCGTAGGATTCGTAGTTGCCCACGCGCGCAGTAATACTCGCCTCAAATTCATCCGTTGGCCTGTTGGTTATAAAATTCACCAGACCGCCGGTGGTATTGCGACCATAAAGCGTACCCTGAGGCCCTTTTAGAACTTCAACCCGCTCCAAGTCATGGATCAGACCGTTACCCATGTACGGATATGGAAAAGATGCTTCATCAACGTACACACCAACCGGCGATGCAGAAGAAAGATTCGGTGTATTAAAACCAACACCCCTCAAAGTATAGACCGGGGTATTTAGATCTGAATTCGCTACCGTAAACCCCGGCACGAGGTTAGTAAGGTCTCTCGTGTCCATGACCCCCAAAGCCTTCAGGTCTTCACCCGAAAATGCAGAGATCGCCATACCGATCTCGTTGACGTTCTGCTCGCGTTTCTGCGCTGTAACAACGACTTCCTCAAGGAGCAAGGACTGGGACTGGGCCGGGGCACTGATGGTCAAGCAAAGTGTGCTTACAGCTACAACGAGTTTCATTTTCGGGATTGCGCTAGTCGCCATCGTGATCACCTCTCTTATTATTCGTAGATGCAAGGCCGTGTCCGCCACATTGCCACCACTTTTTAGTTTATAATACTAAATAGTATTTTGTAATATTTTATGTGTCAAGTAACCTAGAATAACTTTTCAGCATTCCCGACAGATCACCCCATTCGGGGCTGTCCCAGGCCGGGGGGTTAACTGGGGCTCTCTCCTGGTAGCACACGCTGTGGCGCCCGCTGCCTGGCGGCACATCGGCTATCTGCCGCACTGTGTTCACAGCTGTTCCAGAGTTTTAGTGGTAATATCTATCCTGAACTTGCGCTTTCTCAGTTCGGCGAAATAGTCTTCCACCGGGAAGTATTCCTCCGGCCCCCAGACCCCGGGCCGCAGTGGCGCACGCAGCAACAGTTGCGCACCGATAGAAACGTTCATTGACGTTGCTGCGTCGTTATAGGCCTCATAGAGAGGGTCCGGTTCGGCGTAGACTGTACAGGTCACGCGGGTAGGCAGCCCCCCGCTCACCCCCTGGCCACGGGCAAAGTGAATTTCGTAACCCTCCTGATCGGGAATCCGCTCCCGGTTGCGGTCAAGGTTCCGCTGGATCAGGGATTGCAGGTAATCCACCGGTTTGATATCGACACCCGCAATGTGCAGGGGATCGTCGTAGTCACCAAATCCCGCCTTTACCAGGCCGATCCAGGCTTCATTCTCGCGCTCCGGCAGCGACAGCTTCCAGGTGAATTCCTTTATGCCCTTGTCAGCTATACCGGCGGAGAAGGGCACGGTCAGGGGCTCGGAATGCTGCGAGTACATGAACTCCCGGCGGCCCCAGGGGGGCGGCAGATCCAGGAATTCGCTGCCACTGAGAGCAGGTACTTGGCGCAGTTCGCCATCCAGAAACTGCTGGCTGGGATTGGCGTATTCCCCCAACACTGTGGACACGCTGTAGGGAGGGACCAGCACCGGACTCTCTTCGCCCACCGCACTGGCCGCCCAATACAAGTTGATGCGATCGATACTGTCGAGGCGATCGGCGACCGCCCTACACAGCATATTGGACATTCCAGGGTCCGCACCCAGGCCCAGTACCGCTGTGGCTCCCCGCCGAACCCATTCCTCATGCTCGGCCTTCTGGCGTACGGTGTACACACCCATGCCACCGTAATCAACATAGGGGCAGCCGGCAGCCAGGCAGTAGCCGAAGATATCCATCTGGAAACCGGCGAAGGTGGGAACCGCGTTGATGCAAAGGTCCGCGCCCCGCAACAGCGCCATGGTGTGCTCCGCATTGGTCACATCCAGTTCCACGGTTTCAGCCCGGGGGTCCGCGAGGGCCGCGTGCAGCTGCTGCATGCGTTCGCGCGAGGTATCGGCGATCACCAGCCGGGTCACCCCGCCGGATAATTCAGATAGGAGGTCCCTGACGGTGCCGGACCCCATCAGTCCGGCGCCACCGAGAATGACTATATGCATAGGTACTACTCCAGATTGAGCATTTATTTGCTGTACCAGCCCCAGGGCTGGTCGCTGGTGTAACGGGTAAGCTGCTTCGGTTCGAGATAATTATCCAGGCCCCATCGCCCCAACTCGCGGCCAATGCCGCTGCGCTTAGTGCCGCCCCAGGGAGCCTCGACAAAGGTGGGCTGGGAGCAATTGATCCAGACGATGCCGGCATCGAGGGCCACCGCGACGCGATCGCAGCGCTCCAGGTCGGCCGACATCACCGCCGCGGCCAGTCCGAAGTCGCTGTCGTTGGCCAGTGCCCGCCAATATAGAGTTTGTCCTGCACCTTCGCTCTCCCAGAATGTTAGGCCGCGCCAGCCCCTGGATGAAAATCACTGTCAGCATAGGGATACCACCAGTCGTGGAAACGCGGCACTGCATCGTGAATAACCATCTTGCTGCGCCGGAAGGCATTGAGCCCGTCTCGACCCAGCTCGCGGCCGAGGCCCGACTGCTTCCAGCCGCCAAAGGGCAATGCATCGTTGTCAATCATCGGATTGTTTATCCAGACCATGCCGGCCTGCAGGGAGTCGATGCCCCGAGCGGCTTCATCCATTCGTGCGGTCAGCAGGGATGCCCCCAGCCCGAAGTGTGTGTCATTCGCCAGCTGGAGTGCCTCCTCCAGGCCCCCGACCCTGCATATCGAGGCCACCGGACCGAACACTTCTCCATTCATGATTTCCATGTCCGGCGTCACATCGGTCAATACCGTCGGGGCATAAAACCATCCTGGTCCCGCTTCTACAGGTACAAAACCACCACAGGCCAGGGACGCGCCCTCGGCCAGGGCCGAGTTGACCAGCCCGCTCACCTTGTCCCTGCCTGCCTCGCTGACCAACGGACCGATTTCCGATCTGCCGAGGCCATCGGCCACCCGCAGTGCACTGGCACGAGCGACCAGTGCGGCGACAAACTCGTCATGCATGGCCTCGTGCACAAAGAACCTTTCCGAACTGGTGCACACCTGGCCACTGAGATGAAAGGCGGCGGTACAGGCTGCCGCCGCAGCAAAATCAACGTCTACGCTGTCCATAACCAGCATGGCATCATTGCCGCCAGCCTCGATAATGCAGGGCTTCAGCTGACGGGCGCAGGATGCATTGACCTGCTTGCCCACTGCCACGCTGCCGGTAAAGGCAACAATATGGGTCCCCTCGGAATCCACCAACTGCTGGCCCACGACACCTCCACCAGTGACACAGCTGCACAGCCCGGCAGGTAGGCAGTCGAGAAAAGCCATGAATGCCAGCGTCGACAGCGTGGTGGCCTCCGCCGGTTTGACGATAATTCCGTTGCCCGCCGCCAGTGAGGCCGCTGCTGTCCAGGCCAACAGCAGGAAGGGAAAATTGAACGGCATGATGTGTACACTCACCCCATAGGGCTCGTACCGGCTATACTGGAATGAGCCAGTCTGGGTAGTACCCGCTATGTGACCAGCCTCGTCCCGGGCCATTTCCGCCATGTAGCGAAAGACACCCGACACATTGGCCAGCTCACCCAGGGATTCTATATAGGGCTTGCCCATCTCCCTGGTAAGCAGCTCCGCCAGGGGACCCAGGTCACGCTTTTCAAATCGGTCTGCAACCTCGTGCAGCAATGACGCCCGGGACTTACTGTCCTGCACCTGCCAGGCTGCCTGGGCCTCGTTGGCTGCGGCAACCACCGCCTGCACTTCTTCTGGCGTGCACTGCGCTACCGGTGCCAACACCTCTAGGGTAGAAGGATTAACCGCTTCAAAGGCAGTGGAACCGGCACTGGGCAGATAGCCGTTGCCAGCAAAATAACATCCCGCCAGGGCTTCGAGTTGTTTGGTCACTGTGCGTTGCCTCGCTGTTTTTCAGTTGGTTTCATCTTCGGTACTTGCTACGGAGTCTAGGAAAGGCGTCTCATCGCGCAGCCAGCCTGACAGCGGCGCCAATTCATCACTGTCGAGGTGCGAACGCAGCAGGCGCGCCACCCGGGGCAAGTGCTGAAGGTAAGTATCCTTGCCATCCCGCCGCCACAGTCGCACGAAGATACCCAGTACCTTGCAGTGCCGCTGCGCTCCCAGTACCCGATACCAGGATTCGAAGGCAGCGACCTGGTCGGGCACCAGATCCATGGCCATGTAGTAGCGGCTGCGCATGTCCAGGCTCAACTCTCCGCAGACGTCTCTCCTGGCGTCCTCCAGCAATGACACCAAGTCGTAGGCGGGCGGCCCGATCAGTGCGTCCTGGAAGTCCAACAGGCCGCAGGCTGCCACCCCTTTCCTGCCACTCAGTGGCATCAGGTTATCCACATGAAAATCTCGCAAAACCAGTGTATCCGGGACCGGCGGCAGGGCTTCGAACACGTCCGTCCAGGCCTGAACAAAGCGTTCCACGCACGATTCGCTGCCAGTAAATTCTGCATTGCGCCACGGCAGGTACCAGTCCACCAGCAGTAGGGCCTCGTCAATGAACGCGGCCGTGTCGTACGCGGATAACGCCACCTCCGCCGCCCGCGAATGGCGGTGCAAGGCCACCAGGGTATCGACCGCCAGTTCATACAGTGGTCGTTCCGGCTCACCTCTGGCCAGCAATCGGGTGTAGGTATCGTTGCCGAAATCCTCCAACGCCAGAAAACCATTGACCTCATCCTGCTCATAGAGACCTGGGGCGCTGAGGCCAAGGTCGGACAGGTGCCGCGCGACCCTGACAAACTGCCGGATGTCCTCCTGTGGCGCAGGGGCATCCATCAGCAACGCCGGTACGGTCGCCCCGTCGATGCGGAAGTACCTGCGAAAGGATGCATCAGCCGGCAGTGCCAGCAAGTTGCCGCCAGCAAAACAGCTGTTGCTGATAAAGGTATCCCGCAGCTGCTGGCGAGAAGTTTCTTGGGTGATCTGGTTCATAGTGTGACTCACCGAATCATGTAGACCTTGCGGATGGTCTCGGTAATGTGACAGGTACCCCGCCATCCCCGGGGGAAGAAAGCCAGGGTATCGGGAGCTATATCAATGACTTCGCCGGATTCATGCACGTAGGTGCAGTGACCGTCTAGAAAGTGACAGTATTCGTCGCTGGTGACATGACAGTTCCACCAGCCCGGCGTGCACTGCCAGACGCCCGCTTCGCTGCAGCCATCACTGCGGCGGTAGAGCATCACACCCGAGGTGCGGGAATTGCCTTCAACCATGGTAGGCACCGGTCCCCAATCGACAATCTTGTCTGCAGGTAGCGGGAAACCCAATAACCTGGCCTCGGTGTTTTGTCCGGCCTCGGGCTTGGTCATGGACAGCATGTAGGTGTTGCGAATGGTTTCGTGTACCTCGCACTCACCGCGCCAGCCGGCGGGAAACAGCACTACGCTGCCCGGCCCCACTTCCGTGACCTGGCCGTCATCCTGGTAATAGGTGGCACGCCCGGCTAAAAAGTGGCAGAGCTCGTCTCCGGGCAGCGACAGCCGCCAACGGCCCGGCGTGCACAACCACAGTCCGCTCTCTACCTGACGGTCCGAGGTGCGGTACAGCAACTGTCCGCTACTGTGCGAGTCCCCTTGCAGGCTTTCCGGTTGCGGACCCCAGTCCACCAACTCGTCGAGTTTAGATACCGCGGCTATGTAGCCAACGCTGTCTCTCGCGGCGGGCTTAGCAAGCATGACTCTTGGCCTCAACCTGCGCACGCAGCAGGTCATTCAGGATTTCTGCCGCCTTGCGGGCTCCACTCCGGGCTTGCATCTGCGTGCAGGTATCCCGCAGCCGTCGCTGCACGGCCTCATCCCGCACAAGGATATCCAGGGCCGTGGCCAGCTCGGCATCGGTCCAGTCGTAGCGGGACAGCTTCAGGCCGTGGCCGGTTTCCTGTACCCGCGTGGCATTATCATGGCCATCCCATACATAGGGCATGATCAGGGCTGGCTTACCGAAATACAGGCACTCGGTGAAGCTGTTGTTGCCACCGTGGTGAATCACCACGTCCACCTGGGGTATCACCGACGGCTGCGGGAACCATGGAGACAGGTGGATATTGGCTGGGACCTCGGTGTATTCCGCCAGGTAGTCGCCCACGTTCAAGAGCACCCTATAAGGCAACCGACCGAGCGTGCTGATCAGCCGCTTCATCAAGCCGATGTCTCCCGCCCCTAGCGTACCGAAACTCACATAGAGCAGTGGCCACGCTTGGCTCACGCTAAACTCTGGAATCTGATAAGGCGCCTCTTTCCTGACGCAGCCTTCAAGATACTGGAAGCGGTCCGGGTCCAATGGATTCCTACGCTCGAACCCGACGGCCTTCGGATAGAGCAGCAGGTTCATCCATGGTGACTCCTCGACAAATACCCCCGGTGGATAGGGTGCTTCCCCGCACTTGCGCAGAAACTGGTTGAAATCTCGATGCACCGGCTCTAGCACCTCACGATAACGACGGCGGAATTTCTCAAATCCCTCACTGTCTCCTGCAGCACACCCAGACAGGTAGGGCGCAATATCGGGATCGGGAATCTCATTTTCACTACAGCTGACAATGCGCACCCAGGGAACACCACATTGCTTGATCGCTGGAAAGAGAATCACGTTGTCTACGCAAATTAGGTCAGGTTTTATTTCGGCGAGGACAGCAGGCAACCCTTGTTGCGCCCACCGCGCGGTATCAACTATCGCCTCCCAGCACTCACGCACGTAGTTGTCCAACTGCTCCAGCGGTGTCTTGCGGAAGTTGGGAATGTGCTTGTCGACAAAATCACTCCAGTACCGTGCCGCCTCCTCCTGGGGCATGGGCTCGGACAGGCTGAGCTCATATTCCTCAAAGCCGTACTCAGCAAACACCCCCCTGAAGCCGGGGTCGCAGATAAAAACAGGCTGGTGGCCCAGAGCCTTGCAGGCCTGAGCGATGCCAACCGAATTGAGAGCAGGCCCATACGCCCCCTCAGGGAAGAAGGCTATGGTTTTACCATTGCTCATGGTCACGCTCCTGTGGAGTTGCGCTGGGAGAGGGTCGGGGCACTGATGCCCGCGCAGAGTATGCTTTCAGCTATAGCGAGTTTCGTTTTCTGGATTGAGCCAATCGCCATCGTGATCACCTCTCCTATCAGTTATGGATGCAAGCTCGTGGCCGGGACATTGGCATCACTTTTTAGTTTAATGTACTAAATAGTATGTTGTGATATTTACCGCTGTCAAGTAACCTGCAATGACGTTCTCACATTGGTTCCAGCTAGCCGAATGTTGATTAATAGCTGAGCGAAGGGTTGATAGACTAGGAGCCGCGTTCCAATGGAAGGCAGTAACAAAGGGTTCAGCCGCAAGGCCGCAGGTAAACCCGGTATACGAAACAAAGGCCAGCAGACCCGCCAGAAGATCATTGATGTAGCCCGCAATATCCTGATTGAGGAAGGCTACGAGAATTTTATCTTGCGCCGGGTAGCGACCGAGGCCAACATCAAACCCGGTAACCTGCAGTATTATTTTTCCAGTAAGAAAGAGTTGTTATCGGCAGTACTGCTGTCAGAGATCTCCCGCTACAAGGACGTCTACGCACAGTTTGCGGACCGCGGGCAGGGCGCGCGGGAGGTTATTGATGCGGTAGTGGATTTTCTGATAGAAGAGATCAGGCTGAAATCGACCACCAACATCTGGTATGTAGTGTGGGCCCAGTCTGCTCATGACGAGGATCTCGCCAAAGTCATGGATGAGTGGTACCTGGAATACATGGGATCCTTGCGCGACCTGTTCAAAGCTACCGTTCCCGGCCTGTCTGACCAACGCGCCGGACATGCGGCCAGCCTGCTAACGGCACTGATGGACGGTCTCACCAACCAGATTGGACACGGTCGCAAGCGCCATAGGCTTCATGTCAAGATCGAAAATAGCATCAAGCACACACTGTTCAGCCTGCTGCAGGATGATGAGGTATAGAGCGACGTTACCTACAGCGAACTACTGAGCTGTTGAAGTAACGCCCTCCAGATTACCCTCTGAGTCGAGGAAGGACCTTTTCTGCGATGTAGTTCAAGCGGCGATTTCCTGACTCGACGCTCTCTCCGGGAAACTGAGCCCAGAAATGAATATCTGAGATCATAGGATACGTTTGGATCATGGCGGAGAGTTTTTCGACCGCCATATCGGCGTCCCAAAGCTCGTAGAGTCCGTTATCAATCGCTGACCTCGCATCGGGGAACAAAGGGGTCTGATCTGGCGGCCCAAAGGCACCCCATCGTATGTACTCGTTAGATTGATAAAGCACGTGTTCACCGACGTTGGCAGCTTCAGCCTCAGGGTCTTCAGCGATGATCGCCCAACACCCTAAAATAATATTGCCCTCCTCCGGCGACTTACCATTATTTTTAAGCGCTTCTACATACACATCCATACCAATACCGCCGGTACAGAGGAAGCCGTCGGCAATTCGTGCCGCTCGATCAATAGCCGGGGGCGCCATGCCGCCGAGTAAAATCTTAGGAGCCCGTTTAGGAGTCGGTGTTATACAGAGATCCCCCACGCTAAAGCGTTTGCCTTCAAAGTTGACCGGCTCACCTGACCACGCGCGACGTAAAATTTCGATGCCCTCCTCCACGAGGCTAGGGCGATGTGAAATCTTGCGGCCAAACTGGTCAAACTCTAACTGTCGGTAACCAATACCCACGCCAAGATCAAAACGCCCACCTGTCATCAGCGACAGTGTTGCAGCATCTTCAGCGATACGAACAGGGTCAGCGATGGGCAACAGCATTAGATTGGTGCCTAGCTTCATGTGCTTGGTTCTTGCGCCAATCGCCGCGTGAATCATCAGTGGCGATGGCGTATAGCCGTCGTCGCAAAAATGGTGCTCGGTCAGCCATACCGAATCAAAGCCCAAACCCTCTGCGGCAACAATCTGATCCAGGCGCTCCTCGTAAAACAGCTCAAAATCGATTTGCCACGGCTTGGGGTTACGAAAGTCGTACCACAATCCAAAATCTACTTGATTAGTCATTACAACTCCCTGATCTAGTTAGACGCAACGAAGCGAATCAAATTTTCTAGATAAGCCTCTCGCTCTTCGATAAATGGCGCGTGACCACTCTCTGGAAACTCGACGCCCTCGGCCCTGGGGTGATTCTCTGCGACCCAACGGGATATTTCCGGAGCAACAAAACCGTCCTGTCCGCAGATATACGAAAGGATGGGGATATCCAGTTCAGCCATAATGTCACGTTGATCGAGGTGAGCCAGCTCACCCAATGTTGCCGACGCGCGGGCAGCTGAACCAATAAAAGTGTCGCCCATCCAAGTGAGCAACGCATCAGACACTGGCTTGGCAGTGACCGCATGAGCTAGACCTGCCAGAAACGTCACACGATCCGCATTCATTGCTTCTACAATTCCCACCACATCTTCAGCCTTACCGCCTAACGCCAAGTCGGGCTTTTGCGTATAAATCGGACTGGCACCCGCCGTTAGAATTAACGCCGCACAACGCGCCCCCAGAGAATGAGCCGCTCGTGTTGCTACAGCTCCGCCCAAAGACCAGCCGTTGAGGTAGACCGTGCTGAGCGCCAGTGAATCAACAAGTGACACAACATCGGATGCAATTGCATCGATACTCAAATCTGCAAAATCATGATCGGAACGCCCGCAACCCCGATGGTCAATGGTGATTACACGCAAACCTGCGTCCAGGAGCGGAATAAGCACGCTATCCCAGGTACGACCACTCATTCCCCAGCCATGGATCAGTATTAGAGCCTTGTCTCCCGAGCCTACATCCTCAAAGTAAATGGATTTTTCACCGTCGACTTTTAATCGTGCCATGGTCAGTGCCTCGCGTTGATTACATAAAATGTCAGCATTTTTTCGAGGTACTCGAAAAATGCATCAAGATCCAGAGCATCCGCCGCTACTACCCACTGATAGATAGCACCAAACATCATCGAACAATAAATCCCAGCTAACTGCTGGCAATCGATGTCTGCACTGAAGTCACCGGCCTCAACCCCCTGCTCTAACCAGTTGGCGACGTCACGTCGATAAATTTTGTGGTGGTGGGCGAGGCTCGCACGAATGTCGGAAGCTTCCCCTAGGGACTCGTACCAAAGAATATACATCGCTCGCAAATACCCAGACTCGGCGCGGAAAATATCCCGCTGCGCATGAATGGCACAGCGCAAGGCATCTAATCCAGATTTATCCTTGATGTATTCGGCTATGTGCTGCTTCCAAATATCATCAAACTTATCGAATAGCTCCATCCAAAGACCATCTTTGGAACCGAAACGATAACTCGCTAAACCTCGACTATAGCCGGCATGCTCGCCAATATCTTTGAGGGTTGTTTTTGCAGTACCACGCTCATTAATCAGCTCAATAGCCGCTTCAAACATTTTTTTGTCAGACTGGGCACTGCGTTCTGCCTGCTTGTTCTTAGCCCCCGATGGGTCTGTGGAACTCGCGCCTACAACATTTTTATTCATGGACAAAATGTCCCTATTATTTCCTGGCTCATACGCTCAATCACGACAAACCTCGATGGTTAATTGATTGTCACTATGCTCTGAACGAAGCTGCTTTTTATCGAGCTTCCCCACGCTAGTTTTAGGCAAACCAGAGACGAAAGACCAATATTCGGGGACCCAAAATTTAGCCACCCGATCTTGCAAAAAGCTCCTGATCTGTTCCGCGGTCGCCGGTTGATCCGCTGTCACCACAACGACCGCGAGGGGCCGCTCCTGCCATCGTTCATCAGCAATACCAATGACCCCAACTTCGGCCACTCCGGGAGTTTGTAATATGGCATCCTCAAGATCAACCGAGGATATCCATTCGCCGCCAGACTTAATGACATCCTTCATGCGATCAGTAAGCTGGACGTACCCCTGAGGATTAATATGTCCCACATCCCCGGTTCTCAACCAACCGTCTGAGGTAAAGGCATCGCTTTCAATATCAAGGTAACTACCGGTCACCCAGGCACCACGCAATTGTAGCTCGCCTACAGTTTGCCCATCTTCGGGCAGGCGCTGGTCAGATTCGTCAACGACGCGCACACTCATTCCGGGAACCGGTCTGCCACTTTTCATACGCCACTGTGTTTCTGGAGTATCGACTAGATCTTTTGGTGGATGTGACAACACACACATTGGACTTGTCTCAGTCATTCCCCAGCCCTGAATCACAGGCACTCCCCAGCGATCTCGGGCGCCCTCAATCATGGACGATGGCACGGCAGATCCACCGCATACCAAGGCTCGAAAAGAACCCATATGCTCCTCAGTGAGCGACTCATCCCGAAGCAGGTCGCCCAAAATCGTCGGTACCATAGCAGTCAATGTCGGTTGCGATGCCAAGATCATAGATTTTAAATGTTCGAGCTGCGTGTGGGGGCCGGGCATGATCATATCGGCACCCGACATCCAACCACTGTAAGGGAAGCCCCAGGCATTGGCATGAAACATTGCGGGCAACATCAGAATGGTGTCGCGCTCCTGCACACCAAAACTATCTACAGATCGCGATGCCAAAGCATGGAGGTAGGTCGTCTTATGACTGTAAACAACGCCCTTAGGGTTACCTGTGGTACCACTGGTGTAGCAAATACCAGCCGCTTGCGTCTCTGGAGTTTCAGGCCAGTCGTAATGGCACTCTTGATGCTCAAGAAGGCCGTCCAGACTGATAATTCGCTCATCGTCCAGCCCACCTTGAGGGTCACAAACAATGATATGCCTAACGCCCGGAATGTGGTCAAGCACCGGCCGAAACTGCGCTTCCAGACGACCGTCTACAAAGACACAGCGATCGTTCGCATGATTGATAATGTAAGCAATCTGGTCTGGAGCAAGGCGACAGTTGAGCGTATGGAGAACTGCCCCCATACCAGGCGCAGCAAGATAGACACCTAGATGGTTTACACCATTCCAGAGAAACGTTCCGACGCGATCTCCACTGCCTACGCCCAATGCCGCTAGGCCATTTGCCAACCGACCCGCCAGTAACTCTACCTCCTTGTAGGACCACCAATGAAGGGACTCACCGTCATAATCAGCGA
>Ga0315320_10000530_pt1 | contig 31316 bp, 38 predicted proteins | sample M140m21515metaG_FD_203458 | JGI IMG/M metagenome (GOLD analysis project Ga0315320, IMG submission 203458) | Ammonia-oxidizing marine archaeal communities from Monterey Bay, California, United States - M1 40m 21515 | ecosystem: Environmental > Aquatic > Marine > Coastal | place: USA: California... | reverse complement strand
ATAACCACCAAGGAAACTAAACCAAAAGGGTCTCTCTACCTCCTTGTAATTTACATTTAAAAAACACTTTTGGCGAGAAACTTCTTCTACATTTACGGCATATAATGGACAAGGCAACAATTCTACTCCTTCTAAAAAAACTTCGCCTATTTTTTTATGCGGCGTAAAAACACTTTTTATACCTAAATTACGAAACAACGGTAACAATTTACGAAATGAAATATGCTGACAACACGTGTAATACACATTTTTTGGTAATAATGGCGTTACCTTTTCTTCTATGTCTTTTAAATTATATCGCTTATCTAATATGGTTGCCCATGGTAGACCTACATACATCGGATCTTCTTTATTTTGCTCGTAAAACGTCTTTTCTGTAATAACAGGATATTGCCAAAATAATCCTTCTTCTTCTATAAAAGAATCCATATATTCTATTAACCTTTATTAATTTTAAATTTTAATAACTTATTAAATAATTTTCTATACTATTACAAATGGACATCCCTTTATTACATACACAACTTAACCAATCTCCACCCAATACTGAATATATTCAACAAATTTTAGATATATTCAAAGAAGCACTTTTTAAATTCGTACCTAATAAACCTGACATTCACCAGTTTATTAATGATGATCTTCCTCTAGAAACTCTCGATACTCCTACCGTGGCAGCAATCGTAGATCGCCTTATCCACTGGATTGAACAATTTCAAGCACCTATTCACGACCGTGTAACTACTCAATGGCGAGAAGATTTTAAAAAAACTACTAATTATACGGATTTTATTTGCCAATTCGTAGTAGAATACAAAAACCACTCCGAAATGGTATACAAAGAAACATGGGACGCACGAAAACGTATCGCTAACCACGAATCTGCTGTACCCCCCGAACATCGTGCTACCGGCGAAAACGGTATCCCTGATAACATGAAAAGCGGTATATAATTTACTAATATACTATTGTATAATAAATAAAATATTTCTATACTATAAATGAAATATAACAATAAAACTAGAACTAGAAAAAAAAATAAAAAAACCTTTAAAAAAAGAAAACGTAAAACACGCAAAAATAATCATAAAAGAGTATGGAACGGTGGTGTGGGGGGACTAGCTGGAATAGAACAACAAAAAAGTGATTTTAATTTGGGTCAGTTTCACGCAGAAGAAGAAGCAGCAGCCCTCGCTGCCGAGAGGAACAGCAGGGAGAAACAAATAAGGGTAGCAAATCAGCGAATAATAGATAAAGAGAATAGAGGCGTTTTACTTCATTTAGCATTACAAGCTAGGTCTCCGGAGGGGATAACATGGCGCGATTTACTTTACCCTTTTTGGCCGCCTTCTAATCTACTCACGAAGCCGCCTCCGCTACCGCCCGTCCGTAAAATGTCTGATGATGAAGCCTACTACAACGAGATGGCGAACCGCCATGAGGCGATGGCAAATGAGGCGATGGCAAATGAGGCGATGGCAAATAAAGCACTGTATGTCAGGGAGGATGGGGAATCGGGGCCACAACCCTAGGAAGAAGAAGAAGCAGCGGCGGCGGCGGCGGATAATTATGATAGATCACGGGCGCAAGGACGACATTGATGACATACGGGTTATTATTGCAGATGAATTTGACCGAATCGAACAAATGCTAGATGAACTTACAACTACCGTAAATCGTATAGATTCGCGTATGAATAGACAATCAACCGCTTGTGACAGTAATGTATTAAGACCACACGTGAAATCACCCGACGTGCCATAACCACGTCGGGTATCAGCATGATAATTATTCATCATACCTAGACACTACTATCTCTGTTAGACCTGTATCCATATATTCTTTTACGGTATCTGTTACATATCCTTCCTCACGACAACTCAATGTAATAGCATTTAACGTATATCTTTTCATGAGACGTTCTATAAACACCTCGGGTGGTACAGTTTGCTGCCAAAATTCTAAATCGGTTACCATCTCATAGGCATTTTTGTTTAATTTAAATCCTATATCATGGTAATTATCCTGCTTTATCGCTAAATCTACTTGGATTCGTTCTTTGTTGTGACCAATAATCGTGGTGGGACCATTGTATATTATATACTGATTATTAATGTCCAACAAGGATTTCTTTAAAATCGCTTTATCCGTGATTTGTGTTGAAATTACACTAAAATGCGAGGACAACGGTCGTACATACGTACGTTTCGCGACGGGTGGATTGAAAAAGGCGTTACACGAATTCTGCAATGCTACTACCAACAACATCTTGTATACTTTCATTATATTTACTTACTCTTATTGTGTTTAATTCAATTTAAAAGTTGGTTTTAAAAACGTCGGACCCTCCCCTTTTTGTATTTTTCTCGCCGTGCACGCTTCACCTGCTTTCTCGTCAACTCCCCATGCGTCTTTGGGGTTTTCTTGGTAACTCGTCTTGAAGGTCTATAGATGTCGTTTTTCTTTTTATACCCTACCTCCCCCCTCTGATTGACCCACTTTTCATTAAACCAACGCTTTAAGCCTTTAGTGGTTGGTTTTTTACCTTTATACGGCGAACGTTTTGAACCATACTTTTTTTTAAAACTTTTTTTATAAGTTTGCACCAATATACCACTACGATACGCACTATGTTTAGGATGCTTTTTATAGACACGCTTTTTTGTCTTATGATATAACGCCTGGTCCGTTGGTTCCATTACACTATAGTGAGATTATAATAAAATCTCATTATAACGTAATGAAAGAACGAATTATGTCATTTGTAAAAGGACCTTTTCCTAAAAAATATACCGCGTTCGTAAAACACCGCATCACCGGAAAAACTAGGAAAATTCATTTCGGTGATCGGCGATATCCTCAATACAAAGACCGAACACCCTTGAAACTATACGCTAAAAACAACCATCTTACACGCAAACGCATGCAAAACTATTTTTCTAGACATTCTGGCGAGAAAAACCGGAAAAAAGCTATCCAAAAAGAAAAACGAAAAAGCAATGGATTATATAACGCCAAAATTCTTAGTCACGAATACCTTTGGTAAATAATATTTATATATATATATGGCGAGAACACGAAAATATAACAAGTATAAGGTGAAAAAACATACTCGGCGGAAGCGTCGTAAAACATTATTTAGAAAAATAAAAGGAAAAAAAGGCGGTAGGAAAAGTAGGAAAAGGAGAGGAGGGCAGCTGTCGCTGGAGATGGTGGACCTGCAGGGGGGGGACCCATTGGATTCCAAAAGCGCTGCCCAAGACGTTTTTAATAAGATATTTAGTTTATTCGGCGAAGACATAAGTGCCATAAAGAGGATGTCAATAAATTTAGGAACGTTCATGAAAGTAGTAAATCCTCTTAACAATTGGGGTAGAACACAAGATAAAAGAACATTAACTGTAATAGAAGTAGGATATGACAACGACATCAAGGACGAGGTCCTCGGTATCAATCCGAAAAAAACGCGGGGGCATCCCAGATTCAGGTATTATGTTTTATTCAATTCAGATAAGTCTGGAAGAACAACTTCGACAGAGTATAAATATTATCCGTTTCGTCATTATGTAAATAACGACCAATATTCGGTATATGCTGATAAATCTAAAATTAATATCAAAATGAATTTTTATACTGGGACTGAAAATGTACAAACATTCGTAAATCATGATTCATATCCAATCACATCATTAATAACATTTTTTGAGGAACTTAAACGACTGGTGTACACGAAGTGGCTGCAGGATTACAATAATCCTAAATTCGGAACTCTACAGGGCCTGAAAGACACGATCAACGACTTCGCGATAAGGGGTGTCGTCGAAAATCAGGTGATCGAAGATGCCAAGGAAGAAGCACGGTACCGCGAGGCTGCCGAGCAGGTCAAGATCAATGCCCCGCTCCTTGCAGCCATGGATCAAGAAAATATACAAACCCTGCTAAATGCCATCGCCACGGCCAAGAATGAGAAGGTGGTCGACCCGGCGGTGATCAAACAGGCGACGGACATGCTGCTGCAGCCGCAGATGCGCGCTCAGTGGGAACCTGAAGAAAAAGCCGACTTACTGATAGACCAGGAGAAGGATTTCAAAAAAATGAGGATGTGTTTGTACTGGCAAAATAAAGGGAAGGAAGAGCAGAACGACCTCGGTGAGGCAGCGGTGGATTTATATGGTGGGAACAACTACGGGAATGACTGGGTCTCTGCGTGGAAAGAGGGAAAACCGCGTCCGCCGAACGTATACCCTCCTCTCAAGCACCTTAAGTACCATAATATACCCATTGTCGACCCATTTGCTTATCATGTGTGGAAGTTGTCCGACCTTAATCATTTGCTCACAAGACAAAGTGAGGACGTGAAAAACGAATGCAATGGATACCGTAATCGCGAAGATATCGTGAAATGTCTCTTGAAGTATAAAGTTCCAATGAAAGAGCTCCCATTCTCGGCATCCCCAGCACCAGCAGAAGCACCAGCAGCACCAGCAACATTACAAACTATAGATGAAGAAACAGCAGAAGCACTAGCAGAAGCAGAAGCATAAGCAGTAGGATGAGTAGCATGTATACGCAGGCAGGTCCGAAACATAAGCAGTCTAAATTCATAAATTGAAAATACTATTCTCTATTTCTATTTATGTAATCAACTACCATGTGCGATTGTCTCGCTAATGTTCCCAGTGAAAAGCTTTTCTATGAAGACCGCAAAGGTTACGCCAGTTGCACAATATGTATGGAACTCATCAAAGAAACCGATACTGTTACATTAAAATGCGGGCATCAGTATCATGCATCGTGTTATAGTGAAAATATTCTATCAGGCAATAATCATTGCGCCCTGTGTCGCGAAGAAGTGTGTCGCGAGGCAGAACAAGTACCCGACCTATCCAAAAACACGGTAGCAAGGTTTATGGAGCAATTGCTATTACAAAACAAAGGAGACCGAATGACTCAACTGTTTGAAGAATTGGGATATGATGTTCAACAGTTAACTGCTAAGGAGTTTCAACCTATTATTCGGATACTGTTAGACTTTGGTTTTAATTTGGGAAATGTTGTTCGCGAATGGATTGATGAAGGCAACCAAAGATACGTAGACCAATCAGAAGAATACATCATTTTCGTCAATGATCAAAATAGAGGATATATGCCGGATAGTATACGACAAGGTGATACTTATCAACACTATGAAGAGGATGAGGAAGACGATAGTGCTACACCGCCAATCACGATTAGCGATACGGGGGGCGATCCCGTGCCTCAAGAGGCACCGCCAAGCACGATTAGTGAGTCGGCGTCTCAAGAGGATGATCCGCCATATGATGAAATCTACGAGCATCTTATAGAACGCGATCGCAGATACTTGCGAGAATTTCTTGAAAGATTTAATTTACAAGCTTATGAAGAAAGAATATTAGGATGTGATAAATGTTCCTCTCTAGAACGTCTTTTATCATGTCATGAAGAGGATCTTATGTGGCCCGATGGTTGGTCCGGGCGGCGACCCTACTTTAGTAGAGAAGAAAGTCAACAAATAGTTGGAGGAATACTTCGCTATTATTCGGAAGTGTATGATGGATCCTATAACGGTATGTATGGCTTGTTGTGATAGGAACTTTAGAAATAATACAAATTTTATGTTTTTTTCATAAATTGAAACTTTTTTACAAAACTTATCAATACTTACAACCAAAATCATGTCTAGTTTCACCACTTCTCGCAAAACGACCGTCTACTTCACGGACCCCGACAACGAAATCGATGACCAAGTGCTGATGCATATTGTCCTGCAGCGCGACACCGAAGGACAAGATATATATTTTGTATGCGTTCCGGGGATTTGCCCTGATTCTGGTGATTCTACTGGGACCCCCACCTATAACCCACGCGAGTATGCACAATATCGGGTGCAGTGTGTGCGCGATCAATTTCCAGAACAGTTTGGGGTGAACAACTTCTATATGCCCGAGGGTCCGGCGCTTGGGAGCGTCCTCCGTGCGGATAAACCAAACGCATCCACCTTTTCTCTGTTTACGTGGTACGACTTTCAACTCTTCCTTCTGAGTCAATCCAGCGTATTTCAAGTAGATACGCTTGTCCAGGTCGCACCACTCCTCCACATCGACCCATGGAAATTGAAAGTGATGGAGATTCAAACGCGCATCGTCATGGGTGACCTGATGAATCCAGACAACTCCATGAATCTCACGAAAAGCATGGAGAAAGATACCGCCGAAGGTAAACGGTTGCGCACCCTTTACGCGCAACAAGAAGAAATACTCTACAAAAATTCCACAAAAAATATCTCCATCCCCACTCTGTACGCACGGCAAATCCCCATCCCCTACGCACTCATGGAATCACTCCCCGACACTCTGCGCAACCCGCTGCTAGATAAAGCATTTGAACAATTCGTGGGACGCGTGGATCCGGCATTGCCGTGGGCGGAATCCATTTCCGTCGCCAATCACGCGACCATTTTGAAGATGCTCACAAAAGACAACATGTATGATGTCTTGACTCAACCAACCGACCCGCGATTGGTCACTATGGTAGAAGAGTTTCTACCTTTCATGGTTCCGTGTGATCACTTGTATTTCCTCCGTCTCTGTCAAATGGCAACCGCCGTGGAACACATTACTCAAGTCAAATACAAGACATCGGGTTTCAACCATGAAGCGCTCGAAGATGCTAAAGTCGCCAAAGAAAATTGGTTGACCTACCTTGCGGAACACCGCCCGGATATGTCTCCGCTGTATGACGGAATTGCCTGGGTGGTCATGCAAAAGGGAGAACTGCCGTCCGTGGAAGAAAGCAAGACCATTTTGTATAATGCCTTGAACTAGTAGAGAGAGATGCGCGCGCTTAGCTTTTGTTTTAGAATATAACATTTTTTTATAGAATTTATCTATACCAAACTACTGTTTTCGTGTATAGTAGGCAACGCATTAAGACGTAGCATAAGTTCTTGGAAACGTGATTGGTAAAATAATTGTTTCGTAAGTTCTTTGATTAATGTTTTACATACAATGTATTTATGCATCACTTTATAGTAATTACTAATTAAATGTTTGTCTTCTTTACATATGGTAATGTTACCTTGGTCATCCATAAAATAATCATATGTTTTTCCATATCTTAGCATAACATAGCACATTCTAGTTTGTTTAATTAGTCTTTTATCTTCGTGTTTCAAGTTATCAATAGTTTGAGTCATTAACGTTTGGTAATAAGACATTCCAATTTGTTTTATTTCATTTAAAGACTGTAATAAAGCATACCATTCATCTTTTTCATTTAAATGAATAATACTACCGTTAGTCTGATAATTGTGTTCTAATAATAATCTTACATTTTCACCCACTTCATTTTCTAGAAATGGTATAATTGAACTTGCGTCATTAGTATCATTTTTTTTTTTAATTCCTCGTATACTACGTTTTGTAATTTTTTCTAAACGCAATAGTTCACTTTCATTGTATATTATTTGAGTTTGCGGATCTTTATAAGATCCTGTTTCTTCTATAAAATCAGCTAAAAGACTAGCATTGTATTTGTATACAATATTTTCTTCTTGCACAAAGAAAAACAAAGGTCCTTTTACGTTTTCCAAAGTAAATATATCCTCTTTATTTTGTGACTTCATTGAAAGACAATATTTCAAAAATTTTAAAATAATTTTTCCTTCACGTTGATGCATATACTAACCAAAGAAAAAGTTTTTAACAAGGGAAAAATCCATCTTTCGGATTTATCCCCTTTTTCAAGACTTTTGTGAGAAAAACCCTTTTTTTTGCCATTTTTTGGGATAAATCGGAGGATGATTCTGAGATAAAATAGATGTTTTTTGTATAAATTGATTTATATTTATAAATTAAACTATAAAGTAAAAATGGAGTATTGTGGTGATAAAGTATTACACGGATGGTATTCTGCAAAACAAAAAAAACTTTTACAAAAAGAGATATATTATTACAATATGAAAGATAAAATAGTAGCTGTGACAACGGTGGCAAATTCCATGGATCATGGATGTAAGTTTGATGATATGGTGTATATGGGTACACTAAAAAAATTTTATAAAACGAGTAAACGATAAAAATATAAAAGGTTACTTATCAATAAAACAGTTGTGAACGTGTTTGATAAGACGATCAAATGAATTGTTTATTTTGGGACAATAATATAGACCATGATAAAAAATAGTATATCCTATTAAAATACCAACATGATTGATATATAATAAATAATAATATATTATAAAAATATTGTTATAATATATATAAAATGAAACTAACGATACAACATGATAATAAACAGTTTCATGTTTATAATCATGATATTTTTCAATTAGAATTACATTTAAATACGAGTAAATATGGTAAAGAATGGAGTCATATAGGTGATTATTTATATAACTTTTTTGTAAAAGAGGATTGTCTAGACCAACCAATTTCGTTATTAGAAGTAACAAATGAGCAATATGTATTTTTACTGGAGTTATACAACAACTTATCTTAAATACCAAGATAGTGTATGGATGCTCCGCCTCCGGTAGATATATGGGAAAGTGTATTAGGGTATTGGTTTACAAATCCAGCGGTATCACCTCCACCAATAATAACATCTGCTTTACAATGTTCTAGTGCATGTAGTAAAAGTAAAGATCCTCTTTTATACACTGGCGATTCCACGATACCAAGAGTTCCATTCCAAAAAACGAGGTCCATAGTAGCAATTATTTTTTGCAACTGGAGAATGGTTTTAGGACCTACATCTTTAATAATCCAATTAACATTAGGTTTGTTAATATCTGGAATATAGTCACCTTCGTTGTCTTCTACATTACCAAACCCATCTTCTGCCATTATAAGACTAGCGTTTTTGCTGTCCAATTCTTTTATAATATGTGCATAGTCTTCACGATGATTCAGAGTATTTCCTGCAAGAAAGATAATATCAACAGTATTAGCGAGAAATCGGAGCATGGGTAATTTATCATCAATTTTGTTTCCGCCTAAAATAACCATTTTACGAAGTTTACGCATGGTATCTTTGTTTGCTTTAAATAAATCTAAAGCGTTAATTTCTTTTTCAAAACATAAACCTAAGCATTGCTCTTTTGCTTGTATTTTAGTCATACTAGTATGATTACGATGAGAGCATGAAAAAGCTTCATTACAAAATACATCTATATAAAAACCTTGAAACCAATCGTCCTTAGGTTTAGTTTCATAGTCGTGATAACGGGTATTTTCCATAAGATAAATACCATTTTCGATAATATCTTCATTATCGTTGCTATCGAGTCCCCGAGGTAAAAACGTGACCTTTGTGTTTAATAAGTTTTCCAATATATCTACAAATTTTCTGGTTGAATATTCTTGTTGATTTATGGGTCTACCATAATGGGTAGCTAATATAATATGTGACGCATGTTGTTTAAGAATATATTGTATCGTAGGTATAGCACTTTGAATACGAAAGTCATCCCCTTCAGGGCAATTAAAATCGCATCGTATAAAGACTCGTTTTCTCGCGAAATCGATATCATAAAGTGAATTATGTTTCTTGGTTGTTTTGTGATGCATAATTTTAACCATGCGTATCATTTGTGCACAAAAGGACCATTCATTATCATACCAAAGACCAAATTTGATAGTTTGTGGTGTTAGTTGCATGGTGCACGATTTGTCTAAAATACTTGGTGCACTGGTGCCAATATAATCAGCGCTAACTAATTTCTCTTCACTTATAGTAAACACTTCATCTGTTGCGAGAGAAGTTAGCAAAGTATCTTTATCAACCGGTTCAGTAAAACGAATATTAACATCAATCATACTTACGGTATTGATAGGTACGCGAATAGAAGTTCCTTTTACTTTATCACTAAGTGAAGGTAACAAATAGTTTACCGTTTTTTGTGCCCCAGTAGTGTGTGGAATAATATTGTTCCATACACTTCTAGACGTGCGTTTGTTGATATTTGCTTCATCTACGATGTTTTGACTGGCGGTAGAGGCGTGAACCGTAATAAAGTTAACATCTTCTATGTTGTATGTAGTTTGAATAACTTTTTTAAGAAAGGATGTTAAGCAATTGGTGGTGCAAGAGGCAAGTGATATAATAGATTCTCCATTATAGTTGTTTTCATTGACACCTGGGCAAAACATGGGTGTTACCTCTAAATCTTTTGGCGGCGCAGACATGATTAGATAATCCACATCATGTTTTTTGGCTTTATCGGTAGTTAAGTATTTTCCAGTACATTCAAATAAATGGGTAACTCCGTCTTCTCGCCAATTTAATTCCGAAACTTCTCTTGTATGATAGATGCGAACAAGCAAATGACGTCCAATAGATACATAATCAGAATTTTCTACAGTTATTTTTATTTTCGTGCTAGATTGATGTGTAGAATCGTGATTTAAATAATTTTCCAATTCTTCATTAGATATGGAAGGAACATTAATAGCACGTATGCAAATAGTAGGATCGTTTAGTAGTTGAAGTAAAACACCTTTGCCGATGCGTCCTAAACCATTTACTCCTACAGAAAGTATACTCATATATAATAGAAAATAAAAATATAGTATAAATTAAACCTTATTGTATGATTCTTATAGTATCAGGTAATGTATAGAAATTAAATTCTCGTTTGTTTTCATCTTTTAATACTACTAAGGACATTATCAAGCCGTCCGTATGAACAAAGTCGCCTTTATATTCTCCTTTTATACCGTGCATATCATCATTCATATTGTAGATGCGAACCAATCTCCCGGGTATCAATTCACAAGAGTCCATGACTGGGTAAATTTTAGCATCATAAAACATGGCAGAGTTTTTGTTAATATAGTCAATATTAAATAAATTTTTTCAATTTATGTGTTTAAAGTATGAAATATAGAATAAATACATTTTATAAAATTAATATAAAATGTCTTCAACCTTTGAATGCCCAGTTTGTTTTGAAACTAACAAAGATAATATAATATCTACTTTACCGTGTAAGCATCAAGTATGTTTAAAATGTACTCTTATATTAAATCCATCGTTGTGTCCCTTATGTAGAAAAGACTATACAAGTGCAATTGAACTTATTAAATCATTTTGTAATAAAGTAAGAGAGGACTATAAAAACGCACCTCGTTTTACACCTAGTGACTTTCCTCCTCTTGCTTAAAACCAATTCAACGCGTCTTATTCGTTCGTATTGATATTTAATCGGACATAGTAATCTTTTTATCTATAAGGGTTTTATGTATATTAGCGAGTTGCATGGTTTTCTCGCGAAGTTCTTGAGTATTTTTCCTTAATACTTCCTGGGTTTTATAAAAGTCTTTATTGTTATCTATAGCATATCTAGGCTTACCGCCGACATTGGCGCAATAATGTTTAACGAGTGGATAAAAATGGTCCGGTTGATAAACCCAATTATACCAGTCATCGCAGCACCAGTTGATAATTTCTTCCGGGAAAAACCAACCAAATATTTCCATATGTTTTCTAGAAACCATTGCTTGGGTTAAGATCCGTGGATTATTGTTAATAGGTCCAGTAATACCTACGTTGTTGTGTAATTGTAACATATGAATACAACTCTGACACCATCCTTTAGTTTTATATACTATATCATCACCACATTGATAAAAATACTCGCAACCATCTTGATAAGCTAGTTGAAATAGATGATTCCACATTTTAGTTAAATGACCTTTGGGTATATTTTTCATGGAATAAAATTGAATGGAAAGGTTTTGAAATACTAATTCAAAACGTTTTAGTTCATTTTGTTGTTCTTTATTTGCAAAAATGCGGTCGTTATCGTCAAAACCAATATAAAAGGTGTATTTATTATCGTCGTATCGTTCTTTAGATAGTAAAAAAGATTTAACACTATGAAAAAGGTAGGTATCTCTCATAGTATTCCATTCATTGCGGTTATTGCTGGTAGTGGGTATCAATATACCTACGTTATACATTATATTATATTCTATAAAACTATTTAATATATTATTAAATATATTTTTCTAGGATAACGGATGGAATAAGTTTATATCGAATTTTTTCTAATTTTTTGTAGCATTTATTGATAGTAACTTCACTTACACCACTAATTGTTTTAATTTCGGATTTATTTATATTTAATTTACATTCTTGAACTACAAAATAAATAACCCCTCCAGCAATAGAATTAGGTGTATTTTCTGGAATATATTGGTGTTTATCGATTTGCATGGAAATAAACTTACATAGTTTAGTAAGTTCCATATTAATATTTAATTTACTACAAAAGCGATCCATAAAGTCACACGAATTAGCATTGTAGTATTCAGTTTTCTGTAAACTATCTTTTTTGTGTTCAATCTCATCTATAATCACTTTTGCATTTTTACAACCTTTTGTAGCATTTGTGTTGTTTAAGTTGAATATTTTGGCGATTTCTTTTGCTGTTCTAGGATGATTATGAATACTACATGCAATATATACGGACGCCGCAATAATACTATCGCGATTTAGACCCCGATAAGTTCTATGTTCGGATAATTTTTTATGTTGCCGAAGAGCTTCATCAATAATAAGTTTAGATATTCCTCCATTTTGTGCCATATTTGTAATTCTACAAAATTCATTATATTGTTGTTTTTCGTGATAGGGCATTGCTTGCCATTCTGTGTATCTTCTTATTTTTCTCATTTCATAACTCATTCTTCCATTTGAAAGTACTTTACAACCAAACGATGATTCTTTTAACAATGGATTAATAGGCATTCCGCATCGTGTAGGATCGGAGTGTGAATTATCTTGTGCACCATAATATTTCCATTCAGCGGTTAATCCAATAGTATCCGTAAAGATTGCCCCACATTTTGGGTTCATACAAGTTTGAAAACCTAGATCAGTAATTTTAGTTTCGTGATTACATAATTGACAATTTTCATTATTTGAATCATCGCTATATATACATTCAAGAGGAGGATTGGATGTTTTTAGTTCTTGATCAAATAAATCCCATAGTTTATTTTTATCAATTGTTTTATCTTTTTTTCTTTTAGTATTCTTATCAGGCATATATATTTAGAATGCAATCAGTTTAATTTATTTCAATTTAATATATAATATATATATATATGGGAAATGTCCAAAATACAGGAGAAGCAAATAATGAAAAACAATCATTAACTACAATAATAGATTTTATAGCAACAGATTACATATTAACACAGAATTTCACAGATATGTATAATTTGACGGATCCAACGTATTGTGATAAACTTTTAATTTTAACGTCAAAAATTATATCAAAATATTTATCTGATTTAGAAATAGAACATGTAGCAAGGAAACGCATAGGAAATGAACTAAAAGAACAAATAGACACCTCAAAAGTGTTATACCTTAAAAAAAAAGACGTTAAAGACTTTGAACGTATAGATCCAGAGTTAAAGCAAGGATTATGTGATGGAATTTCAAAATTTTATATTAAAATTGCTCAATTGTTTGCATCTATAACTGCCATGATAAATCCAACGTATACTTATAAAACTCGTCATGGTGAAAATGTTACCTTTGATACATTTGATAGAGCAAAAATAGAAAAACAAAATATTTCGTCTAGTGCAATACCGACCATTACGTATATTAGTTTTTGTGGTCGTCGTATAGATTGTTTAACGAAAGGTTTAGATATTTCTACAATAAAAAACAATGATGATAGATTTTCCATTAGTCCCGATTTTTGCAAAGTAAATCAGTTTAAAAAAGGTGTAGTATTAACATTAGATAAAGAACCAGGAATAGGAGAATTAGAGCATTTGTTTTATGATACTTATGATTGGGAAACAAAGCGTTTTTCAAAAATGTCTGAAGGTGCGAAAAAAGAATATGATGAGGCGGTTGAACGATTTTGGAATATATGGACAAGTGAAGAAGATCGTGCCCGATTACCAAAACCAAAGAAATTTTCAGATATAACAATGAAACATTTTCATCATACGCATGGATGCTTAGGTACTCATGAGCAAGGAAAGCGAGGATTTCAGAAAAGTTTATATAGGCGTGAATATACGAGTAGTCGTGCCGAAGATAGTATATTTGGTGAATATATAGATAATATAAGAGATATATTAGAATCTGCTGGTAAACATGAAAAGGAGTTATTAGATTATTTAGATCGTGTATTTAAACAAGATACAAATCCAATAACCGGTAAAAAGGAAATTACCATTGTACCGACGTTAAGTATGGATGTTCTAAAAAATTTAATAGCAGAATTGCGTGTAAAGCAAGTAGATATGTATGTAGAGTGTGAAAAGAAATTTAATAAAGGTTTTAAATTCTTTGAAAAGATAGTAGCAGATCGTATGTTAAATACAACGAATCAGCGTCAAGATAAATTATCTCAAGAATCTACTGCATTGACAAGTAAAATGAAAAATATGTTAAGTAGTGCTACTGATTTATCGGAAACTGAAGTAGGTGAATGGAATAAAAAATTGGGTTTAGCTACTTCAAAACCATCTAAAACAAAGAGTAAATCAAAATGGTATAATTCGGATGATGAGGATAGTGACGATGAATTAACGGATGATATTGCAGCTGCGCAATTAAAAAAAATGTTAAAAAATGTTTTGAAACAAAACCCAGATATAGTAGATAAATCAGATATGGATTTTTTTGGTAAATACAGACCTGCTCTTCAAAATCATTATAAACGACGACAAATAGAAGGGTTATTAAAAAATGTAGACAACATTGAAAAACAGCGTTATGGTAAAATTGATGAAAAAGATACTAGTAAAGTGTTAGATGAATTAACTAAGATTATTATAGAAAAGGAAGATAAAATAAAACATGATTTAAGTAAATTTAAAGGAACGGTTCAAACTATTAGACAACAAGGTAATGAGGATAAACTTAGAAAACGTCTTAAAGAATTACATGCTACAAATCGTGCTAGTGCTACCGATCGTGCTAGTGCTACCGATCGTGCTAGTGCTACCGATCGTGCTAGTGCTACCGATATAGATACGGATAGTGACTCGGATAGTGACTCGGATAGTGACTCGGATAGTGAACAATTAAAACAATTACAAAAAGAGCGAACTAGAGACTATAAAACAGAAAATGAGCGTAAAAAATTAAAAGAATTAGAAATGTATAGAAAAGATCAAAAGTATAGAAAAGAACAAGAGTATAGAAAAGAACAAGAGTATAAAAAATTAAAAGAATTAGAACACTATAAGAAAGAACAAGAGTATAAAAAATTAAAAGAACAAGAGTATAAAAAATTAAAAGAATTAGAACACTATAAGAAAGAACAAGACTATGGTCCAGATCCAAGAGACTATTACGCTAGAGGTTAATCTAATCTGATCCTAGAGATTCCGTATCTAAATCATTATCAATAGTGTTATTAATTTTTTCAATAATTGTATTTATTCTTGCTACAGTTTGAATACATTTAGAATAGGTGTTTTTCAGATTATTTAAACCTGTAATAGTATTTTTAATATTTTCAATCATAATAGGATTATTTTTGGTTAAAGCTTCTGTTATAAGTTCATCGAGGCGTGATAGTGATTCATTACGATCATCGCCTCTCCACCACCGTTTAATAGATTGTGGTAAAAGATTTTTACTTTCAAGGTTAAGAAAATTATCACTAGTATTGATTTTATCGTTTGCTTGAATCGCTGCAATAACTTTTAGATTTATAATAATAGAATTATCGTCCATATAAAGTATAACATAAAATGTTTAACTATTTATACTTTATCTTGTATTTTTTGTAAAACTTGGTTACTATATACACTATTACCACTTGGTTTGTAAGTATTGATAGAAGTATATTCTTTGTCTGTTTTTTTAACAACCTGTGTGTTAGGTTTTAAAATACCTTTAATTTGATGAGTGGTACTAGGATCATTAGAACTAAATACATCAGTAATATTTTTATCTTGGATAATGTTTCCATTACCATCAATTTTAGTTCCAGTTTGTTTTTTAATTTCATTTCTAACATAATCAGGAACCCAGTTTTTCCATGAAATAAAGATTAGATTAGGATGAGTATATTTAAGCATGAATCCATTTTGTTTTAGTTGATCAATAATATAAGCGATACAAGCAGATACATCATATTTTGGAACACCTATCATTACTTCAGGTATAACAAACCAACAAAATTGGTTATTATTTTTTTGGCGTGATGTTGTTCTAATTCGTGTATGTATTCGTTGTAATACAATATTATAGGAGCGTAATGTATTTTTATCACATTGTTTTTTATATTCATATAATTCATCTAAATTTAGTTTAGGTGTATTTGCGTTTTCATCATCATTCAATAATACAATATTATTCATATATAATAAATAAATTTAAAAATATTTGTTTTAAATAAACTAATGATTAAACATATTGTATTATCAGGAGGTGGTCCAAACAATATTATACAATTAGGTTGTTTTTATGAATTATGGAATAAAAAAATAATAAGTTATGACACATTAGAATCTATTTATAGCACTTCTGCAGGTTCTTTATTAGGTTTAAACATTGTTTTAAAATATGATATGAACATAGTAAAAGATTTTTATATTAAACGTCCGTGGCATAAAGTATTTTCTTTTAAAGCAGAAAACTTAATGCAAATGGTGGAAAATAATGGATATATAGATATGAAATTTATAGAAGATATTATAGATGTATTTCTTAGCGCTAAAAATGTCTCTAAAGATATAACTTTTATAGAGTTATATAATATATCAAATATAACGTTTAATGTTTTTACCGTAAAATTAGAATCTTTTGAAAAAGTTATATTTAATCATGAAAATGCTCCATCTATGTCTGTAAAAACGGCTATACTTATGAGTTGTGCGTTACCACCTATATTTAAACCAATTTTATACAAAAATGAATATTATTTAGATGGAGGTATATTGTGTAATTATCCTATAAATGAGTGTCTTCTTAAATATCCGAATAAAGAAGACACTCTTGGAATACACGTAACAACAGGGAGACAACAAACAATAAATTTATTTTCCGATAAATCTACTATGCCCGATTATATGATGATATTATTAAAGATATTGATTTCTAATATACACAAAAATAATTATGTTATTGATAGAAACGAAATTATAATAAAATCAAATAATTGTGCACTTCATATTGAAGTATGGAAATACTTATTAGATCAAGATAAACTACAAGAAATGTATAATGAAGGTATAGAATTGGGTAAAAAATATATTAAAGAACAGAATTTAGAAACTGACCAAGCGTGTCAACATTAGGTTTAGCATCATATTCGTATACTGTTCCATCTTTTAATAATTTAATAGTAGGGTATGCTTCTACTTTATATTGATTGGCGGTTGCTTCATCATCATCGCAGTTGATATCTAAACAATTGATTTTCATATTATTAATTGTTTTTCCTTGATATATTTCTTTAAATTGATCCCATTCTGGTTTAGCATTTTTACAATGAGGGCACCAATTGGTATAAAAGTACATAACCTCTACTATATTACTGTTACCACCTTGTTCGGGTGTTTCATAACTAGCACTCTGTTTTACATGACCATTATACATACGATATACTAAATAACATAATACACCTACAAATAGTATAATGGCTATAATAGAATAAAAGTTATTTTTAGCAAAGTTTTTCATTTTATCTACAACGTTAAGTGTTGTAGATGCTGCAACTTGTGATGAATTATCCATTAATAAATACTATAGATTATTAATATCTATTAATGACGCAAAATTATAGATCTGCCCCTTGAGATTCATCCTGATTTTCATTATTCATATCATTAGTAGGTGGCGCTTTACCTGCGCTGCTGTTTGGGTTCATAAGTTTTTGTAGCATTTCAGGTTTTTTATACATCATAAACCCAATTCCTAGTAAAAATATAAAACCTAAAAACATCATAACGTATTGAGGGTTTTTAGCATATTCCATGGCTTGTTGCATAATAGAGACGGGAGCATCAACTGCATTTTTCTCACTAGGCATATTTGATATCTTTAATAGAATAAATTAAAAAAAGTTAAACGAATCAACAACATAGTATATAATGTTGATTCGTATAAAAAACAATACATTTACATTTTTAAAACGTAAAGATTATAGTAGTGATAAAGAATATTATCTTGATATCATAAAACTAAAATATAAAACATCGCTAAAGAAAAATGTTCAAAGTAAACAAAAAATTGTGCGTTATGTAAAAGGATGATACAAATTATAACATAATACTAAAGTCCATACAAAAGTTGTTATGCTAATAATTTCACCATAACCAGTTATATTTTTAGTTTGTAAAATACAACACCCTTTATAAACCCATAAAAATTGAATAACAATTACTAATATTAAATTAATAACTTTAAGAAAAAAGGAGTCTAAAAAGACACTTATACAAATGGATATTGGAACAACTATATGTGTTATATCTATAAGCTTAGTAATATTATAATAAACACTATAAAGAAAAACACAATGTGTAAATAAAATTAATAAAATATATATGTAATCAAATTTCGTTTTAATTTTATTGAAAAGTAGTAACCCCAGTAATGATATATCAATACATAAAGTTATAAAATAAACAATATATTTATCATTATCTTTCATTAATAATATAATATTATAGTATTATATTAGAGTAGATGAAAACAAAAAGAAATAAACAAACACGAAAAAGTAACGTTTATACTAAAAAAGATTTTGAAAGTGGGGATGGTATGCTTACTAGTGTTTGGGGACCAAGTATGTGGCATTATTTACACACCATGAGTTTTAATTATCCCGTTCATCCTAGTTCAGAAGAACGAAAACATTATCATAGTTTTATGAAACGTTTGGTGAATGTGTTACCGTGTAAGTATTGTCGAATTAATTTAAAAACTAATTATAAAAATTTACCATTGCGTAAATGTGATATGAAGAATCGCGAGAGTTTTTCCAAATATGTGTATCATTTGCATGAATTGGTAAATAAAATGTTAAAAAAGAAATCCGGGTTATCTTACTGTCAGGTTAGAGATAGATATGAGAATTTCAGAGCGCGTTGCACGCAAAAGAAACCGTTATTATTTAAAGTAAATAAGCGGGGAACTCAAAAAGAAAAAGGTTGCACGATTCCGTTATATGGTAAAAAGGCCAAAGGTATCATTAAAATTGTTCCTCAAGAAAGCAAATGTAAAAGTTTTCAAATGAATAAGCAATGTGAAAAAAAATTAGTATAATAAATCAGGTCTTTAGTGATACTATTTAATTTTCTTCCTTATATATATATATATATATGGCAGAACCAAAGGAAAGAGAATGGCGGAATAGTAAGAACAAACGAAGATATAACAATGCGATGCAACATCAGGTTGTCGCCGCTGAAACCGACGCAGTCAATGCCATTGCGAACTTGCAAACCGATCCCGGGAAGAAGGCCTATGCGGAAAGCCTCAAGGATAAAGGCGACAAAATGAAGGAATTAAAACAGTGGGGTGCTGCCGTACAAAGGTACCGAGAGGTGGTGGACCTGATGACCGAGGAGAAAAAAACTAAAGCTATGTTTGCTAAAGAATTGCCAACATATCACAATAGTCGGTATGATAAAGGAAGCTACGCAAATCTTGATAAGGGTAAAAGAGCGAGACTCTGGAATGATATGAGCGAAGAGTTTGGAAAAGAATCTTCGAATTTTTCATATCTCAACATGTCAAAGCGTAACTACACGCCAGCTGAATTGAAGGGCACGGCGAAGGAAGTACTCAATGATAAAAAAAAAAAATTAGTTAGAAAAAAAAATATACCAAATATCCAAAATTTAGACAATGGTGAGCTACTCGGTATGTGCGTTAGAAAAAAACCTTTATGTTCAAGTACTGATATATTGGATGGGGGTATATGGAAAGAATGTCAAAATAATAATTCAAATTGCAGATACTCTCCTAGTTTAGACCGAAATATCCCTTCTTGTGCTAAGCGAAATCCAGAAAACTGCTCGGATGATAGTGAAGAATTACTTGCTTGGCGGATACTGTACGATCATGACATGGGCATTCACGCCAAAAATGAAAAATACTATGATGCCGAATATTATGAACGCATGGATAATTTACCGAAGGAAACGAAGGAGGAAGTCAAGGAGAGGGAACGCGCGGCGCGGCACGGGAAACTGGCATTGGAAAATTATGAAAGGGCGATGAATGTTCCGAATGGGGAGAGGGAGGATGAGCGGCGGCAGCGGTATCAGGTTTGGGTTAATGAGCAGAACGATGACGGCAGTTTGCCGCCGTTGTATCAAAAAACGGATGAAGAGCGAGGTGTTAGCCGCCAACAAGAGGAACAAGAGGAAGAGGCGGAAGAAGCGGATGAACTCGCAAATATGCTCGTTAATAAAGCGAGCATCTCAGGCAAGGACCCACCAGACCTATCTCCCCCTCTGCTTGCCGGCGGTCGTCGTCGTCGCAAAACACGCGCAGTAAAACGAAACAAAAAGAAGCGCACGACAAGAAAAAATAAAAACATAAAAAAATTAACTAAGAAACGTCGTCCTAAGAAAAGAAAAGGTACAAGAAAGGTATAATTATATATTCACGTTTATGTATCAATTCACCTCTACTGCTGGTGTTTCAATAAATAGTGTCCGCACATAACCACACGGCCAATCTTCGGGAGTAGATGTATATGCCGTTTGGTATGCTTTTACAATGTTTTCATTATTTAATAGATTTTCCCATTGACTGGGATGAATAAAGGTTAATGCGTTTTTATGAATTTCTATTACTTTAATGGAACTATCGTTATGTGGTGTAGTCACAAGAAACAAATCAGTATTGCTCCGAAGCGCTGCAAAAGCAACACCATGTATTGGGTTTTGATTGGTGTCAACGCCCATGGTTACGATAGCAAAATTCTTAGTGAGATCGAGTTCAGTCATGGTGTTTGATACATAGAATAGTTCATTTTTTTTAAAATCAATTTATGGTTTTTTTGGTTTAAAAATATGTTCAACATGTGTTTTGTCGTAATTACAATTACCACAATGGTCGATATTAGAATAATAATTACCAACTGATATAGATTCCTGTGTTTTTTCTACCCCCCAACGACCCAATGGTTTTGGTGGTTCTTTAAACATTTTACGTATTTGATTTAAGTAGCGAATGTTGAATTTGTTATACATACTACTATAATATAAATATTATTTATATTAGTATACTACTATAAATGAAAATTTTGAATAAGAGTTTAAAAAAAAAAGCAGATAACATCCACAAAGACTATACAGTTAGAATGAAAGGTCCTAATGATATAGTAGTTCCTCAAGTATTGATTTCTAATGAAATGCTCGGAAGAATGTTAGAAAAAGATATAGATTTGCAGACGATTATTCGTACTAATCGGTATTTATCATTTTATAGAACATCTAAAGACCCCCATTTAAATAAGTTACCTATGGATGTCATACAATATATTACTAGTTATTTACCAATCATTAGTAAACAAATGATAGCATATTGTAAGTTGTGTTTTTTAGAAAAAACTGAATTACAAATTAGCAATGTAATAAGTGATAATAAATTTGATATATTGTGGTATGATTTTGGAAGTATAGATTATACGTGGGCGTCTGATACTATCAAAGAAGCAACACAGCAACTAGAACATATTCAAACACAAAAAAAGTTGTTTTTAAAAAATGCTAGATATAACCCTTAAAACCCTTAAAACCCTTAAAACCCTTTTCCCATCTCTTTAAACTCTTTAGCAATCTACTTATTCATAGGTCCAACTCCCACGCGTGCTGTTCCATCCTGGAGTGAATGTAACCTCGTCGTCCTTTTCTACAAATCCGACCAATTCGTCGGATCGGTTGAATAGCATCCCATCGGCGTCTACGTGATACCATACGCCTTCTATCTCACGCATGTCGCTATCGTTTTCTTTTTCAACGACAGCGGAAACGTTGGTAGGAAGAGATTTCTCCAATTCTCGTGCACGGCGGATGAGGTCGTTTGCTTCTTTGCGAAGGCGAACAATTTTCTGCGCATCTGTTTCATTGCCGTGAATTTCCTTGTCCCATTCGTCTTCAACGACTTCTTCAACCGTCTGAAGCGTGGTATTGATATCGGTTTCACCCTCACTGACCAATGACGTCGCTTTTGGTTCTTCTTCGCTTGCTTCATCCGTATTACCGATCAATTCTGGTGGAGTATGTGGTTTTTCCATTTTTTCGTATTCCGCATCAATAGATACACTCTCAACAAGCGCGCTGGGCACGGTTTCAGTGCGTTCCGCCAATTCAGGGGGAGGATGAACCGTTGAGCTAGCTTGTTCGTCGACTTGGGTCGGAGATTCTGGTGTGTTGATGGCAACTTCACTTACCTCTGCAGCTTGTTCGTCGGTAACAGGATTTTGGAGAGTTTCAACATGAGTTGTCGCTGCTTCAATTTTTTCGAATTGCATTTCGGGAGATGAAGGAAGTTCGGCTTTCTTGGCGTCGCGCTCGGCTTTCTTGGCGTCGCGCTCGGCTTTCTTGGCGTCGCGCTCGGCTTTCTTGGCGGCGGCAGCTTCCGCTTTTGCTGTTTTTTCTTCAAGTTTGCGCTGTTTCTCTGCTTCTTTCTCGACTTTTTTGGTCGCAATAGCTTCCGCTTTTGCTACCTTTTCTTCAAGTTTGCGCTGTTTCTCTGCTTCCTTTTCATCGGTCTTGCGCTGTTTTTCGGCGTCTTTTGCCGCTTTTGCTTCTGCTTTGCACTGCTTTTCGGCGTCTTTTGCCGCTTTTGCTTCTGCTTTGCGCTGTTTTTCGGCGTCTTTTGCCGCTTTTGCTTCTGCTTTGCACTGCTTTTCGGCGTCTTTTGCCGCTTTCTTGAGCGCTGCTGCTGCTTGTTTTTCTTGTTTTTCTTGTTTTTCTTGTTTTTTTGCTTCAGCGAGTGCGTGCTTATCGATCCCACCAGTGCAGTCATCCAACGCCCGACCTTCGGCAAAGGTCATGGACGCGGCGACGGTAGAGTTGAGTTCGGTAATGGTCGACATAATGGTAATGTGGTGTTGATGAGATGAACGAAAAGTCTCAAAAAATTTTCAATTTGTGAAAAAGTGCCCTTTTTTCACAAAGTTAAAGATACGTTTACCATTTATAATCGTGATATATATCAATGCGTTTTCCTAAATAGCTTTCCATATCTTTTAAAAGGGAATCTGGATTAGAAACATACATATTTTCATTTCCTTGTAAATTTAGAATAGCATCATTTTTTCTGATTTCAAATCCGCTAACAGGATGTTCGTGATGCCAAGTTAGTAAAACAAACGGATCTATAACGTCATTAAAAATGGGGTCGCGTAATTCAGGGTATGTCATGGCCATATACATGCATGAGCGTGCAATTTTGCCGCGATAAAAGGGGCGTGGATAAAAATACCTTTTTTTGTTAGATTTTAAGCAAATACCTATATGATTAAAAGGGTTTGTATACAAAGATTTCTCGCCACTATTGTCTAATATAGTGGTTGTATCATCTAATATAAGTTCATTGGAATACCGATAATTAGAGCGATGACTGTTTAATAAAGCAGGATATAACATAATATTATGCATATCGCGGGATAGTTCTGGTTTTATTTGTTTAAATAAGCTTTGAGGTATAATGTGTTCTAAAGAAACTTTTTTAGGGTGTATGATATGATACATATCTAAAAAAAGGGGTCTTATTTGTTTGTAGGGTATATAGTGAAATGCATTAGCACTATATAAAAGCATTAGTGTAGAATAAAATGGTTTCATTTTGATGGATATAAAAAGGTTCTAAATGAAATAATAGAAAATAAATAATTCATAAAAATGGGATTTATCCCCAAAAAATGGACATGTAAATGAAAAAAATGGATTTTTTGGATAAAAAAGAAGATAATAAAAAAGGGTTTATGGCGAGAAAAAATGCAAACTATATGTAGGGGATCCAAACCTAATAAATATTTTAATATATACTTACATACATCAAGTATGAACATTTTACTCTTTTTTTGAATAATTTGTATAGTATCTAATTATAGAAACTTACAAATTTACATGCCGAATTGACTAAAATCATTAAGAACGGGTTTAGGCATGGTCGGATAAGGTCCACCTTGATAGGACGGGACTTTTTTGCATTCAAATGCTGGTTCAGGACATCTTGCGCATGGCGCACAAGGTGGACACGGTTTAGGTCGCGGACAAGAGGCTGCATCAGGGCATTTGGGACACACGGGGGGGACAATTTGAGATTTTAATATATATTCATCGCCGTTATCAGAACTTGGTGGCGGCGAAGATGACGACGACGACACCGAAGATGGTTGCGACGACGATGAAGAACCATCAACCGTAATAGCACTAGAAGTAGGTGTAGCATTTGTATTTTGTGGTGGAGGTTGGTCTTCGCTAATAGCAAGAGAAGTAGGAGTAGAACTTACGTAATCATAGGTGCTATTGTTTTGATTAGTGCTATCATTGTAACTATTTACTTGATCTGCAGTAGGCATGGTCTCGTCATTATTTTCATAACCTTCTTTACGATTGGTCATAAGTTCGTAAGTAGAATAACCTAATCCTCCAAATAATAAGGAAAGTAATAAAATAAAAAAGATACCAAGTTTTCCAAGTTTCATATGTAATAGCGTTGGAAAAAAATTGAAATAAAAAAGTATATACTTGTTAAATATATCAAATGATCACTAAATACGGTTTATCCACTTATTATAATGAAGGAGATACCTACGAAATAGGCGTAGACGAAGCAGGTAGAGGACCGTTATTTGGTCCAGTGTATACCGCAGCTGTAGTATTGCCTAAAGATAACACTTTTAATCATGAGTTGATGCGTGATAGTAAAAAAATAACGTCTAAAAAGAAGATTAAGGAATTGGCTGAATATATAAAAGCAAATGCGATAACGTGGAGTGTTCAATGGGAAGATGAAAAAATGATTGATAAAATAAATATTAGACAATGTGTATTAACCTCTATGCATAAAGCAATTAAACAATGTATAGTTGATTTAAATACCCATCAAGTGCAATTGCTTATAGATGGTAATGATTTTAAACCATTTACTTATATAAAGAATGACCAAATAGAGTATTGTTCTCATGTTACGATAAAAGGTGGTGATAATTTGTATACAAGTATAGCAGCCGCATCTATATTAGCAAAAGTGAGTCGTGATGAGTTTATCACAAAACTATGCGGGGATCATCCAGAGTTGGAAGAGCGATATGGAATAGCGAGTAACAAAGGATATGGTGCAAGACGACACATGGATGGTATTTTAGAGCATGGAATAACTCAGTGGCATCGCAAGACCTATGGAATATGTAAAAATTATGTTAAAGATTAAAAGTTAAGTCTATTCTACCTTTACGTAAATAACATGGATTATATTGTCTGGAGATAGAGGTATTGCTTATATTGCTGCATAATATGACGATTAAATAAGGATACATGCCTCTTTGAATATTATCAAAAAAACGATTCCAAGTGGTTTTATCGTGTATTTGAGTTGAAATATTTTTATGCTGAATGATTTTTTGCTTATGTATTTGTTCTAACATAATATCGATTTCATCTAGTAATAAGATAAAAGGTTTGTTTTTTGTAGGTGAAACTTGTGTATATAAATCTTCAAAGTAAGAACCGGGGTTAGTAGGCGTAAATGTATCACATAAAGAACCCTCAAGCTCTTTTGCTAGTAAATAACATAACATAGTTTTTCCTTTTCCGATATCACCATAAATATAGGAAACTACATGTTTATGTTTGTTATAGGATTGTATAATGGATTCGGCAATTTGTTTTTGTATTCCAGAATAATCTTGTGTAATAGTAATATAACGAGACATATATCGTATATATTGATACGTTCCATATCCACTATAATATTCTATTGTATTTTGGTTGGTATCGGTACTAGGTTCAGTGTGAACTAAATACAATGAATCAGTTGTATTAGAACTGGATATCAAGACTTTTTGTCTATAGGCACCAGAGAAAATAATAATCGTTTTTTCATATTCACTTTCAGATATCCAACATACGTAACAGGGTATATACCATTTTGTGTTTTTATGAATAAGTAAACCAAATGGTTCGTTATTATCATCATATTTAAAAGCGTAATCGTGTTTAATATTTTGAATAATAGAATTTACTTTTTCTTTGTTTATATATTTATGCTCTTTGATACCAAATAACGAAGATACTATAAACATCAATATGGGGTAAAAAAATAAAAATATATTTTTTGACGTGGATAAACAAATCATTAATGCTAAAGCGTAATTAGTATCCATTACAATTGAATATGTCATAATATTTATTACCTTTTAAACTATTCATAAATTGATTATAATAAAAGTAGAAAAAGATTGTTTAACCAGTATGAAAGTGATTGTGTTTGATACCGAGACCACGGGACTCATTCCTTCGCGTTTTCCTCGTATTTCGTCGAATGTTGAAAAGTTTCCTCATATTGTGCAATTAAGTTATGTGGTCTATGATACGGAAACGCATAAAATTGTTCATGAACAAGATGATATTATTCGTTTGCCGGATGAAGTAGAAATTCCAGAAGAAACTAGTGCGATTCATGGGATTACAAAGCAACTTTCTAAAAATCGGGGTATTCATATAGATAGTGCATTGGAAATATTCTCTCTATATGTAAAACAATGTAAGTGTGTGGTGGCGCACAACATAGATTTTGATATGACTATGATAGATGTTGAATGTATTCGGACAGGTCTTAATAATCCATTTACTAGTGAAAAAATATATTATTGCACCATGAATAAAACAAAGGACCTGTGTAATATTGTTCGTAAGTATCGTAGTGTTGGTCCGAATGGACTACCGCGAATGGAAAGTTATGTAAAAAAACCAACTCTCAACGAATTGCACGTGCACTTGTTTAAGCGAACGCCTAAAGGTCTCCACGATGCGCTAATAGATGTTAGGGTATGTTTGCGTTGTTTCTTGAAGGTAGTATATGATATAGATTATGAATTTTCGGCAGCAAAATTGGCGTTGGAGAAATAGATATATATATATTAAAGACAATAACCTTTAATATGGGTTGAAGCATAACAAGACGGAGATAAATGTCCTTTTCGTCCACATCTATAACAAGTTAAACTAGTAGATTTTTTATACTTCCGACAACTACATATTTTTATCTCACAATCACATCTATCACATATTTCAGGATCATTTTTTAATATATATATTAATCCTTCAATAAAATATTCATATCCAATACCTTCTCTTCCCCCAACACTGTATTCTAAATCACAACTATGTATTGTTTGACATAATCCAAATATATTTGTTAATTTTAAAATACCAAAATCAATGTAATTATTATTATTTAATATTTTTAAAATGTTATCAGCCATTAGTATGTTTGTTTTTTCTTTATCTATTTTCTTACATGATTTTAAAAATTCATTTTTGAAATTATCATAATTATCATCTTCATTTTCATATTCTTCATCTACAATTTCCTGTTGATATTTTCGATTACAATAGTCATTACATTGGTGATATGGATTTAATTTATTAGGACAATCATAAGATTTGTTTTTATTACTACATTCTTTCGCAAAATGTCCTTTTTTTCCACAAACAAAACATTTATCATTTGTTCCATTCTTCATTTGATTTAAAGCGTCTATCATTGATTTTTCTAATTTTACAGTAACAAATGAACCACCGCGAACATTATTTATTCCATATTTGTCCATATATTGTATTGTAATTTTATCTTCATCATAATCATCACAATTACGTTTAATTTCTAACACTCTTAATGGTTTATATAGTTTTGTCCATACTGAACCCTTAGAATTAAAATGACTTTCTAACCGAAATTGTGGATTATTCGTTTTTCCAATATAAAATTTCCCCTGTTCTAATTGAATTGCGTATATGAATACCATATTTATTATTAGTTAAATTACTGTATATTTTTTAAATCATTTTACCCGCTACACATTTCACAAATATCGTGTTCCGTATTTTCCGGTTGTTTAATTGGTTCAATAGTAAATTGTTGTACTTGATGGCGCGGTTTTCTGCGTAAATAATAGATTCCGGTTTTCAGACCTTTTTTCCATGCATAAAAATGCATGGACGTCAACACTTTGTAATTTGGATCTGCTACCCAAAGATTCATACTCTGACTTTGACATACATATTTTCCACGATCGGCTGCCATATCAATTAAATGTCGCATGGGTATTTCCCAGACAATCTTATACCGATCTTTAATTTCTTGTGGAATAGATTCAATATGTTGCACACTACCATGGTGTGCAATAATTGAATTTTTCATATCGTCATTCCATAGTTCTAAATCAATTAACTCTTGCACTAGATACTGATTGACTATCATAAATTCACCTGCTAAAGTTCTTCTATTATAAATATTACTTGTAATGGGTTCAAAGCATTCATTATTTCCTAGAATTTGCGAGGTGGATGCAGTGGGCATAAGTGCAACCAAAAGTGAATTACGAACGCCATACTGTTTTACATTTGTTCGTAAAGACTCCCAGTCGTAACGTCCGCTTATAGGCGTTTCGTTCCACAAATCAAATTGGAATAGACCGTGTGCAAGCGGAGATCCTTCAAAAGTAGAATAACTATCATGTTTTATAGCAATATCGACACTTTCTTCAACAGCAGCATGATAGATCGTTTCAAATATATAATCGTTAAGTTGTTTTGCTTGATCAGAATAAAAAGGGATTTTAAAGCGCATAAAAACATCTGCTAGTCCTTGAACACCAATACCAATAGGGCGATGTTTTATGTTACTTTTTTTAGTTTTGTCAGTAGGATAAAAGTTAATATCAATTATGTTGTTTAAATTTCTAGTAACAACTTTGGTAACCTGATGTAATTTTTCATAATTATATACATATTTGCATTCCTCTTTTAGGTTTGTCCATCCTCCTATGTGTCGTTCATCAAAATAGATTTGAGGCACTGAATTGATGGATTTACCGGTTTCTTGACTACATTTTGCATAAAATGATTGCCTTTCAGTATCGTCATCTAAACATATTTCCGTATAACTTAACTTAAACTCACGTAGCATTGCTTTTGCCATTTTACAAAAGTTGCATTTAGTTTTACTATAGATTGTAATAGTGGTAGGAGGATTCACTACTAACTTTTCCACAAACTGCGATAAAGCAATACTTGCTAAATTACATACTGCACTTTCGTCTTTATCACTATATTCAATGATTTCGGCGCAGAGATTACTAGAACGTATAGTGCCTATATTTTTTTGATTGGATTTCAAATTCGCAGCATCCTTAAACAATAAATAGGGTGTTCCAGTTTCCATTTGTGCATCTAGAACTTTGAACCATAACTCACGTGCGTTTATTTTTTTTTGCGCTAATCCTTGATTTTCATATTCCACATACATCCTTTCATAGTCATCACCGTATACATCATGTAGTTTACCACAGGTCGTTGGGCAAAACAACGACCATTCTTCATTATTCTGAACTCGTTTCATAAAAAGATCAGGCACCCATAGTCCATAAAAGAGATCTCGTGCCCGTGCGTTTTCATCACCGGTGTTTTTTTTTAAATCCAACCAATCTTCAATATCAGGGTGATCCGGTGAAAGGTAAATAGCAAAACTACCGTTTCTACGTCCACCTCCTTGGTCTACATACCTAGCTGTTTCATTAAATGGTTTTAACATGGGTACAATACCATTACTGGTTCCGTTTGTTCCGTGAATTTTAGATCCTCTTGCCCGTACATTATGAATATGAATACCGATTCCTCCAGCCCATTTAGAAATAAGTGCACAATCTTTTAGTGTATCATAAATACCTTCAATAGAATCATCTTGCATGCCTAATAGATAACAAGAACTAAGTTGGGGTCTTTTAGTTCCTGCATTAAAAAGAGTGGGTGTTGCATGAGTAAAATATTTAGTAGAAAGTAAATCATACGTTTCTTTAACAAGTGGAAGATTATCGTAATGCAAACCTATTGCGACACGCATCCACATATATTGTGGTCGTTCAATAATTTTTCCGTCTCGACGAAGTAAATAAGCTCGTTCAAGTGTTTTATATCCAAAATAATCTATAGTATAATCACGATCATGAACAATCATTTCATTATAGGCATCTTTATGTTTATGGATACAATTCATAAATGTTTCGGATAGAATATGTTTATCCGAATGTTGTGTAAAATAATCAATTGCTTCGGAAAAAATGGAATTAGTGTTTTTATGGAGATTAGAAATAATAATTCTAGAACTTAGAATAGCGTAATTTGGATGTTTAGAAATTTGAGAAGCACATAATTGTGCACTAATTTCATCTATTTTACGTGTTTCAATTCCATCATATAATTGGTCAATAATTTGAATAGTTAATTCTGTGTAATTCATGGATAAATTTACTTCATTACCTAATAATTGAATTCTTTTTAAAATTTTATCAAAAGACACTTCAACTATTGTTTCGTTGCGTTTTACAACACTCATATTTTTTTGATCCATATTATAATTAATAAGTATAGTATTAAGTATTTTTTTATGTATATTTATAATATATGGATTTAAGTTTTTTTATAGTTAGATGTATTACAAATGATTTAAATGCATTTTACTGGAAAATAAATTATGATAGAATACGTGAATTATATCCAGATGCACAAATATTTGTAGTAGATGATTTTAGTAAAATAGAAACCTATAAATTACCAACTCGCTATACCTCTTCTTATAATCATAAACCTTATACTTCATATACTAATTATCAATTACAAGAATATGGTAAACTTTATCCCGATTTAAATTGCTTTAATGGAGATACCGTAAAATTATACAATCATTGGGAGAAATATGGTAAATTTGAAAAAAGAACAATGCCCGGTAAAATTCAAGATACAGAGGTTATGGATACCGATCCGCATAGTATTTGGGAAGAATTACCAAATCTAACCTATATTAAAAGTGAATTTCCAGGAAGAGGAGAAATATTAGGTTATTATTATTTCCATAAACTTAAACCTACAAATACTGCAATTATATTACATGATTCTGTATTTATCAACGAACCTATAATATACAATGATCGCAATAATTGTGAATTTTTATGGAGATTTAATTCGGACGTTTGCATGGATACTGGTTCTAAAAAAGATAGGATTCAGTCTATGGATGTAATACAATTATTAATGGATTTAAATTCCAATAATTAT
>Ga0315320_10000526_pt1 | contig 31457 bp, 20 predicted proteins | sample M140m21515metaG_FD_203458 | JGI IMG/M metagenome (GOLD analysis project Ga0315320, IMG submission 203458) | Ammonia-oxidizing marine archaeal communities from Monterey Bay, California, United States - M1 40m 21515 | ecosystem: Environmental > Aquatic > Marine > Coastal | place: USA: California... | reverse complement strand
TTTACCTCCCTTGAAGGATTCCAGCTGTTTTTTAAGTTCAGTGGTATCGGCATTACCAGCAAGCTCAATTGCCTTGAGCTGCCAGCGGACGGCGTCTTCAAAGCGTCCTACCTCGGCGTAGGCGGCTGCTAATGCATTGAGTGCGGCCATCATCCTGTTCTGGGTGATCTGACAGCATTGCTCTGCCAGGGCGACGGCTTGCGCACCGTCACGCCACTTCGCATCAGGATGGGTCGCGCGGATCCAGGCTAACTTCGTCAACACCACCGGGTTCTTTGGCATGATGCTCAATACCTGATTATAATACTCGATCGCTTCACCCACCTTGCCTTGGCTATACAGGGCATTCGCTAGGTTAAACCGGACCTCGGTAAAATCAGCTTTAATTTTTAGCGCCTGCTGGTAGTGCTTGATTGCCTGATCTACCCTCTTTTGCTCCTGTAAGACCATCGCCAACTTACTATGGGCCTCTGCGTAATCAGGATTCAGCTGGAGGGCTTTCTGGAAATGCTCGATGGCTTTATCCGGATTCCCCTGTGCCTTCGATATGAGGCCCAGACTGAGATGAGGGCTGGCGTCGTCTGGCATGATCCGTATTGCCTGTTGGAGATGAGAAACCGCCTCCACCAGCCGCCCGCGTCCCTGCAGGGTGATCGCCAGGTTTTTGTGCGCATTGGCAAAGTCAGGATCTGCATTCAACGCCTTTTGATAGTACTCGATCGCACTCGAGATCTTCCCTTGGCCGTGCAAAATATTTGCTAGGTTATAATACGGCACCGCTTCATCCGGCTTAATGCGGGACGCCTTCTGCAGGTGGGCTATCGCCTCGGTGGTGCGCCCGAGTTTGGCCAGTGTATTACCCAGATTGCTCTGTGCCATATAGCTCTCTGGCCTGAACTTCAGCACATCCGCATACTGTCTGGCCACCTCGTCGATCCTCCCCAAACCTTGCAACTCCGCAGCGGCATAAAACCGGAGAAATTCGGCCTCGTTGACCGCTATCTGCTCAACACGGGGATGCTTGATTGACTGTCCCCCTATGCCTACGGGTGACGACCTGACCATACGCGCGTGCCGGTCCCCCTCGCTATGTGCCGCATCCACGAGCAACTGGTCAACGGACACCTTGCCTTTGTAAATTACAGATAGCCGGCCCTGCCGGTCGATCAGGAAACTGGACGGCAGTGGCAGTTTTTTATGCAAAGGAATATGGCGGTTGTGCTCGTTTTGAAAATCCGAGACCAATGAATCCGTCGCCATACCGACTAAGAAAGGAAATTTTCCCGCGGATACCCGTCGTGCAGTGTTCACCCCCTTGTTGGCATCTTCCTCAAGCCCTTCAACCGATAGCGCAAGCACGTCAATGCCCTTGTCCTGCAATTCCTTGTACCGTTCAGAAAACTCCTTCAGTTCGACCCGGCATGGTGCGCACCAACTCGCCCATAAATTCACCAGAAGCAGACGCCCATCATCAAAAGGCAACTGGCGCTTCTGACCATCAAACTCAGCGTAAAGTGATCTCGGCATCGGTAATAACTCGACCAACGGCACTCGTGCCGTTTGGGTAGGCGACTGCACATTCTGCGGATTGCTGGCAAGCACGGTCTCACGCGCTGGCGACCCGATGTCCTGCACCTTGCCAGATCCTTGCACCAGCCGGTAGCGATGATCCACCGCCACGCCGGAAAACTCTTCAACCACCCCACCCGGCCAGCGGACCGTCACCCGCTCGATGGCGTCTACCTTACCAAGCCCGAAATGAATCCATTTACTCGACTGTGCTAAAAACCCCTCACCCGCACGCAGCGTTTCAATGAGTGGTCGGTGCTCACCCGGCCCGCCAAGAACCACCTCCACCCGGGCACCGATGGCATCCCGGTTGGTATTCTTGCCATTGCCCACCAGCCGTAGCATCAGGAAATGATTACCACGTGGCTGTTCATTGCGCATCAGCCGCAGACGGGGTGCATTGCGGTTGGATATCCACATGTCCAGATCGCCGTCGTGATCCCAGTCGACCAAGGCCACGGCCCGGCCGTCGTCAGGAAAGTCGAGCCCGCTAATCGCCGAGATATTGGCAAAGCGCCCACCACCCGCGGGTGCCGATCCGGTGTTAAGATAGACACAATTCCGCTCATGGCTGCTGAACGACCGCCCTTCGTGCATCATCCGGGAAAGATCCGAGCTAGAGCCTCTACCTGCACTGGCAGCAGAGGTGTTTTCCGGTGTACTCGGCTGCGACACGACCTGTCGCCACCAGAAACTTCACAAATCCCCTGTGTCTTCCGTGGTAATATAGCCATTGGCGACAACGACATCCTCCCAGCCGTCGTTATTCAGATCAACAAAGTTCGTCCCCCAAGCCCAGCGGCCCATCTCGATGCCCGCCGGGGCACTGTGATCGGCAAACGTCCCGTCACCCTGGTTTCTCAGCAGAGTATTACCGCGCGCAACACGTTGAAACCGCTGCTTTGCTTCAGGCGTGGCATCCGTCTGAAATTGCTCCTGGAATGCAATCCGGTTGCCCGCAGACGACCACATATTGGCGATGAACACATCCATCCACCCATCGCGGTCGTAATCAGCCCACGACGTCGACATGCCAGTTGCGCTATCCTCGACATGTGCTTCATCGGAAATATCGACAAACTTACGCCCCGACTTATCTGCTGCGGTATCGGACGGATCATTACGGTACAAATGATCACGGCCAAAGTCGTTGGAAACATAAAGATCCAGGTCTCCATCGTTATCAAAATCATCCCATGATGCGGCCAGACTATAGCGATGGTTGTTCACATCCAGCCCCACATCCTTGGTTACATTGACAAAGCTCCAAGCACCCGATGCCGGTGTCTGGTTTTGGAAAAGAACGTTGTGTCCGCCATTGTTTGCATCATGCACTGAAAACCCTGCCTCGGCAGATGCCACAGCAGCCCTGGCACCATTGCCTAGACTTTTATTTTCATAATAAACACAGGCATAAATATCGAGTCGTCCATCCATGTCGTAATCTACCGCGCTCAGAGACATCACATCATTCTCGGTTTCAAGCACCTCACGAATTTGAAATTTCCCCTGCCCGTCATTTTCCGCCACGATCACCCCACCCAGAATCGCAACTACCAGGTCCTGGTCCTTGTCGTTGTCGAGATCAACCAGCAGCGCGCTACGTGACGATTGCAGCCAGTCAACACCCCACTGCGCTGACTCCTCACGAGCCGTTCCATTTTCATTCTGTATAAATAAGCGGTTCGGCAGTCCTGTCTCCTGGCAGACATAGAGATCGTCCAGCCCGTCCCCATTCACATCCCCAATCGCCAACCCCGGATGAGCACGTAACACGTCCGAACCATTATCTTGAATACGGTCAAACCAATGGTTCATGCCACGCAAAAACTGGTCGGCGTAGACAGGGTTGCCACCGAGAACCGACTTCGTGCAATCCGCAAACAAGGCTCCACCCCGCTGGTGTGACTCCGTCTGCTCAAACTCCACGAGCCGGATCCATTGCATCCTCGGTTTCGCCCCATCCGCACCCGGCACCCAACCGATGTCCCACGTCGCGTGCAGCTCGATTTTACCTGGCGACTTCGCTTCACTCGGCTTATTACCGGAAACACTCACATACTGCCTAGTTAAAACACCATCCGCTGTCTTGAGGACCTTGAACACCTTGCCCTTGAAGTGTAGATCAGCAGCGTTCTTAAACGGGGCAAAAGCAAGACGCATCGCCTGCACCAATCCATCGGCACCACGGTGCTTCAACCCGGCCATCCCGGCTTTTCCCGGTGCCGGTTTTCCCAGATCGGGTAAAGGAACCGCACTCGCTGCCCGCTCGATTTTCAGATACGCGTCATCGATCACCGTCGTTAATTCAGCAGCCCGCAACGGCTCGCAGGCAAAATCATCGGCCACGAGCTTTGATACTTTCTTAACCTCGACTTCATCAAGATCGGCCAGCAGGCCGCCAAGCACCTTCAACTGTTTTTTTGCCTGATTGCCAAGCACCTCAGTATCCCAGCCGTCTCTAGACGGGTCATCGATCTCTTTCCAAGATCTACCATGGCTGACAGGCACCCGTGCTTCTTTCTCAGGGGCAACCTCTGTCGATACAGCATTCCTATCCTGACTCCCGTTGTCATCACGTGTAACCAAGAAATGACGTATCCCGTAAAGCGCAATGCCGACAGCTACAATAACAATAATTAAGCGCAAGTTGAGTAAGCGAACCATCCCACTCTTCTGAGTCGGGCTTGCAGATGTTGGCGAAGTCGTGCGTTTTTTACTCATCGTTCAAATAAAAAGGTTGGCATGGATACCGTGACAAAGACATCAAATAGGTGCTTCTGCATATGAATGTGTTATGATTATCGGTATATTGGCGATACAGTCAATCAGCGAACCGTTATCTAGAGATAGTGAGGAAAAGGCTTCCTGCTATGCCAAAGGCTACGGCAGCACAAGTGAGCTTCTGGTTCGTTTTTTAATCGCGAATAATTCGAACAGCGGCCCAAAGAGGCTAAAGATGATAATCTTGTCTGCTACCCCAACTAAAATATAGAAGAACCGCAAATTTTATCGAGGTAATAATTATTAATAGATAGATCACCAAAACTCAGTTGAGCGCGAGCACCTCATATAAAAAACCCACTCCCCAATGATGGGAAGTGGGCTAACTTTTAATATGATGTTGAACAATTTTGTCGAAATTACTTACGACGACGTAGAATCAGTGCGAGTCCACCCAGACCGAGAAGGGCTGTGGTGGAAGGCTCTGGAACGGCTCCTGCTACCTCCATGTCGAGGTGAAAAAGCATATCTCTACCATTACCATCAACATTCATTGAAGTATCACCAGTACCGGGATCAGTACTAGTAACTCCAGATGAGAACATGGCGCCATCAACTGCACTGTTGGAATATGAAAGGTAAGGAATGCCACCCCGCCAACCTCCACTAGAGGAAGACATACCGAGATCTACAGCATATTCAGTGTTTGCAGACAATGATACGGGACTATCAAAAGTGAAGGTCGCCCATGGCGCCGCTGTCTCTCCATCATCAACAACCCCAGTGGAAGCAGCAGTTCCCCAGAAATCGTTCTGTGTAGCATCTTGATCAGCGATAACATTAAACTGAGATACGCCAAGTGCTTCTGCTACTGATCCAACTCGTATGTTGTAGGTCTTTGTAGCTTGAGCTTGAGTGTTGTCACCGACCACGAAGGAGAATGAATTTAACACAACATCTTCTGATCCTGTTGTAAAAGTTTGTCCTCTTGTTAGACCAGCTCCTGAGTTCTCAGACCAGAATTTGTGCTTATTGGCTTGAGTCGCATAGTTGCTTTGGTCTGCACCATCAACCACAGGAGCTGAGCCAACTGTTACTGTAGCGGCATTAGCTGAGACGACAAATGCTACGCAACTTGTCATCGTTATTAGTTTAGTTTTTTTCATGTGTATTTTTAGTTATTATTTTCTTGGGGGCTCTGCCATGATCCTTGCAGATCTTCTGTTACACACACATGAGCAAATGATAGAGAGCGTCACCACTTGCAGACGTGAACATACCCTCACTGAATAATTAGGACGAGATAATTTAATGTTGCAACCTTTCCTTTTCTGAATAGGTTTTCTCCTAGATGGATTTCACCTTACTCTCCCCCTCGGCACAGGTTGCCGCATACTTGCGTGAAGAGCTGATGCGCGGGCGGTGGACCGGAACGATGCCTGGCGGGCCCGCTCTGGCAAAGGAGCTGGGAGTAGACGGCAAGACGGTGTGGTCTGCCCTGGGACAGCTTGAAAAGGAGGGGCTGCTGATTGCCCAAGGACCCGGTAAACGGCGTAAGATCGCTGATTTGAAGGACATGGACACACCCGCACTGCGGGTGGCGATTCTGGATTATGAGCCGCTTGAGCAGAGCGAGGACTGGACCTTTAGCATGCAGAAAACATTACTGTCTCAAGGGCACAGCGCCTATTTCACTGAGAAATCGTTGTCCGAACTCGGCAACGATGTGCGCCGCGTCGCTCGCCAGGTGAAACAGACACCGGCGGACGCCTGGATCGTCTGCTCCGGCTCGCGTGATGTGCTGGAATGGTTCTCGAAGCAGGAAACCCCGGCCTTCGCCATGTTTGGCAGACGCAGAAGGCTGCCGATTGCGGGTGTCGGGCCAGATCACGTCAGCGCGGGGTGCGATGCCGTGCAGCGTTTGATCGAGCTCGGGCACAAGCGCATTGTCATGGTCTTTCGCGAGAGTCAGCTAGCAGGAGGACTAGGCAGCACCGAGAGTGCCATCTTTGATCTGATGAAGTCGCATGGGTTACCGGCCAGCCCGTATAACCTACCAAGCTGGAAGAATAACGCCGAGGGTTTGCACCGCATGCTCGAAGAGTTGTTTCGGTTCACACCGCCGACGGCGCTGTTGATTGACGAGCCCTTCATCTTCCACGCCGTCAAAGACCACCTCGCCCAGCGCGGTATCGTGGCACCCAGTCACGTCTCGTTGATTTGCAGCGACCCGGATCACACCTTCAGCTGGAGCAAACCCACCATCGCGCACATCCGATGGGACCATGGCCCAGTGGTGCGCCGTGTGGTGCAGTGGGTCAATAACATCGCGAAAGGCAAAAACGACCTCCGGCAAACACTGACCAAAGCGGAATTCGTCGAGGGGGGAACCGTGGGACGGGTGCCACAGAGTAGGTAGGGGCAGCCCTTTGGTCACATCCACAGCTCAAGATGATTCACTGGCTAGCGCCTTCAACGATTTCGATACGCTTATTATCGGGTAGTGGTTCGAGCTTGGTTACTTTTCCGGACGGCCAGCGGACTGATAGACTTTTGAGATTCTCCCCATCTGCCAAGGTAATACGAATCCGACCTGAATTCTGTGCCGCCATGCCCTCGCCAATCGATTTTCGGTAGGCTCGTTTTGACTTGCTGGTCACAACCGTCAGAACGGCGCCCACAGCATCACGGTTGCTGAATCCCTGTGAAACTTTCGCCTCATCGTTTGCTCCCTGCAGACTCACCTCAACGACTCGCCCTTTGGCACCTAGGTCGCCGAACCGATTCCGGAACAGGCGCAGTCGCTTGTCATTCACGCTGGCCAACGCGATATCCACCCAGCCGTCGTTATCATAATCTAACAAGCTAAACGACCGGGCATCTTCGCGGCAGTCGACACCACTCACAAGGGATCGATCAACAAACCCATCACCACTTCGCATCACCAGTCGGTTACGTTCGCCTCCGCTCAGCGAGTTACTTCTCTGGCGTCCGTCCGGCAGGGTAACGATCGCTTTAAAATCTAACAATTTAGATTTCCAGTGCTCGGACTTGCGGAACTCATCGCTTTGGCTGCTGTCACTGAGCACGACCGTGCTCCAGAAGCAACTTCACAAATCGACATCCGTGGCCACCTCTTTGGGTGCTGAATAAAGACCGCTGGGCACGTAGAGATCGAGCCAGCCATCATTATTAAAGTCCGCGAACTGACCACCGAATGCCCAGCCGACCTTGGTCTCTGCCGCATCAGCCTGCGCCACTTGCTTGAAAACACCGCCGTCATTTCGATAGAGAAAATTACCACGGGCCGCGACGAGTATCCTCGGGTCTGAGTCTCCAATGGCGGGCACAATCCTGTTGCCCGCTTTGGAATACATGTTGGAAACAAACAGGTCCAGATCGCCGTCATTGTCGTAGTCCCCCACGGAAGCCCCCATGCCGAACGCCATCTGCCCTTCGGGAAACAAATCTTTGTAGGCATCGACAAAGACAGGATCCTTGGCTCCGCGCGGGGTGTCATTGCGGAGAAATGTATCCGGCCCGAAGTCATTGCAGACATAAAGATCCTCGTCACCATCATTATCCGCATCAAACCACAACGGCTGATAGCTCTTGCGCCACAGCTTGACGATCTCCCCGCCAGCACGTTCCAGTCGACCTCCGCCACGGTTCATCAGCAAGACGTTGGCAATCCCTCGCTCATCGAGGAACTTCACCTCGGTTTTGAGGATTTCCTTGAGTGCCTCGGACTCTTCTCTAGGGAGATATTTCTCCATCCATTTCGGACCAAGTGAGCGAGAGCTGTAGGTGGACAAGTAAACATCGAGCAAGCCGTCACCATTGACGTCCGTCGCAGCGGCACTGGAAACAAAGTACTGGTAACCTAGGTCGGTCGCCGTACGGGTAACATCGGTAAACTTACCACCATCGTTGCGATAGTAGAGAGTGGGTCCCCTCACCCTTCCCAACAAGGCATCAGGGTCGCCGTCGTTATCGAAGTCAGCAAACAGAGCAAAATTCACATGACCTTCGGCTTTGAGTCCAGACTCAGCCGTAACGTCCTCGAATGTGCCATCGCCACGATTACGGAATAGCTGTGGCTCGACCCATCGCGCGCTTAAGAAAATGTCCTCATGATCATCGCCATTGTAGTCCACCACACTGACCGTGGGATACTGGTAGGTGCTGTCTATCCCCAAATCCGCAGACGGAGGGTTGGTGACGGTAAACAACCCAACCAGGTCTTCCTTCTTCTTACCGACAAAACTCTTGATAATTGCCTCCCGGTGGTACGAGTGCCGGGCTATCTTCCGGGCTTCCGGGTCGGGAAGCGCCTTATCTAACACCTCCTCAAATATCGGCTGCGGTGATTGGTCGGTTTTAAATTCCAACGGCTCCCACTTCACCAGCGTCCAGTCATCTGTGCCCTGCTTTTTTTCCAGATAGAGTTTCTGCTTGGCCTTTACTCCAATAATTTTTCCATCATCCCCCCGGCGAACTCCTTCGAACTTTGTCTTCATGACAAACCGACCCTGCTTAAACTCCGCCGACAAAGTACCAAAAGAGGCACTGGTCCAGCGGTGGGAGGGATCCAGCTTGTCCCAACCCGACATCTTGGCGACATATCCCGCCAGGCCTTCGCTCGATCCACTCACCATGAGTGCCCCAAGCCCCCGCAGCTTGGGGGTCATCTGGAGGATCAACTCCTCGGATTGAACCATCCGCTGAATCCGGGCATCGGCAGATTCTTGGGATGCATCAGGGTTTTCATCTGATGCTGTATCCTTATCGGAGCATCCGACAACACACACGCATATCAACAAACTAACAAAAGAAAGCTTAGCAGGCATCATAAACGAGTCGTTGGGGGTTTGATATGAACAGCGGGATATTGTGCATACGATTCATAGAGAACAATCTCACAAATGGCAATGAACTAGTCTGACTCTATACCCAAAATCTGCAATTAGGCTTTGCGAACCTGAGCTCAACAATTAAAAGAACTTCCTAGCATATTTCTAGCCCCCCATGAACATCCTCGGTATTTCTGCCTTCTATCATGATTCAGCCGCCGCGCTGATTTGCGATGGCAAGATCTGTGCCGCCGCGCAAGAGGAACGATTTACACGCAAGAAGCACGACGCCTCGTTTCCTGAGAATGCCATCGACTACTGCCTCCGCGAGGCGGGCATCAGCATCTCGGATATCGACTACGTGGCATTTTATGAGAAACCTCTTCTAAAATTTGAGCGATTGTTAGAAACCTATCTTGCCTATGCTCCCGCTGGGTTTGCGAGCTTTCGGCAAGCGATCCCGGCATGGATAGCCGACAAGTTATTCCTGCCGCGCAAAATCCGGAAGGCATTGGGGAAAAGTTACCAAGGCCCCCTGGTCTACCCGGAACACCATGAGTCGCACGCTGCCAGTGCGTTCTTCCCGAGCCCATTCAGCGAAGCCGCCGTGGTGACCATCGACGGCGTCGGAGAGTGGGCCACGACGACCATCGGCGAAGGCCGGGACAATAAGATCAATCTGCTTGAGCACCTCGACTTCCCCCACTCTCTCGGTCTGCTCTACTCAGCCTTCACCTACTACACCGGATTCCGTGTCAACAGCGGCGAGTACAAGCTGATGGGACTCGCGCCTTACGGTGAACCGAAATACGCCGACCTAATCCGGGAAAAACTCATCAATATTCGCGACGACGGGTCGTTTCGCCTCAACATGAAGTATTTCAACTACTGTCAGGGGCTGACCATGACCAACAAGAAGTTCCATGATCTATTCGGACAGCCACCAAGGAAACCTGAGTCCGACCTCAGTGAGTTTCATATGGATATTGCGGCGAGTATTCAGAAGGTCACCGAGGAAGTCGTCATGAAGCTTGCCCACCACGCCCACGAGCTTACCGGACACAAAAACCTCTGCCTCGCAGGAGGGGTCGCGTTGAACTGCGTCGCCAACGGTCGGCTCCTGAGAGAAGGCCCGTTCGAAAACATCTGGATCCAACCCGCAGCGGGCGACGCCGGTGGTGCTCTCGGTGCCGCGATGATGGTCTGGTATCAACTGCTGGAAAACCCACGAACGCCAAGGCAACCCGACGACCAGAGCGCAACCTATCTCGGCCCAGATTTCGGCGACAACGAAATCCGCCAGTTCCTCGAATCCAAATCCGCGGTCTTTGCACACATCCTCGATGAGGATACGCTGGCGGAACAGGTTGCCGGTCATCTTGCCGACCAACACGTCGTAGGCCTGCACCATGGACGGATGGAATTCGGTCCTCGTGCCCTGGGGTCACGAAGCATCCTCGGTGACCCCCGCTCGCAGGACATGCAGAAGGTCATGAACCTGAAAATCAAATTCCGGGAATCGTTCCGCCCCTTCGCACCCAGCGTCCTGCGCGAACACGTCAGCGACTACTTCGAGATGCGCGAGTCCGAAGACAGCCCGTACATGCTGATGGTCGCCGACGTCATCGACTCCCGCCGGACCGATTGCGCGTCCGAACTCACCGCCACCCGCGGCCTCGATAAGCTTCCCATCGCACGCTCCGAAATCCCTGCGATCACGCACGTCGATTTTTCTGCTAGGGTGCAGACTGTCGACAAAGACCGCCATGGACTCTACCGGACGATTATCTCCAAATTTCACGACAAAACCGGCTGCCCGATGGTCATCAACACCAGCTTCAACGTCCGCGGCGAACCGATCGTCTGCACCCCGGAAGATTCCTACAACTGCTTCATGGCAACCAACATGGACGTGCTCGTCGTCGGCCCCTTCCTACTCAAAAAAGAAGACCAACCCGGTGCCGCTGAAATCCCACTCGAAGATTACCTCTCAAAATTTGCCCTCGATTAACCCTCACCGCTTATGATCAAAATCGACTGGAACCCCCCGGAAAAAATACTCCGCCAATTCGGCTGGATCAGCCTAGTCGGCTTCGGCATATTCGCCGCCATCGCGTGGTTTCGCTTCGACAGCCAACCGGTTGCCACCACCTTCGCTGCCGTGGCCGTGCTGGCACCCATCATCGGCATGATCCAGCCTCGATTACTCAAACCCCTCTACGTCGGACTCAGCCTGGTCACCTTCCCCATCGGTCTCGTAGTCAGCAACCTCGTCCTGCTGCTCATCTTTCTACTGGTATTCGCCCCGCTAGCGCTTATCTTCAAACTGATCGGTCGAGATGAACTCGGCCTCCGCCTGGATAACACAGCCACCACCTACTGGCGGAAATATAATCCGGACCGACGCACTCCGACCAGCTACTACCGACCATTCTAAGCCTGGACAAACATTCCCAATCCCCCCGTCACACAGCGATGAAACCTAACGACAAAAACGAATTTGAATCTGCCCGCGACACCTCGAATCGCAGCATTTTCGCAGAGCTCTGGAGCTTCCTCGCAACCAATAAAAAGTGGTGGCTGGGGCCGATCATTCTTCTTTTACTCGTCTTCGGCTTCCTGATCATGCTCGGTGGATCCGCCGCAGCGCCATTTATCTACAGCTTGTTCTAGTGGGGACTTATGTCGACGAACCGTTCGTTTTTCGCTCTGAACATTTCCTAAATGCAAATAACTAACAGGATGTTAGATAGCTCAGACTACCTCAGGTCTTACACATGCGCGATCGTTCTTCCACTGCTCGCATTCTTTCTTTGCGCATGTGGTGATGATCCTGAGGACACCAAGGAACAGCTCCCAGATTCACCGATATCGGCGGAGAAATCCAGTCACTCCCGTATGCTGACCGTACTTGGTAAGATTACCGAGCAGGCAAAGGTCAACCACCCGATTCTCGGGGAAGGTGAGGCCCGCAAGTTGCGCCGTACTTGGCAGAACCTTCCGGCCAGCTCGCGCAAGTCGCCCGACCCTAACACACTCCAGCTGCTCTGGCAGCTCGGTCTGGCAGAGCTCAAACTGGGCAACATCGATACGGGGATCGAACACCTTACGGCGGCACGTCTGCGCTTAAAGCAGCTGATCGCCGCAGGCAAGGCTCGGCCCAATGCTGATCTCGAACTGACATATCGGTTAGGAATTGCCTATATGAGAAAAGGCGAGACGGATAACTGCTGCCTGCGCAACTCACCGGACAGCTGTTTGCTGCCGATTCAGGGTTCCGGCATCCACGCCAATCAGCAGGGATCTAAAAAAGCCATTGCCCTCTACACTGAAGTCCTACAACGAGCCCCCTACAACTCCGCTGGCTACATGAAAGCAAAGTGGCTTCTGAATGTCATGTATATGACAATCGGTGGCTATCCCGCACAAGTACCATCACAATATCTGATCGAGCCCGGCAACTTCGAATCGGAAGAGGATTTCCCAAGGTTCAAAAACATAAGTCAAAGCCTGGGAGTTGATACCTTCAGCCTGCTTGGCGGTGCTATTGTCGATGACTTCACGGGCGACGGATATCTGGATATTGTGGCATCGACATACGACCCGGCGGGGCAAATGCGCTTTTTTCGTAATCAACAGGATGGCACCTTCACCGATCAAACCCAAGAATCGAACCTGAAAGGGCTCGGGGGCGGATTCAATCTCCTTCAAGCGGATTACGATAATGACGGCGATCTGGATATCTTTGTCCTGAGGGGAGGCTGGCAAAATGCTGCCGGAAGAATCCCCAATTCCCTTCTCCGCAATGACGGCACAGGCCGATTCCATGATGTCACCTTCACAGCAGGGCTTGGAAAAGTACACTACCCGACTCAGTCAGCGGGCTGGGCGGACTACGACAACGACGGCGACCTTGACCTCTACATTGGCAACGAGTCGGTCGGCCGAACCGAGGATGCGCCCTGCCAGTTGTTTCAAAACAACGGGGATGGCACCTTCACCGATGTGGCGGAAAAAGCCGGGGTGACAAACCCAGGATACTGCAAGGGCGTGACATGGGGGGACTACAATGGTGATCGCTATCCAGACCTCTACGTCTCCAACCTCGGGGCACCGAACCGACTCTTCCGAAACGATGGCGACGGCACCTTTACCAACGTAGCTGCGTCACACGGTGTGACTGGCCCCATGAAGAGCTTTCCTGTCTGGTTCTGGGATTACAACAATGACGGGGCGCTGGATCTGTATGTGGCAAGTAACGTCTGGGACGCTGGGGGTATTGCCGCCATGGTGTCCAGCCTGCTTGGCAAAGACGTTGGCCACGAGCTGGCTCATCTCTACCGTGGAGACGGCAAGGGCGGCTTCCGTGATGTGGCGCGGGAAGTTGGGCTCACGCAGCTATCCCTACCTATGGGCGTCAACTTCGGCGACCTCGATAACGACGGGTTTCAGGACTTTTACCTCGGAACCGGGTATCCAGACTACGAAGCGCTGATGCCCAATCTCATGTATCGCAATAAGGAAGGAAAACGGTTCGCCGACGTCACCAGCGCCGGTGGATTCGGCCACCTCCAGAAAGGGCACGGGGTTGTGTTTGCCGATCTGGACAACGATGGAGACCAGGATATTTTCCATCAACTCGGGGGCTTTTTCCCTGGTGACAAGTTCTACGACGCCCTGTTCGAGAATCCAGGTTTCGAAAACCACTGGATCAGCGTGAAACTCGTTGGAACGGAGTCGAACCGTTCTGCGATCGGGGCGAGGATCCATGTCCGCGTCAGTGAAAACGGTCAGTCCCGCTCCGTTTACCGACATATCGGCAGTGGTGGGAGTTTCGGGGCGAACCCGCTTAGGCAGTCGATTGGACTCGGGAAGGCAACAAAAATAGAGTTACTTGAGGTGTTCTGGCCGACGACAGGCAAGACTCAGCGATTTTCAAATTTACCCTTGGATCAGACGATTGAAATCATCGAGGGCAAGGAAAAGCACCGGATTCTAAAGCTGAAAAAACTGGTGCTGACAAAAAGCCCCAATCAAAAAATATAAAACCAGACAATCAAGTCACTTCGTATTGTTCTCAAGAACTATTAGCGACCTGCCCTTAGCATCCATTTCATCCATTAATTGCCGATAGTCGACATTGAGTCCCGCCGATATATAGCCGCCGCCGAGAAGCAGGTCCTTGTCGCCATCACCATCAATATCCCCGGATGCGATCGTTATCCAGCGATCCGTCATCGGAGTCTTGATCGTCTTGGCGGCGTAACCTTTCTTCCCCAGGTTCTCGAGATAAACAAAATCTTCGCGATCTTTGTTGGCGAAATCTGGGTTGAAGGCAATGGCCGCCATGTCCATGTCACCATCAAGGTCAAAATCCTGCACCTCCACGCCATAGGCTCCATACATCGGGTAGAAAAAGCTTTCCTTGAATTTCAGATTACCTTCGTTCAGATACAGCCTAATCCCATGGTAAGGTTTCAGGGTGTTGTACGGATCGGAATCGACGTTGTCTCCATTCACCGTAATCACGTCGAGATCCCCATCGGAATCAAAATCGACCCACTTAAAGCGCACGTATCCGAAGGCAGAGTGTGATTCAATCAACACTTTGCGCTCGAACTTACCGCCACCCAGATTGAGAAAGATACTGAGGTTCTCGCGGGCATCAGCAAACAGCACCGCAACGTCCGGCAAGCCGTCCTTGTTAAAATCGGCAACTTCGCAGTCAACCGCACCGGGCTCAGTCGCCAGGACGATGGACGGTTTCTCATCGAATTGCCAGCCGCTCGCCTTCGCTTTGTAGATGCCCACACTGCCCACGGATGAACCGAAGTTCGTGATCACTACTTCCTCCTTGCCGTCCTTGTCAAAATCACCGAAGCCCATGGCGGAAGGCCGGTGCAGGCCAGTGAGCGCGATCCCCTTGTTGACGTAGGTTTTTCCCTGACGCACGGCGTAGTTGATCTTGCCCAGCCTGTCGTTCGCAAAGCCACCCATCAGATCGCCAACCGAGAGCAGATGCATCCCGTCACCACTCTGCCGCGCCTGCAACCAGACAAAGCCCTTGGTGTCAAAGTAGGACTGTTTTTTCAAGTCCTTGTCCAGGGTAGTGAGCCATTGGTAAGCACTGTCGCCAACAATAATCTCCCGATGACGCTCGTCGACGTGGATCATCGAGGTGATGGCAACCTTGTACTTGTATTCGTGCGGGCGGGGCTGAAAAAGATCGAGGCCTACTTCGAGCTTTGGCTTATCCGCCTGTGGCAGGGGAGTCTTGGAAGCCCCTGCCAGATAGTAGTCGCGGATGGCGGCCCATTGCTCTTGGGTAACCATCGGCTTGTCGGGTGCCATGCCAATTTGGCCAACGAGTTTTTTCCGTCTCTTGATCAGGTTGAGCACTCCCGGCCCCTCCTCCTTCAAGGTGGAAAGATCGTCCACCCCCATGCGGAACCCCATGTAGGGCAGTAGATAACGCCAACTCCGCTCGGGAAGGATGTTAGGATCAGGGAAACTGTGACACGCCGCACAGTGGACACGGGCGAGTTTCTCACCCTCGCTAACCTCGGCATAAGAACGGACCGACAGGGCAAACGAAAGTAACAGGAGTGCGATGCCAAGCTGCTTCATGGTTTGGGTGGATTCGCAACAGCTGGGTTCGTTATAATCGGGCTCTTGAAGTGAGCGGCTCGATGCAGGTCTGGCATGGGAGTAGATAGGTGGGCTCGAAGCAGTTATACCGCCGGATTCCCTGCATTCCAGCGAATTCGAGATTAGAATCCCCTTCCTTATATGGCGTGGCATTCGGATTTGTCCCTTTATTACAGTCCGGATTGGGTCGGTGCATCGGATTGACCCCTTGCTCACCTCTCAACAACGACCTGCCCAAAAAGAAAATCCCTAGCAGCCTACGTTCACGATCATCGAATGAGACAACGAACCAACTGTTAGGATGCTCTTTTTGCACCCCAAAGCGCCTCATCATCAAATAAGTTCCATCTTTTTCGCTTTTTTCTCAGCCAAGGCCAGCCTCCGGCCATCAGCTCTCCACGCAAGTATGCGGCAACCTGTGCCGAGGGGGAGAGCAAGGTGAATTCCATATATAAAAACCTATTCAGAAACGGAAAGGTTGCAATATTAAATTATCTAGCCTTGCTTATTCAGTGAGGGTATGTTCAGGCCTGCAAGTGGTAACGCTCTCTATCATTTGTTCATGTGTGTGTAACAGGTCTACAAAGATCATGGCAGAGCCCCCCAAGAAAAAGAAATAACCCAAAATAAAGATGAAAAAACATACCAAACTAACAGCAGCACTCGCAGCCACGGGACTCGCACTCGCTGCCTCTTCGGCAACTGCCGCAACCACGATCCTCAGCGAAGACTGGCAGAATCCATCGGTAGCTAACAATCTCCGTCTAGAGGCAACCAGTAACGGCGGGTTCACCGGCTGGGAGTTCCCGAGCAACAACGTTTTCAGGTTGAATCACCACGCCAATGGCGCTCACCCTCAAGACGGTCTCACGCCCAACCAGGCCGTCCAGTTCGAGTGGGGTAATACTTACGCCAGCTACGACACCACTCACACCTGGTCCGCTTCCGATGTGTACCAAGTGACCCTCAACGCCACCGAGAGTTCCTGGAGCAGTGGCTCCGACCGCAAAACTGGGATCCGCATCCGCGAAGTCGAAACTGGTACCGTTGTCTATACGGCTGAAGTGACTCTGCCCGAATATGACGCCGCTCACTCCGGTGCGGGCAACAATTGGAACGCGAACCAGCTCTTTACCTTTGATTTCGACGCCGGTGATTTCGCCGGGGGTAACGAAGGCAACACGCTGGAATTCGGGGTTGCCAACATCGATGACGCGACATCCAACCGCGGCAGTTTCGTCGACAACATCAACTTCACGCTTGTTCCTGAGCCCACCACTACCGCTCTTCTCGGCCTCGGTGGACTCGCACTGATTCTCCGCCGTCGTAAGTAATTCCGACGTCGTTTAATTTCATTTATTAAGTTGGCCCACTCCCCTTAACCGGGGAGTGGGTTTTTTCTGGCACGCAATGGTAGGGTCAATTCGATGAATTCGTCGTTGATCGAATGGCTTGCCAATGTGTCCACACGAATCATCCTTAAAGTTAACTAACAGACGGTCGTTTCATCGAAACGACCCTACCTGCATCATTTACTTCGATCACCGCCTATGGTACGAAACGCCTGAGCCATGAAGAAACCGATCATCCCCCGAATTTGGAAGCTGAGAATCGCAGCGGCGATCCTCACCCCCACCCTGTTTCTCCTGATTGTAGAGGGAATTCTCCGGCTCTCCGGATATGGCGACCCGACCTCATTCTTGCTGTCGATTGATGGGCAGGATAAAGTCACCGGGAATTCCCGCTACACCTACCAGTATTTCCCCAAGCAGCTCGTCCGTGAACCGGATCTGATCCGAATGGACAAGGACAAGCCGGAGGGCGTCTACCGCATCTTTGTCATGGGAGGCTCGGCCGCGCGCGGCACGCCGGATCCACGTTTTGGTTTCGGACGCATCCTCGAAGTAATGCTGCAAGAGGCGTATCCAGACCGGCGATTTGAAGTGATTAATACCGGTATGGTTGCCATCAATTCGCACGTCGTGATGCGCATCGCCAGCGAGTGCGCGGACTATGATCCTGATCTCTTTGTAGTCTTCATGGGTAACAACGAGGCGGTCGGACCCTTCGGCGTGGGCACTGAATTCAACGAGCAACCACCGGGGCGCAGCATGGTGGCGCTGTCGACGGCCGCCAAATCCTCCCGCACCGGACAGCTGATGAGAAACCTCATCGAGGGGGTCGGGGACAAGTCCAAACAAACCGCCCAGGCCGAGTGGCTTGGCATGGAATCGTTCGGTAAACATCGCGTGTCACGCAACGACCCCCGGCTACAGAAAGTCTACAGCCACCTTGAGGCCAACTTGAATGACATCGTTGAGACAGCAAGCGATGCCGATGTCCCTTTGATCCTTTGCACCGTGCCTGTGAACCTGCGCAACTGTGCCCCCCTGGCATCAGGCCACTCGGGTGACCTTGATGACGCCCAGAAAACCGAATGGGAAAAATACTACCGTGAGGGTGCCGCCTTGGAAAAAGAAAGCCGCTGGCTGGAGGCCGATAAAAAATACGCCCAGGCGGCGGACCTTGACGATCAGTTTGCCGAGCTGCATTTCCGGCGCGGCCGCTGCGCGCTCGCCCAGGGTGATGCCAAGACCGCACTGGGTCACTATGAAACCGCGCGCGACCTCGACCTGCTGCGGTTCCGCACCGACTCGGAAGTCAACCGGATCATTCGCAAAGCAGGCGAAACTGATTCCGTGACCTTGTTAGATGCAGAACAACAATTCCAAGCTCTGCCCCGGGTGAAACACGGCATCCCGGGCGATGAGGTCTTTTACGAACACGTGCATTTCAACTTCGCAGGCAACTTCGAACTCGCCCGCATGGTCTTCCAGGAGACAGTGAAACAGCTGGACAGCGCCCCAGCCAACACCCCCCCGTCCTTGGATCGCTGCGCCGAGCTTCTGGCACTCAGCGACTTGGATCGCCACCAGATGGCGTCCTCGATGATCAGCATGGTTGTCAAACCACCGTTCCTCGACCAGCTGGACTACTTTGATCGCTGCACCAAGTTACACGCACAAATCCGTTCGTTCCGCGAAATCGACCCGCAAGAGGGAATGCGCGATGCAGCAAAACGGCTCTCAGCCGTGCTCGAATCCCGGCCAGGTGATCTGCACATACGCGTTGCTTTGGCCAAGCTGCAGCTCCAGCAAAAGCAGCATGCCGAGGCAGAAAAAACGATCCGTAAGCTCATGGATGATCTTCCCGATCGCGCCGACTTCTTTGTGCTACTCGGTCAGGCAATGATCGGACAAGACAATATGACGGAAGCAGTGGCAGCGTTTGACAAGTCCATCGAGCTTGCCTCCCAGCCGTTGGACTACATGACCCTGATTGCCGAGCACTACGAGTATGCGGGTGAAAAAGATCGTGCGCTGGAGCTCTTCCGCCAAGCACTCGAGCAACAACCGGGCGCGGCCAACCGGCACAGCAAGTTAGGCACCCTGTTCCTCAATCGCGGAGACAAGGAACAGGCCCTCAAGGAGTTCGAGCTCGCCGACTCACTCCTGCCCGGCAACGGAACGATTCTCTTCAACCTGGCCCGAATTCATTTTGAAAACGGAGACATCAACCCCGCCATCGAAAAACTACACGCTACCCTGAAGGCAAACCCCTTTCATCTCGGAGCCCGCAAGCAGCTCGGCCTGATTCTAAAACGACATGGCAAGCTGGAAGAAGCTGCCGAACAACTGTCCAAAGTCATTCCGCAGGAACCCAGACAGATCGACCTGCGACTGCATCACGCAGAAGCATGCACCAGCTTAGGAAAATTTGACCAAGCCGTGACAGACTACAGGGCAGTGCTGAAATTCGCTCCCGACGACCTCAATGCCACCATGGGGCTGGCATGGGTGCTCGCCGTCCAGCCGGAAGCCACAACAGAGCAACGTGCCGAAGCTATCAAGATGGCGGAACAAGTGGTCAAAGCAACTAGACGAAACTCCGCCAAACCACTCGACGTCCTGGCCGCCGCCCTCGCCGCCTCCGGAGAGTTTGACAAGGCACAACTCACCGCCGACGAAGCCTGGGGACTTGCATTGTTAGGTAAGGATAAAAAATTCGCCAAAGCCGTATCAGACCGGCTACGCCTCTACAGGGAGAAAAAACCACACAGGGTACCGGTGGACAAGTGAGGCGTATGTTCGTAAATACCATTACAGAACACCACTAATCACTCTACTCCCAGAACAATCTACTGAAGAAATCGCAAAAAACAAACACCCGGCGGCGTATTTGACGAGGCTGTCACCCCGTCTTATCACTGCCATTCTACCATTTTATGAAAACCCGACTTAGATTACTCCCCTGTCTCATCAGCACCATTCTGCTTGGCTGCTGCATTATCAACCATTCAGCCCTCGCCGCAAAGAACAGTAGCCACCAGCTCGGGCCAACGGGTATCATCGCTCAGGGATCAAAGAACTCGTTCAGCGTGCAGAGCGTCGATAAAGGATCCCCTGCTGACGGTAAGATTAAAAAAGGTGACGTCATCGTCGGCGCGAATGGCACGAAATTTAACCAACACGCGCGTCAGGAACTTGCCGCTGCAATTGATACCGCCGAAAGCGGTAAGGGTGTGCTATCGCTTACGTTAAAAGACGGCAGGAAAGTCGATCTCCAGCTTCAGTCGCTCGGTTCCTATAGCAAAAACGCGCCGTGGCATTGCAACAAGACCAACGCGATCGTCACACGCATTGCCGACCAGATGGTAAAATCAAAAAGCTATGCCAATGGCCAAGTAACCGTCGGATGGATCGGGCTGTTAGCCACCGGTGAGAAAAAATACACTGATATTGTTAGAAGAGAACTTCCCAAGCAAAAGTGGGCGAAGGCACCGGACCTCGAAAAACTCGCAGCCCTACTCAAAGGCGATACGGACATGGGCTACATCGGTTGGTACTGGGGATACCAGATGATCGCACTTGCCGAGTATCATCTACTCACGGGTGATAAATCCGTGCTGCCCGCGCTCAACGCCTATGCCCTAACAATGGCACGCGGCCAGGACCCGGCGGGTATCTGGGGGCATCGATTGGCGACGGTCAAACGCAACGGTCGGCTGCCCGGCTACGCCCACATCAACAACCCAAGCCTGACCACCGTCATCGGAATGCAGATGGCGCTGAAGTGCCCGGTCAAGGACAAGGAGGAGATCCAACAAGGCGTCAATCGCAGCGTGGCATTCTACAAAACCTATGCCGGTGAAGGTGCCCTGCCCTACGGTGTGCATGATCCTAACACACGCGTTTTCAACAATAACGGCAGCAGTGCGATGGCCGCCATTGTGATGGCACTCGCCGGGGAAAAGGAAGCCACAAAATTCTTCTCAGAGCAATCAGCAGCATCCCACAATATCCAAGAAACCGGACACGCGACACACTATTTTAATGTGCTCTGGACACCACTCGGCGCCAACGTCGCCGGCCCAAAAACATCGCAGGCATTTTTCAAAAAGGGAAACTGGGTGCGCACGCTCTACCGCCGGTGGGATGACAAGTTTTCCTACGACGGCAAGTTTTCCAAAAGCTGTAACGACGACGGCTCGCTGCTGCTCGCCTACTGCCTGCCACGCAAACAACTCTACATCACTGGGAAAAATGCCGACGAGTCACTGTGGACCAAGGACAGCGAAGTGGACGCCGTTATCGGCGCCAGCGAGATCGATTACAACAGCCTGAGCGAGGACGAACTGATCGGACTGTTTGGTCACTCAGCACCACAGGTCACTCGTGGAGCTGTCTGGACTTTACGCAACCGTAAAGGCGACTTCATCCCGAAGGTTGTTGCGCTGATTACAAAGGGCACCGACATCGAAAAGCGCAGCGCGATCGGATTTTTTGGTTACAAATGCCCGCCGGAATGGGCACTGCCGCAGACCAAACTCATCGGCAGTGTGTTGCAGGATGCCAAGGAACACCCGAAGGTGCGTGCCGCCGCTTCCTACGCCATCTGTTGGCACGGAAAAACGGCCTACCCCTACTACCAAGACATGCTCAAGCTTGTGGTTGCCGACGAGCCAAGTGACAAGTTTGGCCTGACCGACAAAGCCGTGGCAAACGCCCTTAACATCCTCGCCAAAGACCCCTTCGCCGCCGGGCTCGTGAAGGACAAAAAGCTTTTCTATCGAGCGGTACTCAAACTCGCCGATAACCCGCGCCAAGAAGCTCGCGCCAATGGTATGAACATGCTGCGCGCCATGCCCAAAAAAGAGTTTCATCTTGTCGCCGACAAGGTGAAACACGTCGCCGTCAACAAAGATCCGAATTACCAATCGTACCACAACCCAATGGCATCCATGCAGTCGGCCGCCCTGATCCTTGCCGAGCTCGACATCGAGGAAGGTCTCGAATGGAGCTGGGCAATGCTTGAGGCACCCGACGGGAAGTTCGGATTCAAGGCCCGCGCCATCCTCACCATCCTCAATGCCTACGGCCCGAGCGCCAAACCCTACCTCGATAAAATCAACGCCGACCCGAATCTGAAAAGAGGGCTAACCTCCGGCCGTTGGAAAAGAATGTACGATAACATGGTCAAGTCCGTGGAAGGCGGCAAACCCGAGAAGCTCATCCCATTTGAACAGGCGAAGAAGGCTAAGTAGGGAGAGCGGACAATCCTGTCCGCACCTTTTAAATCTCGGTGGACAGGATTGTCCACCCTCCCCTATTTCCCCGGCACCGACAACGGCAAGATGCCGTGACTCCTCATCTGCTTCATCAGCTGATCCGCACGTTCTGTTAGCCCCTTCACCTTATCGGGAAACTTCTCGTTGAGGTCAGTGGTTTCACCAGGGTCTTTGGCGACATTAAACAAAATCGGCGGGTTCGGTTGGTCTTTTTTCAACCCGTCAATGTAAGGCATGATTTTTTCCGCCTGCTGCTTGGTTTTGCGCCTCGCCCCAAGTCCCTCGAGCGCGTGACGACGGTCAAAGAACAGCTTCCACTCGCCCACACGAATCGATTGCGGCTCGGCTTCCATGCCGTGCCAGAGAAGCAATTCGTTGCGTGGGTGGTCGGCTTTTCCGTGTAGGCTTTGCCAAATACTCAGGCCGTCAATCTTCGGCTGACCTTTGCTCTTTTTCCGCCAGTCGATGCCGCACGCCTCACTCAGAGTCGGCAGCAAATCCATCGCACTTGTTAGTCCAGCGTAGGTTTTTCCGGCAGCCAGTTTGTCAGGCCAGGAAATGATGCACGGCACCCGGGTTCCGCCTTCCAGCGCCGACCACTTTTCGCCGCGATACGGAAGGCAGTTGGCTTTTTCACGTGGGTTCGGGCCGTTGTCCGAGCAGAACACGACGATGGTTTTCTTTTCCAAGCCAAGTTTTTTTAACTCACCTAACAACTCCCCCATGCGAGCATCAATCTCCTCAACGACATCTCCGTATTTTCCAAACGACGACTTCCCTTTCCAGTCCGGATGCGGCTCAACAGGGAAATGCGGGGCGGTGTGCGGAATGTAGAGGAAAAATGGATTTTCCTTATTTTTCCTAACAAAACGAATCGCCTCGGTAGTGAACTTCTCGGTGAGCAATCGATTCTCAAACGGGTTCTCGATCACCTTGCCATCACGCAGCAACTCCTTAGTCTGATTATTGCTCATCAGCAGGCCGTAAAAACTGTCAAACCCCTGCGCGTTCGGATCGGTGTCTGGTTGATCACCGATGTGCCACTTACCCGACATGCCAGTGGCGTAGCCCTCGGATTTAAAAATCTCAGCGATCGTCAGCGCCCTGCCACTCATGCCGTCGTGTTTCCCCATCTTGTATCCCACCACTCCCTGGGTCCAACCAAGCTTGGTAGGATACGCCCCGGTGAGTAACGCCATACGCGACGGTGTGCAGACGGTCGCACCGGAATGAAAATCAGTAAATCGCACACCGCCCGCCGCCAGCTTGTCGAGCACCGGCGTTTTGATCTCAGGATGGTCATAGCAGCCCAAGTCTTGGTAACCCAAGTCATCCGCCATCACGAGAATGACGTTGGGTTTCTCAATCGCTAATACGAGCGAGCTGAAACACATAGCGAAACCAACAGCAGAAATAAATAATTTCATCCACAATATTACTGGCATTCGATGGGGCAATCTTACAGCACAAAAAAAAATATCTCACCACGCAGTCGTAATTTACAGTTGTCCGAAAGATAACCGGCATCCATGTTGTATTGCCTTTGTTCTTCAATTGATCGCCGGATCTAAAATCCGTCATTTTAAACCAACTTATGAAAAAACCAACCATCACGACCATCTGCGTCATCGTCGCTACCGCTACCATCATCACTCCGGACGCATGGGCACGCAAAAAAAAGAGCGCACCAAAGGTGGAGCTCACCCAGGCGGGACAGCAACTTGAGAAACAATACGCCACGCAACTCGAATCGCTGAAGATAGAGATCACCAAGGCACTACCCAAGCTGAGCGGGGCAAAAACATCCGCCGTTGAGAAAGCCCGTGGCAACGAAACCTCCGCCAACAAGGCACTCGCCGAAGCCCAGAAAAACATGGGCGAAATCAAAAAGGGGCAGGCACTCGTTGCCCACGCCAAGGGCAAATGGATTGGCGGTGCCGACAAGGGCATCAAGGCAGCCAAGGAAAAGCTCAAGAAGGCCAAGACCGACGCCGAGCGTGAGGCAGCCGAGAAGGAACTCGCTAACTGGGAGAAAAACAAAAAAGATGGCGAAGATGCACTCAAGGAACGCCAGGCAGACCTCGACAAGGCACTGAAACACAAAACCAAGTATGAGAAAGCGCTGAAGAACGCTAATGAAACACTCACCAAGGCAAAAGCAGACACCCTTCAAGCGGTCAAGAACCTCGGCCTGAAATCCAAACTGACCAGCGACAAACTCGACGCCAAGCTGGCAAAATACGTCGTCATCATGGAAGCCACCCCAAGTGGCCTGGCTGCCTTCGCCGAAAAAGGAGCCGAGCAGAAAAAGCTCATCGACACGTTGCTTTCCTCCGACGATCTGCTGGTGCAGATGGCCGTCGCCGATGGTGCCAAGAACGGCAATTACGGTCAGGCGATGAAAATCCTCACCGACATCCAGAAGGCCAGCAACAAGGTCACCGAAGGTCCCCTGCCAAAGCTCGCCCTGGCTGTTGCCCTCGAGCACGCCACACCCATCAAACAGCGCAATGCCGTTGCTGACACTAAGGCTCCCACCACCGTTGATCCGGTGAAACGCTATCTGCATTTTGAAAAAGCCTTCCTCGATGGCGAGCTGGACCCGGCATTCGCAAGTCTGAGCACCTGGGACTACCGCATGGTGGTGAATGGTGAGGAGCCCGAGGAAATTCTCACCTGGGGACGCGCCATGCTGCACAACTACCGCCCCGACCACATTTCCACCAAGGACTACCGCTGGCGATACGTCGCACTTGTTAGAAGCGACATCCGTTACGGCTCACAGGACAACAAGTTCGACAAACCTGAGCTACAATTCTTCCAGAATATCCTGATGAATGGTGGCATCTGCGGACGCCGCGCCTTTATTGGTCGGTTTATTCTACGCGCGTTCGGCATCCCAACGATCGCCCGGCCACAGCGCGGCCACGCCGCCCTCGCCCACTGGACCCCCAAAGGCTGGGTCGTTTGTCTCGGCGGTGGCTGGGGCATTGGATGGACCAAAGGTCGCTACGACAGGGACCTCGATTTCCTCGCTAATACCCAGGCCCGCGCCACCGGCAAGTCATTTATGCAGGTCAAACGCGCCCAGTGGATCGGCGACGTCGTCGGTGAACCCCGCGCATTCGGATTCAAGTCCCGGACAAAACCAGAGTTCTGGTACAGCGCCTCCCTCTACACCCAGAAGGACATCATCGAAACATCCAAAGCCAAGACACTCGCCGCCGTCGGTGAAGACATCGGCGAGGCCAACGTGACCAAGGAAAAGGTGGAAATCACCAAGGTGAAAATGACGAAAAAAGACCGCGAGGTCACCGTCAACAAACAAGGCGTTATCACCATCCCCGCTGCCGCCACCACCAATCCCACCAAGAGCAATGGCAAGATCATCTTCATGGATAGCCAGCTCGGCGGTAAACAACTCCACTTCAGCCGCAATGGCGGAGGGCAAACATTCGAATACACCGTCGATGCTCCCAAAAACGGAAAATACCGACTCACTGCCAAGGTGGCTACACCAAGCTGGAAACAGCACCTCGTTATTGCCGTCAATGGTAAACCCAATGCAGCCAGCATCGAACTACCTCACACCATCGGCATGTGGGAGAATACCGAGCCCGTTATCCTTGTCCTGTCCGAAGGCAAAAACACACTGACGTTTTCGCACAAAACCGACGGCTACGCCAAAGGGTTTTCCATCAAGGACTTCACCCTGACTCCGGTGAAGTAAAGCATCGAAAAAAAATCTCAATCGGCGGGGCTACGGCTCCGCCGTTTTTTTGATCGGCAGGGGCGCCTCGCCGAGGCGTATGCCATTCAAACTTACGGTCAATTCATAGAAAAGACAAGATATGCTCGCTGGATGCGTAGGAATCATTTAAATAAGAACCCAATATTATGAAGGAAAAAGACAATCCGAACCACGATGAGCTGTCCACAGACCGACGTAAGTTCATCCAATACGGCATTGCCAGCATGGCCATTGCCAGTACCACCCATGTCGCGCTCGCCCGTCGCGATGGCACCAACGTCAGTAGCGAACCCGAAGAACTCGCCACCGATCTGACCACGGACGTCGATGTCGTTGTCGTCGGAGGCGGCACCGCCGGTACTGTCGCAGCCATTCAAGCCGGACGCGCCGGAGCCAAGACACTTCTGCTGGAACGCAGCGGTCAGCTCGGCGGCATGACCACCGTCGGCGGAGTTTGTTACCCCGGTTTGTTCGACGCCTGGGGAAAGCAGATCATCGCCGGCATTGGTTGGGAACTGGTCAAGGAGTCCGTCGAACTCGACGGTGGAACACTCCCCAATTTCGCCAAGGTGCCCAAAGCCCACTATCATAACCAAGTCACCATCAACCAGTTCGTTTACTCGATTCTTGCCGAAGAGAAATGCGTCGATGCTGGAGTCGAGATCGCCTACCACGAGTTCATCCAGGCAGCCAAAGCCACGCCAACCGGCTGGGAGCTCAACTGCGCCGGCTTTGGTACCAACCGCCGCGTCCGCTGCAAACAGATCGTCGACTGCACCGGTGGTGCCGAAGTCGTTGGCCTGCTCGGCTATGAGCGCATGCGTGAAGACGAAACCCAACCTGGGTCCTACCTCTTCCAGCTCGGCGGCGAGCACCCAGTCGGCCGCAAGCAACTGCACCAGATCTACGTGCACGGTGCCGATTCCACCAATTCCCGTACCGTCACAGAAGCCAAGCTCGCCGGCCGCAATCTTGTGCTTAAAAAGCTCCGCCAAGCCAAGGGCAAGAAACGCCTGATGCACTTACAGCCCGAGCCGGGTTTCCGCGAGAGCTACCGCATCGTTGGCGAAACCATGATCACGGTAAACGACTACACGACCGGTAGGAAATTTGACGACGCCATCTGCAACGCGTTTTACCCGGTGGATCTGCATACGAAAACTGGTGTCCGCCCAAAGCCGCTCAAACCCGGCACCGTGCCGACCATTCCATTGCGCTCCCTCATCCCCAAGGGCAGCAAGAACATCATTGTGGCAGGCCGATGCTTGTCCAGCGACCGACTCGCCAACTCCGGCCTACGCGTGCAAGCACCCTGCATGGCGATGGGACAAGCGGCCGCCGCCAGCGCCGCCTTGGCCGCCAAGAAAAAGGTCACCCCGCTCGATGTGCCGCTCGCTGAGATCCACCAGCTACTCGCCAAGCACGACGCAATCATCCCCGGTGAGAAATAGTGTCTATGACGAAACCGAACTTAGGCAGCCTGAAGCGGAGATTTACTTCTCTGTTTGTCGCACTCATTTTTGTGGTGCTCTCGGTGACGGGTGTCATCGCGTTTGTGCAGCCGTTTTCCATCACTATCATCGGCCTGCACGCACTGACGGGTTTTCTATTTGTCATCCTCGCCGTCCTGCACATTGCTAACAATTTCCGCCCTTTAAAAGGATATCTACATAGCAAATCATTGTGGGTGACGCTAACCATCACCGCCACCCTAACAGTCGTATTCTTCATCCAACCCAAACCGGTCAAAGCCATTCTCGGCCTGAGCGCCAACCTTGGCCCAGCTATGGATCGGTTCGAAATGAATGAGGACAGCATGGTTTACCAATACAGCCCAGACGCGAACTACAAGATGGCACTCACCATCAAAACGGGAACAAGCTACGACGTCAAAAACCCACCCCAGATCGCAATCTGGCTCGAGAACCAAGGGGCCTACCACATCAAAACCCTGCGTGCGCTCGACCCCGAACACGCCAACCAATTACCTTACTGGCAATTCAAACGCCAAGGGTGGGAGAAGGCGATGCGCGATGCCGAAGAAGAGGCAAAAAAGAACGGCGGCAAGCCAGAGGATTTTGAAATCATCAGCCAACCGACCCCTAACGGATCATTCGACCCAGCCGACTACATCCTGCCGTCCACCCCGGAAGACAGCACACCCTATAAGTTACTCATCGAGATCAACCAGCCCAGCGATACCCACGGCTCCATCACCGACCAACCGTCACTTGTTTACGCGGTTGAAATCGATAACCTCAACCCTCGCACATTCCAGTTGTTAGATATCGTCGGCTACCCAAAACGAGAGGACGAAGACGGCAAGGAAGCCTGGTCACTCTATTACCCGGACGGTCAGTTAGGTTCGGCTTTGGAACTCATCGACAGCGCACTGCTGACGATTGAGCGCGACTAACCGCGTAGAAAAAACCCCACGCCCCGGTTCCTGCTCAACCGGGGTCTGCAGGTGCCGCAGGATGTTTCCTTGATCTGCTGCAACATGGCCCCGTATTTCCACCACTACCAGCCGACGATCTCGCATGTCCGCTGGAACGACCAGCACATGGTGAACCGGATCGCGCGCTGGGCGAAAAACATCAGGCACGGCAAGGAAGACACCCGCCAGACGTGGATCGATGACGAGTTTGTCGAAGGCGGCACGGTGGGGCCGGCGAAGGAGTAGAGGGCGAAAGCCCTGAGAGGATCTCGGGGGATCCCCCAACCTAGACCTTGCGGTGACGACGCTTGACCTTGAGCTGGGCAGTGGACTTGGCGATGATTGCCTGTAGAGCGGCGATGTCCTCGGCGTCTTCGTGCTCCGCTTTTTCCAGAGCTTCGTGAGCGCGTGCCATGGCTTTCTCCACAGCGTCCTCATCGACGTCGTGACCCGCGATGGCGAGGTCACAAAGCACGGAAACCTTTTCCTGCGTCACCTCGACGAATCCTTCACCGACGGCAAGTTCCTCGACCTTGCCATCCTTGAGATAGCGCAGTTCACCTGGCTGGAGCGGGGTGACAAGGGCGGCGTGCATTTCCAACACACCCATCTCACCTTCGGATGAAGGAAGGTAAACGTTCTCCACAGTATCAGAGAAGATTTTCTTCTCCGGGGTGACGATTTCGAGATGAAGCATGGCTATTTCAGGGGACAGGTGTCGGGTATCGAGAGTCAGGGGCTTACTTACCAGTATCGACGGTGTCGATGGAGCCCTTCATGTAGAAGTTACCCTCGGGCACGTCGTCGTGTTTTCCGTCGAGGATTTCGGCGAAACCTTTCACGGTGTCCTCGATCGGGCAGAGCACGCCGGGAACGTTGGTGAATACCTCCGCCACGTGGAATGGCTGGGTGAGGAAACGCTGAATCTTACGCGCACGGAACACGGAGAGCTTATCCTCATCGGAAAGTTCGTCCATACCGAGAATCGCGATGATGTCCTGAAGGTCCTTGTAGCGCTGAAGCACGAGCTGAACGCCACGGGCGACGCGGTAGTGCTCCTCGCCAACGACCTCTGGGGCGAGTGCCTTGGAGTTGGATGCCAGTGGGTCAACCGCGGGGAAGAGCGCCTGCTCAGCGAGTGAACGCTCAAGCACCACCGTCGCATCAAGGTGAGCGAAGGTGTTAGCCGGTGCGGGGTCGGTAAGGTCATCCGCAGGAACGTAAACGGCCTGAATGGAAGTAATGGATCCCTTAGTGGTGGAAGTGATTCGCTCCTGAAGGCCAGCCATTTCCTCAGCGAGGGTGGGCTGGTAACCCACAGCGGAAGGTGTGCGGCCAAGAAGTGCGGACACCTCGGAACCTGCCTGGGAGAAACGGAATACGTTGTCCACGAAGAGCAGAACGTCCTGGTTGTCTTCGTCACGGAAGTGCTCAGCCATGGAGAGAGCGGAGAGGGCAACACGGAGACGTGCACCCGGAGGCTCGTTCATCTGGCCGTAGCAAAGGGCTACCTTTGAGCCGTCCTTAAGAATGGGGTTACCTTTGTCATCGAGCTTGGGATGACCATTGTCGTCTTGCTCAACGGCGATAACGCCGGACTCGATCATTTCCCAGTAAAGGTCGTTACCCTCACGGGTCCGCTCACCCACACCGGCGAAGACGGAGTAACCACCGTGCGCCTTAGCGATGTTGTTGATGAGCTCCATGATAACCACGGTCTTACCCACACCTGCACCACCGAACATACCACCTTTACCACCTTTAAGCAGTGGGCAGATGAGGTCGATGACTTTGATGCCTGTGGCAAGAATCTCGGTGTTGGCGGACTGCTCTGTCAGAGACGGAGCGGGGCGGTGAATTGGAGCACGCTGATCAGGTGATGGAAGTGGTGTGTTCTCATCGGCAAGGTCACCGGTGACGTTGAAAATACGGCCAAGAACCTGCTCGCCAACGGGCACAGAAATAGGAGCGCCTGTATCGGTGAGTGCCATACCGCGCTTGAGACCGTCTGTGGTGCTCATTGCAACGGCACGTACCCAGCCGTCACCGAGGTGCTGCTGGACTTCGAGAACGAGCTTGGTTTCGACACCAAAAAGATCGTAGTTGAGCTCGAGGGCGTTGTAGATATCGGGAAGCTTGTCAGCTTTGGAGAAGTCGGCATCGATAACGGCGCCGATGATCTGGACGATGGTTCCTTGGTTGGACATAAGTCGGGATGGTGGTTGGTTTGATTGGAAATAGTTGATTAGGAAGTGGAGATGGCAAGCGGCGGATTGAGGCCAATCCGCCCTACCAGGGATTACTCCATAGCTTTCATGGCGGTGGTGATTTCTAGGAGTTCGGAAGTAATCGCTGCCTGGCGGAGCTTGTTGTACTCCAGTGTGAGGTCCTTGATCATGCCTTCGGCATTGTCCGTGGCGGACTTCATGGCGACCATTCGAGCGGAGTGCTCAGATGCGCGTGCCTCGACAAGCATTTGGTAAACTTGGAAATTGATGTAGAGTGGCAGCAGCTTATCGAGCACGCCCTCGGCATTCGGCTCGAACATGTAATCGCGTGAGAGAGCGACGTTTTTATCCGTCTCATGCACGGCGTCCTTGCCGACACCTTCGTAGGCGCGCCTCTCGGCAAGTGTGTCGGCCTCGATCGGCAGCAGCTGGCTAATCCATGGCTCTTGAGTGAGTGTGGAGACGAAGTTGTTGAACGCGACGGTGATTTTATCGTAGTCTCCCGCGAGAAATTTCTCGGTCACGAACTTGGCGATCGGTTTGGCATCGTTAAACGGAACAGGGTCGCCGATGTGCCAGTCGGCAATGAGGCCACCACCCGCCTTGGCGATTTGCTGTC
>Ga0315320_10000524_pt1 | contig 31477 bp, 52 predicted proteins | sample M140m21515metaG_FD_203458 | JGI IMG/M metagenome (GOLD analysis project Ga0315320, IMG submission 203458) | Ammonia-oxidizing marine archaeal communities from Monterey Bay, California, United States - M1 40m 21515 | ecosystem: Environmental > Aquatic > Marine > Coastal | place: USA: California... | reverse complement strand
TAAATGCTTCAAGGGAAAATTCAGTCGATACTGTCAGAGAAAAAATTAATTCATTTGTACAAATCATGCCATTTGGTGCATACAAATATGTATTGCTAGATGAGGCAGACTACATGAGTCCAAACGGACAGGCGGCGTTGCGTGGTGTAATGGAAATGTATCACACGTCAGCAAGATTTATTTTAACTTGCAATTATCCCAACAGAGTTATTCCGGCACTTCACAGCAGATGTCAAGGATTTCATATGGAAACAATTGATAAAAATGAATTCACGGCAAGAACGGCAGAGATACTGATTGCAGAACAAATGGAACCAGACATAGAAGTATTAGACACATATGTGAAAGCATCATATCCTGATCTAAGAAAATGCATAAACATGATACAACAAAATTGCAGAGATGGCAAACTGATGCCACCAGCAAGTGGTGATTCAGGACAACAAGACTACAGGTTACAAATGGTTGAATTGTTTAAAGCAGGAAAAATAAATGAAGCAAGAAAACTTGTATGTGCTCAAGCAAGGCCAGAAGAATGCGAAGAGATATACAGATGGTTGTATGACAACTTGGATATCGTATCCAAAAATGAAGACCTACAAGACAAGGCCGTGCTAATTATTAAGCAAGGATTAGTAGATCATTCATTTGTTGCTGATCCTGAAATAAATTTAGCAAGTGTTATGATTAAATTAGCGAGGTTATCAAATGGAACTTAAAATATTATGGGCATCAATGTGGGGAGCGGCTGAAGAAGTTGCTGAACGAGTAAAAACTCTAGCAGAAAGTAAAAACATTGACGCAGAAATGATCGAACTTAACGAAGTATCAATGGATAATTTAAAAGAAATGAAAAATGTTGCAGTAGTAACTTCAACAACAGGTCATGGAGATCTTCCAACCAACGGGGAAGAATTTTGGGATTCACTTAAACTTGCAGATCTAAACTTGAGAGAAATGAAATTTAGTGTATGTGCATTAGGTGATAGTTCGCACACATATTTTTGCGGTGCAGGAAAAAAGGTGGACGAACGATTACAACAACTAGGAGCCGTTAGGGTTCTTGATAGACAAGAATGCGATGGTGACGATGCCGGATCTGACGATTGGGCAGAAAACTTTTTAACAAGATTGACAAATGGGCAGTAAACACAATAAAAAAAGATTCTTTATAGTAAAATATGTAGAACATCCAGATGGTAAGTTCGACGAGTTTATTGAACTTTCAAAGAAAAAAGTAGGACCGGGAAAACTAAAAGAAGCAAGAGTAGTTTTAGATTTAATTAACGAGGAAGTAGTAAAGGTGGACCTGCCGAATGTACCGACAGACATACCTTACGAGAACGTCTTTAAACATTACCAAAAATGGTACAAAGACGTTATGGATGAATTCTCTAAATCCTAATTACAATAGATAGCCAACTGTCGCATCTTCCACAATTTCCTTAGGACTTTTCGTCTTCGTCTGTCCTTCTGTTTCCTTACTTTTAGCCAATTTTGATTCAGCATATACAACTTTACTCTGTTGTCGTATACTCGCTTTTTCCTCATTTGTTTCCACAATTTCCTTTGAAATAACGGTCGCAGTTGTAGGCTTTTTACTAATAGCATATGATATACCTCGTTGATTGTGTTGGATTGTAATAGAATGTGTCTTGTGTATTCGACTCATGTAAAAATATATATGGACATACACAGCACAGATATACTAGCATATTTTCACTGCTACAAAATATTCATAAATAATACTGTTATGCATGATATCGTAGACATAGTTAAAAACGTACAGTCGTTATACGGCGTAGGCCCAACTCTAGATGTTTTAAAAGACTTCGAAAGAGTTATTGACGAATTAGATGTATATGTTTTTGAAAATTGGGAAGACGGAGAATTGCTAGAAGGTCCAAAAGATGCAAGACACTTTGTAACTTGTTCTTTTATGTGGCCAGAAGAAAAAATGCCTGACCCATCGGGTGGTAAAAAACTACTTGACGCTGGTTGTAAAGTAGTGTATAAAAAAGATAGTTTATTAAAACCAAGAGAAATTAAAACACCAGATGATTACAGACCAGGAACAGTTAAAGGAAAAATTGATGCACACGCAATTTGGATTGTTGAAATTAGAATGCCTAAAGAATTAATAGGTAACTTCAAACAAGGTTCAGCAAAACAAAACAAAAGTGAAGAAACACCAGGTCTAGAAGACTTGAACAACTTTGAACAAGAATTATAATATGACAGCACTAATAAAAGAAGGCCTAAAAGCCGGCGACTTGGAAGGGTTAGTAAATAAGAACTTCGAAATTGATAGACATAAATCAAAAATGGGCGACGACAAAGATGTTTGTGTACTTGCTTTTACAGTTGATGGTGTTGAGCCTGCAAAAGATTTAGAACGTTTTGCTGAAAAAGGATATAAAACAATACTTGATGCTGATGCTACTCCAGGTACATTAGAAGATGGCAAACACAAAGTATTCATTGAATTTCAAAGAGTAGAAAGTATCGATACTGCTATTTTTGATTTTTTAGAAGATTTAAAAAAGTTATGTAGTGTTAATGATTGGACATTTACATATCATAAAAAACCAGTTAAGTTTGAAGCAAGTAAATCAAATCTTTCAACTGTATTACCAAGAACTCCAGAAGCATACACGCAAAAAGTTAATCAATTAAGACTCGGAGAAATCACAAGTTTCTTTGATAAGTTTGAAATAATGGAAACTAAATTGGATTCAAATATTATTACTGTTAGTAAAAACGGTAAAGATATGCAATTTGAGTTACACACATGGGGTGATACGAATGCTGTACTAAAAGAAGTAAAAGCATTTAAGATAGATTCAGATTCAATGAGTGAATGCATTTACTTTACCAAGTATTTCGGACCATTTAATATTACAAAAACAAATGAAGATAGATTCGTTTTTAGTAAGGGTGGCCGTTCTGCGATGTTAAGTAAGTACAAATGGTAAGATTAAGCAAAAATTTCACGTTACAAGAATTTACAAAAAGTCAAACTGCTATACGAAAAGGCATTGACAATACTCCTGCTGAACGACATTTAGAAAATGCTAAATTGTTGTTTGAAACTGTTGTGCAACCAGTGAGAGATCATTTCGGACCAACAGTAATCAATTCAGGATATCGAGGACCAGACTTAAACTATGCAGTGGGTGGATCATCTAGATCACAACATTGTAGAGGTCAAGCAGTTGATATAGAGTGTCCAGGCACACCAAATTATGATGTGGCCAAATGGATCGAAGACAACTTAGATTTTGATCAACTCATTTTAGAATTTTATACTCCGGGTATACCAGACTCAGGTTGGGTTCATGTGAGTTATAATGAGGAAGAGAGTCGTAAAAGTGTATTGACGGCTATGAAAGAAAATGGAAAAACAGTTTATAAACCAGGACTTATCGCTTAAATATTGTCAAAACTGTGGACATGAAAAACATGATGGTCCATTGTGGAGAAACGAATACGATTACGATGGCAGAGAATATCAAATAGAAGTCTGCAGTAATTATAGAAGCGAGGAAGAATAAGATGTTTGGACAAATTAAAATGGTGATCACAATATTACTCATCGCGGGTATAGCCGGCGCTGGTATGTATGTGATGAAACTACGTTCTGACAATGCAATCCTTAAAGCAAATCAAGTACAATTAGAATCAGCAATAGAAGATCAGGCCAAAGTATTAGAGCAACAGAAAAAAGATTTTGATGCAATAATGGAAAGCAACAAGAAACTGAATATACTAATTAATACTTTCAAAAAAGATCTTGATGAGTTAGATAAAAGATTTAACAAAAAGAAAAGAGATGTTGGCAAACTGGCCATTGAAAGGTCTCAATCTGTCGAACGTGTGATCAACAAAGGCTCCGCTGAAGCAACGAGATGTGTGGAACTGGCCAGCGGTGCAGAGAGAACAGAAGAAGAATTGAAAGCAACTTTAAAATCGGAGATAAACACGATGTGCCCAAGTCTGGCAAATCCTAATTTTGTACCTTATGAATAAAGATAAAACTTATAGATTAGCATGGATAGTAGCAGTACCATTAATGGTATGTATGTTATTGTCAGGTTGCAGTATAGGTGGCGAGAAGAAGATTAAAATATTCTCAGTTGAAGAACCAAGGCAGAAATTAAACCTGCCAGATCCAATGCCATTGACACTCGAAGACATACGTTGGATAATAATCACCAGTGAGAATGCAGAAGAAGTGTTTAAAAAATTAGAAGACGCAGGTATCGATCCTGTCTTGTTTGGATTGACAGACAAAGACTACGAGTTATTATCTAAAAACTTTGCACAGATCAGACAGAAATTACAGGAAACCAATAGTCTCTTGGAAGAATACAAGAAATATTACGAGGGAGAAGAGAATGCAGACAGTAATTAAAGTGATAGCAGAACACCTGGATGTCGCAGAGAGCCAGGTAACTCCAGAAGCACACCTAGTGAATGACCTAGGTGCAGATCCATTTGACACAATAGAATTGTGTATACAGGTGGAAAAAGCAACAGGTGTTAAAATATCAGAGGACGACGGGGATAAAGTACAGACAGTACAAGATCTAATTAATCTAGTAGAGAATTTCCAAGATAATCAATAAATACGTATAAAATTGAGGGACAACTTATGATAGAACTAATAGTAGCAATGGCAGTTAAATTTTGGATGTGGACAATCCTAATTGCTTTTATTTTAATTGGGTGGGGAATAAACTTTTTTGACAAAAGAAGACCAAACAAATTAAAATTTACATATACTGAATATCCACATATGCAACCATTAAAGATATCTACAAAAGGTGTAGGATTTTTTAAAGGCATATTGATGTGGCTACTATCAACAAGACAATGGGAAGTAACAAAGGACTGGCACTATAACATTGACGGTACTGATTATGTTATTCCAGCAGGATTCACATTTGATGGTGCAAGTATTCCAAAATTTTTAAGATCATTTTTCTCTCCAGTAGGAGTATTACTAATGGGCGGACTTGTTCATGACTATGGTTACAAGTATGCAACACTATTAAAGAAAAATAAAAAAGATACTATAGGTACAAAAGATCAAGCATGGATGGATAAAACATTCAGAGATATCAACATTTATGTTAATGGTTTTTACACTATGAACTACTTGTCATACTGGGCATTAAGAATTGGTGGCTTTATGGCATGGAACGGTCACAGAAAAAGAAACGCAAAAATAAAAGGTATCAAATAATGGCTGACTTAAAAGAAGATATGTTGGTAACCAAAGAAGTACACAAAGAAACATTTTTTAGTACTGCAAAAGATTCAACATGGAACACAATACAAACAGTTTGGTATTTTTTAAAAGAAGAATTACCACAATTCCTATCTAACTGGAGAACAGTTCCGAGAATAATGATGGGATTGTATGGATTAGTATTTTATAACACTATGCAATGGTTCATGGCATTACCAGAACCTAACAACGCACAGGCAGGATTTGTGTCAGTTGTAGTTGGTGCGGGTGCGGCCTGGTTCGGTTTGTACGTTAATGGTAAATCAACTGTTGTTAAAAAGACTAAATCAAAAGATCATATCGCATAAACATTGACATTTTCCAAAGATACTATACAATAGTATTAAATGAAAAATTATTATGACATCCTAGGTGTGTCAGAAGACGCTTCGTCTGAAGATATCAAAAAAGCATTTAAAGATATTGCTAAAAAAGAACATCCTGATCGTGGTGGTAATGAAACAGTATTCAAAGAAGCCAACGAAGCATACGACACATTAAAAAATCCTCAAAAAAAACAAGAATACGACACCATAAGAAAGTATGGTGAAGGGTTTGGTGGGCAAGGAGGAAACTTCAATTTTACTACAGGAGATTTTGATATATTTGAAGATTTCTTTTCTGGGTTTGGTGGCAAAAGTCCTTTTAGGCGTACTCATGTGCATAGGCAAAGACCACAAGCAAACAGAAGTATAAATGTTAAGATGGCTGTGTCACTTAAAGAAGCAATGATGGCACACGAAAAAACTATTTCATATAAACTGCCATCGGGCAAAGAAGAATTTGCAACAGTAAAAATTCCTGCAGGTGTACAAAATGGAGTAACATTTAAGTACAGAAATCTTGGAGATGATTCCGATCCAAACTTGCCACGTGGAGATTTATTAGTACAAATGAGTGTTTTAGAATGCGATGGTTACACAAGACAACAAAGCGATTTGTTTACAGAAAAAACTATTGATTGTTTCCAAGCAGTTAGAGGCTGTGAATTAAAGTTAAAAACATTAACTGACTCTATTATAAAAGTAAAAGTACCTGCAGGCACACAACCAAATACCTTAATAATGTGCAAAGGACAAGGTATGCCCGTGCATCAATCATTAAATATTAGAGGAAACTTGTATGTAAAAATAGTGATACTAATACCTCAATTATCACAAACTGATTTAAATAAAATAAAAGATTTATGAGAAAAAAAACAAAATATATTCACGTAAACCAACACAAAATACGTGCAAATAAAAAACATGGCACTAACGAACCTGTTATTACAATTAAACAAGGTTCTTCGAATACTTACTGTCATGAAGTAGCAATACTAGGACCTAGTCAAGTAATGTACGGAGGTAACGACAAACCATTATTATCTTGTGGTGCTAGAGTTGTAATTAAAACTGATAGTGAGGTACAGATATTAAAATGATTACTGTCTACGAGCATCCAAGTAAATTTTTAACCACAGTCAGCACTCCTTTTGACTTTGCTACAGACAGAATACCTATGTACAAAGATTTAGAAAAATTTGAACGTGACATGATTGGATGTATGAAGGGTGAGCGAGGCCTAGGATTATCTGCAAATCAAATTGGCATTACCAAAAGATTTTTTGCAATAGGACATGAGTCATTTGACATACTTACAAAACCTGTTATAATGTGGAATCCGTCTATAGTTAAACATAGTGAAGAAAAAGTGTTAGACATAGAAGGATGTTTAAGTTTTGTAGGAATATTTGTACAAGTACTTAGACCAAAGAAAATAACAGTTAAATGGCAAAACATAAAAGGCGAAACATTGACTAATGAATTAGACGGTATGGAATCAAAATGTTTTCAACATGAACTAGACCATTTAGATGGCATTACATTTGATACTCGTGTATCTAAATTAAAATGGAACATGGCAATAAAAAGAAGGGACAAACTAAATGCTAGAAGCAAATGATAACTTAGAAGATATTTTTGAATCCGCTGTAAAAGAAGCAGAAAAAAGAAAGCATGAATACGTAACTGTTGAACATTTACTACTTGCATTGATTAAAAACCAAGACATTGGTACTATACTAACAGATTTTAAAACAAATGTATCTGCATTAATTAAAGATATTGAGGATTATCTCGATACTAAATGTGGTGACATTGTTAAAAAAGGTGATGGACCTGTTGCTCCGAGAAAAACTGCATCATTAGAAAGACTATTAAACAGAGCATTTACTCAAGCATTGTTCCAAGGTAGACAAGATGTTAATGCATTAGATATCTTATTGAGTATATTTTCTGAGAAGAAAAGTTATAGTGTATATTTCTTAAAAACGCACAAAGTCAACAGAGAAGATCTACAAGATATGTTGAGTGCTGAAACTATATTAGATGAAGGCATGATGCCAGGAATGGGCATGGATCCTAGACAAGATTCGCGTGGAGAACAAAAACTAAGACCAAATCAAGCAGATAGAATATTAAGACAATACTGTGAGAATTTGAATCAAAAATATCTAGATAAAAAAATTGATCCTGTTATAGGTAGAGAACAAGAAACAGAAGACTTAAAGCAAACACTTGCTAGAAGAAATAAAAACAATGTTCTACTTGTAGGAGATCCAGGTGTAGGTAAAACTGCTGTCGTTGAAGGACTAGCAAGACGTATTACTAAAAACAAAGCAGATGTACCAGAGTATTTGAGAGAACACGTTGTATTTTCTTTAGACGTAGGAAGTTTATTAGCAGGTTCTAAGTATAGAGGTGATTTTGAAGAAAGATTTAAATTAATACTGAACGCACTAGATCAAAAAGGCAAAACAATACTGTTTATTGATGAAGCACACATGATGGTTGGTGCTGGAACCACACAAGGTGGATCAATTGACCTTGCAAACTTAATGAAGCCTATACTAACAAAAGGTAATATAAAAGTTGTTGCATCTACTACGTGGGAAGAATACAGAAAGTTCTTCGAAAAAGACAGAGCATTGATGAGAAGATTTCAACGATTACAAATTGGTGAACCTTCAACAGAAACTTGTATCAAGATTTTAAAAGGTATTAAACACTATTATGAAACATTCCATGGATGTACAATCACAGACGAAGCCTGTGAAGATGCAGTTGAATATTCTCATAAATTTGTAGCAGATAAAAAACTTCCTGATAAAGCAATTGATGTTATTGACGTTGCCTGTGCAAGATTAAAACTTAACAATGTTAAAGATGGCAAAATTGATCATGAGGAAGTAATTCATGAGATATCTAAAATGACAGGAATATCAATAGAACAACTTGCTAAAAAAGAAGCCAAGCATTTAGAAAACTTACAAGAAAAAATGAAACTGCAAGTATTTGGGCAAGACAAAGCAATTAATACAGTTATTGATAAAATTCTTGTTGCAAGAGCAGGACTTAAAAACTTAAACAAACCAGTTGGATCATTCTTATTCTTAGGACCAACAGGTTGTGGTAAGACCGAAACTGCAAAACAACTGGCAAAAACACTTAACGTTGAACTTGTCAGATTTGATATGTCTGAATATCAAGAAAAACACTCTATTGCAAAATTAATAGGATCTCCTCCTGGTTATGTAGGATACGAAGATTCTAATATGGGCGGTGGTATGTTTATTAACGAAGTAGAAAAAAATCCACACGCAGTTGTATTATTTGATGAAATTGAAAAAGCACATAGAGATGTATCTAATATGTTGCTTCAAGTAATGGACTATGGAAATGCAACAGGTTCAAACGGTAAGAAAGCAGATTGCAGAAATATTACACTTATTTTAACTTCAAATTTAGGTGCAGAAGCAATGGAAAAAAATGCAATTGGTTTTGGACCAAGTGAAGTTTCGGGAGAAGACGATGCCGCAACAAAAAGATTCTTTGCACCGGAGTTTAGGAACAGACTTGATGCAATAGTTAAGTTTGATAAACTTGGTGAAAAAACTATGAAATCTATTGTTAAGAAGTTCTTGCAAGAACTAAACACAATGACAATAGAAAAAAATGTCGAAGTTAACGCAACGGAACAAGCAATTGATTTCTTAATTAAGAAAGGTTTTGATTCTAAAATGGGTGCAAGACCTTTGCAAAGATTAATTGATGACGAAATTAAAAATCCATTATCTAAAATGATGTTGTTTGGTGAACTACAAGACGGCGGAATGGTTGAAATTGATTTAAGTGATGATATTGTTCCAAAAATAACAATTAACTTTAAAACAAAAAAAGTGTTAGATCAGTTCAAACCAAAGGAAGATGCTGATGCGGAAGCACCACAATAAACTTTTTTACGGAGAGTACACTCACAAAACTGTGTTTAAACTGCCATGGGCACATAAGTTATACCCTACGACAGATGAACACTTGTTGAGGTTTGTAAAAGGACAAGAACCTATTGTACATAGATACAAAGAGGCGGCGGAAATGGCCGGATTTATTATGTCTAACAGGAATAGTATGAAATTTAGAGTACAAAAAGATAGAACAATATTCTATGCTGACTTTAATACTACATTAGATATAATCACAAAGTACTGGGAATATCTAGATAATGTATCTAGTGTTGATCCATTAAAAGCAAACTTATTGAAAAAAAATATAGTTGCCTGTAAAAGGTATCCACATGGAGAATATCAGTATCAAATTCATTTAAAAAATGATTTGCATCAGGTATTAGATCAAAATAGTAAAGAATCTTTTATACAATTTTGTAATACCAATGAAAAGAATATTAAAATAACAAATAAAAATATTATAGAATATATTAGTGGCAAAAGTCAGTACTGCTGGCACGGGTACATTTTTGTTAAAGATGAAAAGTTTTTATCAGCATTGTACATTATTATTGAAAAAGGCATTGACAAAGTACAAAAGTATATTAAAATATAAACATGAACGATATAATTAAAAAATTACGAGATAGAAAAATACTTAACACAGACTCTTTAGTTCAATCAACTATAACAAAAGATTGGATGGGATCACCTGTTGACGTACAAGCAACTCTTATTGTAAAAGAATTAGGTGGAAATCACTGTATCTGCCAAGAATACAGAGAAGCAGATGGTAAAGCATATAAAATTAAATATTTAGATATCACAACAATAGACGGCCAAGAGCCAAACGAACTTGCCGCTGTGTATGGATTAGGTCCAAAGACTGCAAGATTTTATAAACGTAAATCCAATAAATAACAACGATGGCACAAACAAGCACAACACTAGCAACAAGTTCAGGGCATAAAGCGAATATTACTGGTACGGATATTTCGTTTAATGAAGTGTCCGGTGTATATAAAATTACATCTACAAGTACTGCATTATCTAACATTGATGCACTTGATGTTATTACAGTAACTGGCACAACCAATAATAACAAAACTTTTACTGTAAAGTCTAGACAATCAGCAAATGAACTTAGAGTTGAAGAAATAGTAGTAGATGAAAATTCAGATGGTTCTACAACAACTACAATAGACTATACTGGATTTGTTACAGATAAAGCAAAAGGTGATGGATATTATTCACAAGGTGATGGTACGCATACTGTGGCTTTTTATGTTGATGCTAGTTTAAATGATGATGCAAATATAAAATTATGTATGCAAGGATCATTAGCAACAACACCTACCGAAAGTGACTGGTTTGATATATCAGGTACTACAATAGACCAAAATAACATCGATGGCTCAACACTAGTATTTTCTAATAATTTCACCGGAAACTTTGTTTGGGTAAGAGCAAAAGTTTCAGGTATGAGTGCTGGATCTGTTACAAAAATCCTTTATAATAATTAATCTAGGTTGACAATAACCATATCTATGTTATAGTTAACTATGACTGATAAAGAACTAGAAAAAATCCAAACTGTAAATGTAAATGTTACCCCGGAGTCAGTTGATCTCCACGTAGAGATCATAAGAGACAATGGATATACAATAATGAAAAACCACTCTGTGTATACAAGATATCTTGCTTGTTTACTAGTAGGTATGTGGATCATGGGTATGGTGTTAAATGGATATAATTAACGTCACTTGTCAAAGTAATGGCAAAACCAAAGAAGCAGAAATATTATCTCAATCAGACAAATACATGAAAGTAGTGTTAGTTGGTACTGAAATAACTATAGAACTGTTTAAAAACGACCCAAATAAACCATACTTAGGTAATAAGTCAGGTTTAGAATTCTTTTACGATCCTGAATAAATACGTTTAATGAAAGCAAACGAATTTATAACAGAAAACATTGACACTGAAGCAACTAGAGAACTTGATCTATTCATACAGAATGATGAAGACCTTTATCGTAGACGTTTTATGCCTATCATCTTAAATTTAAAAAAGAAGATGGCTAAAGGCATTTATGATCATAAACTGGCTGTAAAATTGTGGATGTATCTTGTAGACGATGCCGCAAAGAAATATGTTGAAGAATACGGGTCACAAACTGACGATGTAAAAGATATGTTTCCTAAAGAAGTAAGATTGCAAGTGGCTCAAGATTTAGCAGATAGAGAAAAAGATAATTTAGAACAAGGCGAATACGATGCACCTAAGGGAACTGTTTCTTAAAGAGGACGATCGATCCACAGCAGTTTTTGCCTTTGGCCGATTTAATCCTCCCACAATAGGACACCAAAAGTTAATTGAGAAAGTAAAATCTGTGGCTCAACAAGCCAACGGACAAGCATACATATTCTTATCTCATAAACAAAATAATAAAACAGATCCTTTAAGTTTTAAAGATAAACAATCTTATATTCAAAAATATTATCCAGATGTAATGATAGGTGATCCAACTGCAAACACAATTATCAAAGCATTACAAGTTATACAAGCACAAGGTAGAACAAGAATTGTTATGGTTGCTGGATCAGATAGGGTACAAGAATTTGAAAAACTATTAAATCAATACAATGGTAAACCAGATAAAGCAGGAAATGACCTTTATAAGTTTGATGATATAAAAGTGGTAAATGCAGGTCAACGAGATCCAGACGAAGAAGGTGTAACAGGAGCATCGGCTTCAAAAGCCAGAGAACTTGCTAATAAAGGACAGTGGCACGAATTTGCCAAAATTGCCATGGGTGGATCAGACAGCAAAGCAGTTTACAACAAAATACAAGATGCACTAGGAGTAACGATTGACGAAAACAACAAAAAGTTGTATAATGAAGACATGAATAGTAAACCAGTTGTGTATCTGGATATGGACGGAGTTTTGGCCGACTTCTTTGGAGGCGTAGAAAAACTGTACGGTGTGTCTCATTGGAAAGAACTTACAAACGATAAAACCAAAGATCTTAAAGCAGAAGTAATAAACAAGATACAAGGTACTGATTTTTTTGCAACACTTCCAAAGTTTCAGTCTGCTGATGCTTTAATTGATTTAGTTAAAAAATTTACTGGTGGTACATTCTCAATAAACACATCACCATTGAGAGGTGATCACGAAAACTCTGCAAAATATAAAAAAGTATGGATATCAAACAATATTGAAACTCCAGCAGAGATTGTTGTAACTGGTAGAAAAGAAACATACGCAAAAGACAAAGCCTCTGGTACACCAAATATATTGATAGATGACAGACCGGTCAACATACAAAAATGGCAGGCATCGGGAGGTTACGGAATTTTATATCAGGCCAACAGAGATCAACTAACTAAAGTAAAAGAAGCATTAGAAAATTATGGACAATCAAGAGAAAAGTAGACCACATGAAGAAATAGTTGCTAGTATTAAAGCAGTTATCGAAACCCACGTAAAACCAGCAGTAGCAGGACATGGAGGCACAGTAAATTTTATAGAGTTTAAAGACGGACTCTTGACTTTACAGATGTCGGGTGCTTGTTCAGGATGTGCAGGGAGCCAACAAACACTAAAATATGGTATTGAAAATATGATGAAACATTATGTTCCTGAAGTATTAGCAATCGAAGGCGAAGACGATCCTAATCATAACGATCCATTTTATGATAGATGGGCAGGATTTGATCAATCAATGGATAATATGCCGGAGGATATGTAATGCCAAAATTTGCAGGAATCAATAGAAACTATTCTACAAGTGAAGAAGGTTTTAAAACACCCGAAGAAAAACAAAAAGAACTAGAAGCAAAATTAAAAGAATTTTATGCTAAAGGTGGCAAAGTAGAAAAACTAAAGCCAATGAAGCCTACCAAAGAACAAGTAAAAAGTTGGAGAATTTAAAGTTTTTTAACTTCTATATTTTTTTCTTCAGAATAACTAGGAAAAACATAATTGTTAAACATATGTTGTTTTCTATCTTTGGTTTCATCTGCATAACCAATTCCTATTAATCCAAGTACTGATGGAAGTCCTGCTTCATTAGATTTAATACCTAATAATCTTTTAACATCACTGCCATTAAAACAGTTACATATTCCGGTTTTGTATCCTAGTTGATTTGCTACCAATACTATATAACCCATAGCAACGCCAACATTTAACAAAGTGTTTTTATTTTCTAATTTTTTCAATCCAAGATTACGATCATGTTCTTCTCCTGCTTTTTCTCCAAGAGGATATCCTGAAGACAATATCGCTGAAGTGTTATCCTTACCGTATCTACTCATCCATTCCTTGTCTCTGTCTGGAGCAGTGACTAAAGCAATTAATAAATTAGCACATACCTGAGGATTGGTTGTGGTTGTTGGCGGTGATACAGTATGATCTGTAACAAATCCGTCTGTCTTTTCGTATATTCTGTGTATCAACTCTTTGGTTGTAATCATGTAAGGAATATAATCGATACGACTTTGTTTGCTAGGACATCTAGTTAATGCTGTTTCAATGATATCTAAATGTTCTTGAGGTATTGTTTTGTTAAGATCCCAATTCCTTTGACACTTTTCAGATGTCTTAATCGCTTCAACTAGTTGATTTTGCTCTGTTTGATTCATTTTATAATGATATTTATTGTAATAAATATTTGCGTTATGCAACTAGAAGATCTCAAAAAATTAGCCGGTATAGACAAAGAAGAAGCATCCATGGGAGAGAACATATCTGCCATAGCCACCGCTAAAGCAGAATATCAACGAAAACACGATGTACAACCAGGCACAGACGAGTGGTTTAAATTGTGGTTTGCACAACCAAAATTAACCGGCGAAAATCCTATGCCAAGAAACAAAAACAAATAAATATTATTATGAAAGTAAACGAAATACTTAACAGTTCACCTGAAACAATAACACTAGATGATACACAAGATTTTCATGAAGAGTTTGGTTATCTAGCATACAGCATTGATGAAAACGATCTGTTCGAAGCAGAATATCAAGGTAGAAAAGTTCCACTTAACAAACCCATGCGTGGTGACACCAAAAAATTTAAAGTGTACGTCAAGGATCCAAAAACAGGCAATGTAAAAAAAGTTAACTTTGGACACGGCGGTACAAGTGCAAAAAGAAAAACAATGAGAATTAGAAAGAGCAATCCAAAAGCAAGAAAATCATTTAGAGCACGTCACAACTGTGCGAACCCAGGACCAAAAACCAAAGCAAGATATTGGTCGTGTAGAAAGTGGTAATACATGAAGATCAACGAGATTACAGGAATCACAGAAGAACAATTTGAACAACTAGCAGAGAAACAAGATGCCTGCTATCACAAAGTAAAATCAAGATACAAAGTTTGGCCTTCAGCCTATGCCTCTGGTGCTCTAGTTCAGTGTCGTAAAAAAGGTGCGGCCAACTGGGGTAACAAGAGCAAAAAGTGAAACTATTTGAATTAACACAACAACCTGATGCAGAAGATCTGTATTGGAAAAATCCAAAGGCAGATGATCTCTGGGCATTGGATAAACTTATACTTTCAAAAAAATTAGGATACAACTGTGGACCTGCAGGTATAGAAGTACCCAAAGAAGGTGACTACATAGTTCGACCAGTTCTTAATGTGTTTGGTTTGGGTATGGGTGCAAAGAAAATGCATCTCAAAAAAAGCACAGCACATTTACCCATAGGAACATTTTGGTGTGAATGGTTCGAAGGAAGGCATTTCACAGTTGACTATGACAAAGGCAAACAAGTGAGATGTGTTGAAGGATTTAAAAAAGAAAACACACTCCAACGTTGGGACAAATGGATACGTGTGGACGAAGACTGTCCTTTACATCCGTTAATAAAAAAACACTTTGCAAACAAGCCTAGATTGAACGTTGAATATATCGGTGGTAAAGTAATTGAAATGCACTTTAGACACAATGTAGATTTTGAAGGAGACCGACAGGAGTATTTGCCCGTATGGAAAGGACAAGCAACCAAGGCTCCGGAAGGCTATAAATATATAAAACATCCTGACATACACGGAAGGATTGGAGCATTTGTAAAATGAGATACGCAGAAATAGTAACAGAAAAGTGTTGGAAAGGTTACACAAAGAAGGGCATGAAGACCATGTTCGGCAAACGTGTACCCAACTGTGTTAAAGCAGAAGACGTAGACTTCTGTGTGAACTGCGGTGAATTAGTATTTGAAGAAACACTAAATGAAAATTTAAAAAAATGGTTCAAAGACAAATGGGTACGTTTTGGTCCAGATGGAAAAATCAGAGGAGACTGTGCGAGAGGTTCTTCAAAAGAAGGTAAACCTAAATGCCTACCAAGGTCAAAAGCAAACGCACTGGGCAAGAAAGGCAGGAAGTCTGCGGCAAGTAGAAAGAGAAGAAAAGATCCCAACGCAAACAGAACTGGCAAAGCCAAGAACGTAAAAACAAAGAAGTAATATGAAATTTATAATTGTAAACGGAACACTAACACCAAGCACAGAATCAAACACATCTGTTGTTTGTGAAATGGTCAAACTAGGTTTTGAAAAAGTAGGTCATGAATGCGAGATAGTAAACATGGCAGAATTGAACTACAAAAACAGTACAAAAGATGAAGATGACGACTTACGTCCAGTAATTCATAGAATGATACAACCGGACATGGCAGGTATTATTGTTGCTACTCCTATATGGTGGGGTATGTTCAGCAGTCATACACAGGCATTAATTGAAAGATTAGATTACATCGATACATGGAGTTTAGATGATAACCATTACAAACCAATGTTTGGCAAAGTGTTTGGTAGCATTGTTTCTGGAGGTGTAGATGGTTGGCAACACATAACAGGAACATTATATAGTTTTGCATCTAATTTAGCACTAACAACACCGCCACTTTGTAACATAGAATCAGAAGCACAAGGCAGAAATGAAATTTTAAAAGATTCAGAAACTATCGGCATGGTTAAGAGTCTTGTAAACAACATGGTTGTATGGGCAGAGGCAATGGAAAAAGGTGAAACTGCAAAAAAGGCCAGGCACAAAGGCAATGTTGAATAATGAAAATAAAAGAAATATTGGCCACAAAATACGTACATCCTGACGTTGAAAAACAACTAAACAAATACGAAAAAAAAATTAAAGGCAAAATGCAGATGGGGTTCCACTCCATGATGGCATATCCATACAGAGTAGGTGAAAACTTTGCTGATGGTAAAAAGAAAGGCAAAAGCAGACCGGGTAGAGTAAAAAGAGCAGGTGCCAGTTGTAAAGGGTCAGTAACAGATCTTAGAGCAAAGGCAAAAAAAGCATCTGGTGAACGAGCAAAGATGTATCACTGGTGTGCTAACATGAAGGGCGGAAAAAAATGAAGATAAATGAAATATTTGGTTTTGCAACATACCGTCCAAAAACACAGACAAAAAAAGTTATAAAAAAACGTCCGCCAGAACAAGACAGTATTGCAGATAAAATTAAACAACGTAGAGCATTGGCAAATAAAATAGGCATGGACAAAGCATTTAAAAATAACGCACTAGATCAAAAATAAAAAATGACTCCTGTTGATACCATCACAGTTGCCAATGTACCCTTAGACATTTATAAAGGACCACTTGGAATAAGTTGTAGTGGGGGTACTGATAGTAGTTTACTTTTATATTTGTTAATGAAGCATTCATCTGATAAATTACATATTTTTACTACTGGTAACAACGACCGGAATAGATATAATGTTTTAGTTGCAAATAATGTTATTGAAAAATGTATACAACTAACTGGCAATTCAAATATTGAACATCATAGCAGTTATTGTAAAACACAAACACCAGCAAATTTATGGCCAAAACTTCGAACATATCTAAACGATGTCAATGTTATCTATACAGGAGTAACTGCAAATCCGCCCAAAGAAATAACAGATACATTTGGATTAGAAACCACAGAATCCACACGAAACAAAAATCCACGTACTAAATTAAACATTGACGAATTAATTCCAAACAGATATTGGTATACACCATGGACAAATATCAATAAAAAAATAATTGCAGAAATGTATAAAGAATTAAACTTATTAGATTCACTTTTTCCAATTACGAGATCTTGTGAGTACGACATTTATTGGCAAACAAATAGTGAGGAATGGAAGAAAGATGTTCCTGATCCAGGTATAGGTCATTGTAATAAATGTTGGTGGTGTAAAGAACGAAAATGGGGATTTAACAATGTTAAATGATGTTAAACAGGTTGGTGGTTATGTCCCGGGTAAAACCGCAAACGATTTAATTTATGTTACGTGGAGTTTTACGACAACTTGTAATTTTTCGTGTTCATATTGTCCAGATCATTTGCATGATGGCAAGTATGGATTTCCTAAATACGAAGATGCATTACACTTTATAAAATCCTTATCAAAACAATCACCTGAGAATGCACATATAATATTTGAACTGATAGGCGGTGAGCCAACACTTTGGCCTAAACTTATCGAGTTTGGAACTGCTGTGCAAGAGTTTTTTGCTGATAAAAAACAACAAATAATATTACAGTTGGATACAAACGGCAGTAGAACCAACAGATGGTTTAACACAATGGTTGAAAAAAACTTGTATAAATCTATTATCTTTAATTTCAGTTATCATGCTGATATGTGTGATCCGGAATTGTTTTATTCTAATTTGAAAATAGCATCAAGCAAATATCTAACCAATGCAAATTTTATGTTGGATCCTAGACACTTTGATAAAATTATTAATCTTTTAGAACGTGTTAATAAAAATTTACCTGTAGACACAGTAACAAAAGTATTGAGACCTGTGGACAAAGATGTTGATGCATTAAACACTGGTAATATCATAGACGGATACAGTGAAGAAATGTTAGACTATATTAAAAACAAAATGAAGCATAGATTTAATTTTGATAGAAAAATATACAACATTCCTGGTAACGAACTTATTTGGCCTCTCACAATGTACTTTGATAATAAACGAGTCGAGTGGCAAAATGTATTAGTAAATCAGCAACACTCCTTTAAAGGGTGGAAATGTTCAGCAGGTTCACGTAGGTTTTACATTGAGCCAGGTGGAGACATATATCCCTGCTCGTTGATAAGAAAAAGAACTTCTAACATGGGTAACATAGCAGACCAAGACTTTAAAATACACAGTGACTATATCACTTGCCCTGTGCAGTGGTGTCCGTGCAAAATGGATGCTATTGCTGAAAAAGTTAAAGTAGCCTAACAATTTTACAGTAAATACTGATATGCCAGAACAAATCACACACGTTGGTTCACACCTAGGAGGTCATTTACCAAATGATTTAGTCTATGTAACCTGGACATTAACTAGTACCTGTAACTTTTCATGTGCATACTGTCCAGATGAATTACATGATAAAGATTATAAATTTCCCAACTATGAAGGTGCTATAAATTTTATCGGGACCTTAATCACAACTCTGCCTAAAAATGCATACATCAATCTCGGTATAACAGGCGGTGAGCCATCAATGTGGCCTAAACTTGTAGATTTTTTAAAAGCAGTTGAAACCATGTTTGAGAGTACAACACAAAAAATAGTAATACAAATTGATACCAATTTAAGTAGAACAAATAGATATTGGGAAACTTTCGTTTCAAACAATCTAGGACACTTTGTTGTATTGCATCCAAGTTATCATGCAGACGAAATGAAATACAACGAAGAATTGTTTTATGATAATTTAGAAATAATCTCACAAGAGCATTTAGTAAATGCAAGTTTTTTACTTGAACCAAAGAACTTCGGGCATATCAAGAACTTAATAAAACGTGTTAATGCAACTCTACCTGTAGATACAATGATTGTTCCTATCAGAGATAATTTCAAACATGACATTAATGATGACTATACCGAAGATCAATTGGAATACATAACAGATCATAATAAAAATCGTTTTTTCTTTGATGGAAACAAATACGGAAAAGATAGAGATGCTGAACCAAGTTGGCCTCAACAGGTATATTACGATCATAAAAAAGTAAATTTTTTAGATATAATTGCAAAAAAACAACATTCTTTTAAAGGGTGGAAATGTTCAGCAGGTTCACGTAGGTTTTTTATCGAACCAAATGGTGATATCTATCCTTGCTCAAAATTGATATCTCCAAGAATACTAGTTGATGGTAAAAGAAAATTTGCTTCAGATCGTACACACAAAAACTTTATGGGAAACATAAACGAAGGCACGTTTCAACCACTTAAAGATTATATAATTTGTCCAGAAAATTGGTGCCCATGTCGATTCGACGTGTTAGCAGAAAAACTTAAATAACTGTATGTTAAAAGATATATCCAAAGTTAACAGAATACATTCTCGCCTTTATGGATACAAACCAGAAGAACTGGTTTATGTTACGTGGAATTTTACAACAACTTGCAACTTTGCTTGTAGATATTGTCCAACAGAATTACATGATGGAGAATATGGATTTCCTGAATACGACAAAGCATTGAATTTTTTTAAAATACTGAAAGAACAGTTACCAAAAAAGTGTTATATCACAATAGAACTGCTTGGTGGTGAACCAACCATGTGGCCAAAATTAATTGAATTTTTAGTTGCCATGAGAAATCTATTTCTAAACGGTGAGCAAAAGATTTGCCTTATGATTGACACTAACGCAAGTAGAACCAATCGATGGTTTGAAAAATTAAGAGATGCAGAACTGTGGGACGTGGCTGTTGTTAACTCAAGTTTCCATGCAGATTTTTGTGATCCTGATCTATATTTTTCAAACTTAGAAATAATTTCTCATACATATCAAACAAATGCAAACCTAATGTTGGATCCAAAACATTTTTGGAAAGTGGTAGATCTAATAAAAAGAATAAAAGACAAAATACCTGTTGATTATGCAACCAAGTGTCTAAGGCCAAACCTAGGCACACACAAACTGATTGACGGATACACAGAAGAAATGCTGGAATGGATACACGACGAGAGGCTGGGTATGAACAATTATGCACGTGGTCAATTTAATGTAAAAGGTGCAAATATTGGTTGGCCTATGGAAGTACAAGGTGATCATGAACGTGTACACTGGCAATCTGTATTAGTAAACCAACAGCATTCATTCAAAGGGTGGAAATGCTCGGCAGGATCTAGACGATTTTACATACAACCAAACGGTGATATCTACCCTTGTTCACAACTTATTCGAGTACATAAAAAAGAGGGTGAAGCAAGGAAATTTATAACAGATGATGCAATTAAACCCAGTATGCACCTTATGGGCAATATTAACAAGGATAATTTTAAAATATACGACAAGTATATACCGTGTCCAGTAGAATGGTGCTCGTGCAAAATTGACGTTGTTGCTGACAAACACAAAATAAATACAACAGTATGAAGATAAGTGAAGTCATAATGCGAGAGGCCGCAACGGCAGGTGCCACAAGTGCAGGTAATATAGCCACAGTCGTATCTCCGCACATAGCAATTGGCAAAGACAGAGGTAACAAATCATACACAGGTACACCAGGAGTTTCAGGTACAAAAGCACCTAGAGTTCCAAAAGTAGTACAACCTAAAAATCCAAACGGAACTGCCAAGGGTGCTCATGCATTAGGCGGAGTTAGTTTATTTGGCGGACCAGGAGTAGTGAGAAGATGAGATTTAATGAATTTAATTCAGACAGAGGTATGAACAAATACGGACTTGCCGCAAGAAACAAAGACGGAAAATTCTATTCATACAGACACGGCAAACTTACAGGCACGTTCGACAACATGGCGGATTTGCAGAAACATCAACATGATTTAATTAAAGACGAATCTGTGAAAGAAGGATTAAAATTCCAAGACAAATTTAAAGTAGGTGATAAGATCAAAGCATACGACTTTGAACCTATGCCAGACAGACCAGATAGGTTTGTTGTAGGTACTGTAACAAAAGTTGATGCTGAATCAATGTCACAACCTGGAGCATTAGGATATCATATTAAAGTAGAAAAAGAAGAACCTAAAGAAAGACGTATCGGACAAACAATATTTGTACCTTACGAAACAGGAATGGATCATGATGATAGAATCACAGTAGCAGAAGACGATGTAGTTGAAGAAGGTGCTGAAATGATTGCATACCATAAACATCCGGAAGATGACAAGTTGTGGACTTTTCCTAAGGATTATCAAAATGACGAAGAAGTAGAAAGTCCTTACATGAGTAACGCAAGTATGAGAAACTTCTTAGATGCACTTGGGTATGATTCAAATTTTGAAGATGCAGGACCAGTTCCAGCAAAAGAATTTATAGCAAGAACTACGCAATGGCTACAAAAGAATATTGATAAGCCGTCTGCATACGAGCCAACAACTGTTGATAAAACTCCGGGTGGTCCAACAATATACTCAGGCGGTAGAGACGAAGGCTATATGAATCAGATGGTTAAAGCACACAACGAAATAGCAAGAAAAGTATTAGCAAAGTATCCAGAAGTAACACATTTTGGATTCAATTAAAATGAAAATAAACGAATTACACAATCAACCAGTACAACCAGACACATACGAAGCAAGTATGGCACAGAACCAATTGTTAAAAATTGGTACGCACTCAATACAGATTCATAACTTACTTAAAAATGAGCAAGAGATGGAATCATGGGTGGCCAAGAAGATTGACCTTGCATCAAACTACGTCAAGAGTGTACACGGTTACACAGCAGGATCCAAAGCAGGTGCATACGATGATGATGGTATGTCAGAAGACGCCTCTGGTTGGAAATTAGTTTCACAAGCAAAAGAAATTGCTAAAAAAATGGCGGGTAATTACAGTGGTGCTGTAAGACAGATTGAGAAACTACAAAAAGATCTATCAAAAAACACTTCTGTAGAAAAAGCATTACTACAATTCAACGAAGATCAATCAGTTAGGATTAGTACAGATGTTGAAGGTGAATGGGGAGGAACTCTAGGAAAACTGTTAGATAGAGATGATGACGGCAATGTACTTGTAGGATTCGGAAAAGAAGCACAGTGGTTCAAGCAAGACGATGTAGATTTTAATGATGAAGATTTTGGTCCTGGAGAAGAAGACGATGATGTATTAGATATAGGTTTTGATGAAGACGCAGGCGAAAAGATCGCTAACATGGCACAGAACATGAGCAAGGACGAGTTTATGAGTCATGCTGATGAATTAGGATTAACTCCAGAAGAGGCCGCAGAACATTACGAGAAGATGTCTGGTGGTGCACACGCAGGCAAGTTTGAAAATGCAGGCGAAGGACACATGAGCAAGAGCCAGTTGTACCAGACTGCAAAAATGGCTATTGAATTAATTGAGATGATCAAGCATGGAGATGATTTAGAAGCATGGGTACAAACAAAATTAAATCTTGCCGCAGACTACTTACAAGCAGTACATCACTATGAAGAATATCAAAAGTTAAATCCTTACAGAGAACAAATAGATTCAAACACATTTACAAAACATTCAGAAATTGTTAAAAAAAATATAGACGAAATATTAGCACGTGAAACACAAATCGATGACGTTGATACAAAACCAGGCATGATGAGAATACTAGGCAAAAGAGTTAACGATGTTGAAAAAAAAATTGCTAAAGAAAATAGAAAACAAGCAGATGAAGATGCCGCTGGGGTTGGTATTATAACTAAACAGAATACAACATCAGATGTAAAACCAGGTGACGAGTACAAAAATGTTAAAAAACTAGGGTTAAAATCCAGTGCATATGAGTCAAAACTAACTGATATGCTAAAACAACGTCTTAAATAAACAGTAACAAATAATAAATAATCATATGGCACATAAGAAACAATACACAGACAACTTTGCAGACCTAGTTGCTCGTTTAAACCAAATGAGTAACATGACTCCTGAAGAAGAAAGAACTTCATTGTTAGAGGCGGCAAGTGCTGAACCTAAAATTTTAGACGATAAAGAAGTTTCATTGGCAGATATTGCCAAACTAGCAGGGATCAAAGAATATGCTGAGCCTGTAAAACATTCTGCAGAAGCAGAAAAATTAGTAGAATCGATTGTTGCTGAACCAAAAACAGAATCTGATATTACAAAAGCAATTAAAGAAGCAGACGCAGATGATTCATTAGCAACTACTATTAGAAAATCAGTAAACGAAGAAAGCAAAAGATTAGATAAAATTGCAGAATTAGAAACGCAATTAGCAGAATTAAAATCACAGGAAAAAGAAGATGCTACTATGGATGACAAAGCATTCAGAGAAGTATTCTTAAAAGACATTACAGAATTTGTAAAAGAAGCAGATGCAAATGATTTAGTAGAAATGTATAATACGTTTTCAGGTAATGAAGTTGAAGCAAACGAAAATGCATTTGTTATGAAAACACCAGAAACAAAAGAAATTATTGCTGATGCTGAACAGGCCGAAGCACCAGAAGAAGTTGTACAAGAAAAAGAACCGGAAGAAGAAACTACACCAGAACCGGAAGAGCAAGAAGGTACACCTAATTCTACTATACCTTTAGAAGACGAAGATGTAGGAGAAGATGTTGAGTTGGATACTCCAGCAAACGAAGTAGTAGAAGAGCCTGCAGAAGATAAGTTTACAAACGATCTCGATCCAGCAGACAAAAAATAATCAAAGACATTTATGGCAGTAACAGGTAAAGTAAAATGGTTCAACGGAACAAAAGGGTTTGGTTTCATTGAACGTGAAGATAAAGAGAAAGACGTGTTTGTCCATATATCAGCAGTTAAGGCCGCAGGTCTTAATCCGTTAAAAGAAGGTGAAAAAATCATCTTTGATGTTGATATAGCGGCAAAAGGACCTTGTGCAGTAAACCTGCAAAGACCAGACATCCTTCCACACGAATCTAACTAGATCCATTTAACAATAAATAGTTTTATGGAGCAAGATAAATCTATCAAAAAAGTAAATGAAGGACTAGGTGATGATCCATCTAGACATACTACCGCTTCTCCATTCTCACATCAGAAGTACCTAAATGACGTTACTAAATTAGTACACACAGGACACGTATCAAGCGATAAGCAAAAAAACAGTCCAATATCTGCAGGTGCTAGAGGATTGAGCAAAATACACGATTTTGCGTTTAATAGGCCCACTCAGATGATGAAGGGCAACCACGGTGTATGGCGTCAAAACGCACTAGAAGATATAAAAGTTATTTTGACACAGATAGACTCTATCACTAAAAAATAAATACTGCTATTATGAAAATTAGCGATAAAACAGCAATATCAATGCCTATGCGAAATCTGTTGTCTATTGTAGCGGCAGTGGCAGTAGGTGTATGGGCATACTTTGGTGTAATAGAAAGATTGAACATACTAGAAACAAAATCAGTTCTGATAGAAAAAGACATGACTGCGGAAGATGAAAGACTGCACGGCGAAGTTACAAAAAACACAAACTTTAGAATCAAATATCCTAGAGGTGAGTTAGGTCAAAGTTCACAGGACATAGAACAGTTTATGTTGATTGAGGATTTATACAAGTCTTTTGAAAGAATGCAGAAGCATATCGATGACATGGCAAACAACAAAATAAACATTGAATTTTTAACAAAGCAAATGGAAAAAGCACAAACAAATATTGAAAAATTAAAAGACGCTGACAGAGAAATTGTATACAAGAACGGTAATGGAGATTCACACTAATGATAGAAACAGTTGTAGCATTGTTGATGTTGGTCAACGGAGAGATAAAGGAACACAGGATTCAGGAGTCTATGGCCAAGTGCCTAAGAGGTAAACGTACTGCTGAACGTAATTACAACGAGAACGTCAAGTACCAGTGCATCAAAGCCAAAGCACAGACAGAAGTCTATATGGGCGAGAAGTCTATTAAAGCAATAATCCTAGACTAACTGGTAATTCAAAATTTCAATTGATTCTTTTTTGATTGTGTAGTATAATCTACACTTAATCAAGGAGAAACAAATGGCAGTAAGAAACTTCAATCCAGAAGAAAAACAAAAACTCATGCAGATAATAAAAGAAGGCTCTCAGGTGCTAGGTGAGATAGACGACCTACGTGGTGGTTTAAAAGATACCGTGAAAGCGATTGCTGAAGAAATGGAAATTAAACCAGCAATGATTAACAAGGCAATTACTATTGCACACAAAGACAATTATAGAAGTCTACAAGACGATGCTGACTTACTAGATTCAATCTTAGTTGCAGTTGGTAAGATTTAGTGTATCGACTCATTAAGGAATTTTGGGTAGAAAGTTATAAATCCGACACAACAGCATTTTGGTTTGAACTAGTATCAGTCGTTCTAACGATCGCAGGATCGTGTGTCTTGACTTTTACGTCACCTATGCCTATAATGAGTATAGTATTTCCGATATACTGGTTAGGATCAAGTACGTTGTTAGTAGCATCAATAAGAAGACGACAAATATGGTTATGCACTTTGACTAGTTGGTTTACTGTAATGAACACTATAGGATTATTTAAAGTATTTGTAATATGAGTTATATAGACGCCTTATACAAAAAAGACGAAGATAAAGTTTATGTAGTTGAACGTAATGAAAAAGGCGAAAGAGTCTTTGTAGATTACGATGCTAGGTATGTGTTTTATTATCCAGATGCTAGAGGTAAGCACAGAAGCATGACAGGTGAAGTATTACAAAAAATACAATGCAGTACTCAAAAAGAATTCATTAAAGAACAGAGAATAAGATCTAACAAAAAACTTTTCGAGAACGACATTAATCCTGTTTTTAGATGTTTAGAAGAAAATTATCTTGGAAAAGAATCTCCAAAATTAAATGTATGTTTCTTTGATATTGAAGTAGACTTTGATCCTGAACGTGGATATGCTTCAACCGATGATCCGTTTATGCCAATAACTGCAATAAGTTGTTACATGAGTTGGACAGATCAATTAGTCACTTTTGCTAAAATTCCAAAAGGAATGAACATGGCAACTGCATTGTTACAGACAGAAAGATTTGATAATACAATGCTGTTTGATAACGAAAAAGAGATGTTAGATGCATTCTTAACTTTAATCGAAGATGCTGATATTTTAAGTGGGTGGAATTCAGAAGGATACGATATTCCATACACAGTAGGTAGAATACAAAAAGTATTAAGTTCAGATGACACAAGACGTCTTTGTTTTTGGGGACAAAAACCAAAGAGAAGATTATTTGAAAAATATGGCAGAGAACAATTAAGTTTTGATCTTATCGGTCGAGTACATTTAGATTTGTTAGAACTTTACAGAAAATACACATATGAAGAAAGACACAGTTTTAGATTAGATGCAATCGGTGAACATGAATTGGGTGAAAAGAAAACTGTATATGAAGGATCTTTAGACAGATTGTACAACGAAGACTTTGGATTGTTTATAGAATACAACAGACAAGATACTGCACTACTGGCCAAACTTGAAAAAAAATTAAGGTTCATAGAACTAGCCAATGAGATTGCACACCAAAATACTGTGTTGCTACAAACTACAATGGGTGCAGTAGCAGTTACTGAACAAGCGATTGTTAACGAAGCACATAGACGTGGTATGCAAGTGCCGGGTAGAAAGTACAGAGACAAAGATGCAGAGCCGGTATCGGCGGCAGGTGCTCACGTGGCAACTCCGCAAAAAGGATTACAAGACTGGATAGGATCTGTTGACATTAATTCTCTGTATCCATCTGTTATTAGAGCATTGAACATGGGACCTGAAACTATTGTAGGACAAATACGTCCTGTGATAACATCTGCTGAAATAAACAGAGCAAAGGCTCAAAAGAAATCATTTGCAAGTGCTTGGGATGGACAATTTGGATGTTGGGAATATCAAGCAGTTATGAAGAAAGACAAAGCAACGGAAGTTGTGATTGACTGGGCAGATGAAACATCAGTAAAGATGTCAGCGGCACAACTGTATGAAATAATATTTGATGGAAACAATCAATGGATGTTATCTGCAAATGGTACTATATTCACATATGAGTTTGAAGGGATTATTCCAGGACTATTAAAACGTTGGTATGCTGAAAGACAAGAGATGCAACGTAAAAAAGCGGCTTGTGGTGACAACGAAATTGAAAGATCATACTGGGATAAAAGACAACTTGTTAAGAAAATTAATCTAAATAGTTTGTATGGTGCAATACTAAATCCTGGTTGTAGATTCTTTGACATTAGAATCGGACAATCAGTAACACTAACAGGTAGATGTATTACAAAGCATATGGGATCAAAGATTAATGAAATTGTAGCAGGCAAATATGACCACAGAGGCGAAGCAATAATATATGGTGATACTGATTCTGTATATTTTTCAGCCTATAAAACTTTGAAAAAAGATATTGATGCCGGTAATATAGAATGGACTAAGGAATCAGTAATTGCGTTGTATGATAAAATTGCAGAAGAAACAAATACTACATTTCCTGGATTTATGTCAAAAGCATTTCATTGTCCTAAATCTAGAGGAGAAGTTATTAAAGGTGGTAGAGAAGCAGTAGCATCAAAAGGTTTGTTTATTACAAAGAAAAGATATGCGGCATTGATATATGATCTCGAAGGAGATCGTTTAGATATTAATGGCAAAGAAGGAAAAGTAAAAGCAATGGGGTTAGATTTAAAGAGATCTGACACACCAATATTTGTTCAAGACTTTTTAAGTGACATCTTATACATGGTGCTAACAGGTAATAGCGAAGAAGAAGTACTTGAAGCAATTACAGAATTTAGACAAAAATTTAAACAAATGGCAGGGTGGGAAATTGGTTCACCAAAAAGAGCAAATAATATGACCAAATATACTGCCGCAGAAGAAAAACAAGGCAGAGCAAATATGCCAGGCCACGTAAGGGCAAGTATGAATTGGAATAGGTGTAGGGAAATATATGGAGATAAATTTAGTTTACCTATACTAGATGGTGCAAAGGTAATTGTGTGTAAGTTGAAAAACAATCCACTTGGTTATACATCGGTTGCATATCCCGTTGACGAATTAAGAATCCCTCGATGGTTCCAAGAACTTCCATTTGATAACGATGCTATGGAAGAAACTGTGCTTGATGGTAAATTAGATAACCTAATTGGAGTATTGAATTGGGATTTAAAATCTACTACACAATCTAGCACTTTTAATTCATTATTTGAATTTTAATGGTAAAATCAATTTTTAACTTTACAAACTATAAAAAGGAGTATACAATATAAACATTATGAAAGATATCTTACAAGACATAGTTAAACACACGCATGGACTAGGATTTTTAGATCTTGTCAAAATCTCCGGAGACGACAAAGAGACTGCAATCGACAGTATGGCAGAAGACAGATCAGTAATCTTGCAAGGAACCTTTAATAAGCCACAAGCAGAAATGTCTGGCACGTTTGGAATGCCTCAGTTGGGTAAATTAGATATCCACCTGAAGTGTCCGGAATATAAAGACAAAGCAAAAATAACTGTACTATCAGGCGAAAGAAATGGAGCCACAGTTCCGACAGGTATACACTTTGAGAATGAAAAGGGTGACTTTAAGAACGATTACAGATTTATGAATGCTGAAATTATCAACGAGAAACTTAAGACTGTTAAATTTAAGGGTGTTAAGTGGGACGTTGAAATTGAACCTACAGTGGCTAGTGTACAAAGATTCAACTTTCAATCAGTAGCAAACACAGAACACAATTCTTTTGTTGTTAGAACAGAGGAAGGAAACTTAATTTTCACTTTTGGTGATCAAGCATCACACGGTGGAGAATTTGTATTTGCTAACGAAGTAAGTGGAAGTCTTAATAAAGGTTGGAGTTGGCCAGTTGCACAGGTATTACAAATACTTAAACTGTCTGATTCAGCAAAAGTTATGTTGCATTTTTCAAATGAAGGTGCAATGATGATTACTGTAGACTCAGGATTAGGCAAGTATCAATACATAATCCCGGCACAGGCGCAATAATGACGGATAAAAGGCAAGAACATTTAGGAGAGTTAAGCAGAGACTTCGCAGTATTCTTGCCTGCTATCTCAAATTTTTATAATACATTTGTTTCAAAACAAAGAGTAACTGGTGGTACACATATTCCTGCAGAAAGAATTCCACAAGGATTTGATAGTGGAGTCGAAGGATTAAATTTTATTAATCCAGACGAAGGTATGTACACTTACCCAACTGCATTGTATTCGGCAGGACACGCCTGTTTAGATATGAACAAAGTTGCAGACAGGGATTCTATGGTTGTTAACAGAGATAGAAAATTTAGTACGATAGTAGGTGACTCAGGTGGATATCAATTAGGAAAAGGTGTAATCAAATTTGATTGGAAAGATTTTGAAGGTAACAAAGCAAACGCCGTTAGAAGTAACATACTTAACTGGTTAGAATTAACATCAGACTGGGCAATGACACTAGATGTTCCTAGTTGGGCGGCAGATGATCTTAATAGTCCAAAGACAGGACTAACAAGTTTTCAAGACTGTCTAGATGGAACAATATACAATAACAAGTTCTTTCAAAAAAATAGAATAGGACAAACAAAATTCTTAAATGTACTGCAAGGCGATGATTGGGAATCAGCACAAATATGGTATGATACTGTAAAAGATTTTGAATTTGAAGGCTGGGCAATGGGCGGTATTAATATGTGTGACATGGAAGTTATGCTTAAACGTCTGATTATAATGAGAGACGAGAAAAAATTAGATGGCAAGGACTGGATGCACGTACTTGGTACATCGCAATTAGATTGGGCCTGCTACTTAACACAAGTGCAAAGACAAGTTAGAAAGCATATCAACGAAAACTTTACAATTAGTTTTGATTCTGCCTCGGCATTCTTATCAACTGCAAACGGTTTAGTTTATACACAGAACACATTTACACCAAGCAGATTCTCTTTTATTATGGACAAAGCACCAGATGACAAAAGATTAAAAGGATCTAACATCAGTTTTCCTTTTGCTAGTGCAATTGGAGATAGATTAAAGATGAAAGATATTTGTTGGTACGGCGAAGGCGACCTAAATAAAAACAACAAAGAAGGAAAAACTAGTTGGGATAGTTTTTCATATGTATTAATGATGGCTCACAATGTATACAATCAAATTAGAGCAGTTCAAACTGCCAATGATTTAAACGACATAGAACGTTTAAAATACCAACCACAAGTTGGACATTGGAGAAAAACTAAAGGTTCTGATACAACTGACGAAATGAGTGAGTATGTTCCAAGGAATATATTGTATTTTAATACTTTAGTTGAAGAAGTATTCACTTCCGAAAAACCAATGGAAGTAATATCTAATGCTTCTAGTTTTCTAGCAGATATAAGAGGAACTAGATGGCAAAGAGCAACAGGCGGCGGAAAAGGTAAAAATAACTTTAGTTCATTATTTGAATAGGAGGAATATGTCGGGCAAAAGCAAAAAACTAAAAAAGTTAGAGGATCATCACGATTATCTAAATAGAAAGGTAACTGAACTTACTGAAGAAAGAAAAAGAGATAGAAGTGGTGAAAGCAAAACAATATTAATGCGTCTTAAAAAAACCAAACTGGCAATAAAAGACGAGATGGTAAAAATAAAAAATAAGTTAAAAACATTGACAGATAAAAAAAATATCTTATAATTGTACTATGATTCGAGATTATACAACAGGAATAAAAGAAGATGTAAAAGTGTTCTCTGGTAAAGAGGTAGAACACACTCCGGCATATGGGTTACAAACATTATTTCTGGCTCGAAATGATTTAACATACGATCAAATAAAAGAATTATGTGTTAAAGCCGATGTAGAAGCAGTTTATTTTGGTGCTAACAGAAGTTTTCTAAATAACATAGCAAATCAACCTTTACAAATAAACAAATTACTCAATGATGGGTACTTTGTTACTATTGACT
>Ga0315320_10000523_pt1 | contig 31506 bp, 28 predicted proteins | sample M140m21515metaG_FD_203458 | JGI IMG/M metagenome (GOLD analysis project Ga0315320, IMG submission 203458) | Ammonia-oxidizing marine archaeal communities from Monterey Bay, California, United States - M1 40m 21515 | ecosystem: Environmental > Aquatic > Marine > Coastal | place: USA: California... | reverse complement strand
CGTGAGCCTGACATTCCCATTTATCGAAGTTGGCATCCCCAAATGTAACTTTTACTTAAACAAATTACAAGCCTTCGTAAATAGACAAAGATCCCGAAGCAATTTGCCGCAGGATCTTTGATGCTATAAGTAAGTAACTAACTACCTACCCGATGGTAGAATTTCTACCATACATATACAAGGCAAATTTTGTAGGGTCGGAAACTGCCATATCCATAACTCGTGGGTCACTTTTAATGGCTTCTTTCATTAGTCGCATTTTTGACTCACTTGATTCAGAACTCTGATCATATGACTCATCATATACAATTTCATACAGTTCTTCCATATTTGGACCCCCAGATTCTTCTTCGGAATCCCCCATAGCTTCTTCTAATTGAGGTGTTGTTTCCTCAGAAGAGACTTCTTCCGCAGGACTCATTCTGCCTTCAACACTATCAGAAAAAGAAAGCGGGGCTTCTACAGATTCCCCTTCGCGCATTTGACCAAGTTCATTTTCTAAACTCTGCAACATGCCTTTTGTTTCTTTGATCTTTTCCTCTATCTGTTCTTGTTCGATCATTTATTAGTAAAGTAAAGCGGGGGTGAAGGATTTTTACCCCCACCCCCGCTGGTTATTGTTACGTATGAATCAATTAAACGCCAGCGACATCGGCTGCTGCTGCGTCACGCTTGAAGATGATTACATAACCGAAGTCAGTTTTAATTGGCTTCGAAGCGGCTGCAAGAACACCACGGAAGAAACCTACGGTTCCATCTGGGTTAGTTGCTTCGCTAAGGATGTTGGTCCACTTGAAATCACCAGAGTAATTAACTGGGTTGAAGGATACACCGTTAGAACCACTGAATGGGGCAGGAATCTGAGACTCCATAACATCAGGGTGGATAACGTAAGCTACCTCGTAAGAGGCACTATCATAAGCGCCGTTAACGGTAGTAATACCATTCTCAACATCATATGGCTCAACACGCTCAAGGAGTCCAGCACCGCCCGACTTATCTTTGAATCGTGGGGCAAGGTCATCAACCAAGTGGTAGAAACCACGGTATGAACGCTCAACACCGAGAGGCTGAACAAGTTCACCAACCCGTGCGCTGTTGTAGCGGAGGTTGTCGCGGAACACTTCAGACTCAGTGATAAGCTGGTTAGATGCTTCCGAAGAGCAAACAAGTCCAAACACTGGGCGACCGTTTTCACGACCGTAAGCACCTTGAGAAGCTCCTTTGCGGATCAACTGGAAGTAGATCTTGTCAAGAAGAGCGTTCGAGATGTTGTGGGTGACGGAGGATGCTGCACCAGCATCGGCAGGACCAGTGTTAAATGCGCCAATTGTTGCGGTATCTTGACCTTCAACAGGAAGACTGTTAACTACGGTGCTGAACGATGAAGCTGCTTTAGCGACAACAAAGTTTCCTGCAAGACGGTCAAACTCATCACGATAACGCTGCTCCCAAATGTGGCGGGTAGACTCAGAAAGAGTATCGATTACAGCGCGAAGTTGCTCTTGGCGGTGTGCTGCGTAACGAAGGTCATCAACGCTGATGCGTGGTGACTCAACAATTGAACGCTCGATGCTATACTTCTTGAGTTGCTTGCTGAAGTGAACGTAGTTACGACGATCTCCAGAGGTTCCAAGGTTAGTTCCCCCCGGACCATTTGGTCCCTGAACACTGTTGGCAGTGTCATCAAGAGGCTGATCCAAAAGAGAAGTGTTGAATACATTGCCACCGGAGTCGAGTGCGCCCACAGAATCCCATCGGGTTCCGTAGTTGTCTCCCCCTGCATCAGTCGTAGGGACTGAACGATCATAGATCAGAGTGGTAAGTTGGTATCCCATTCCTTCTGGGAAAGTTGATTTCTTAACAAGGTCAATCCAAGGAGAGGTGTGCATCATACGCTGATGGACATCTGATCCAATGCGGTTTGCTTCCTCGGCGAGGATTGTGTTAATTGCGGTTGCACTTCCTTGGAGGAAGTCCGTTGTTGCTGGTACTCGTGCCATAATAAATAATAAGTAAGGGTGTTAATAGAAATGCCTCCTCGTCGTGAGGGACACAATTGTTTTAGTATCTGTAATCCGCACTTAGAACTACTTAAAGGTTAGAGCAACCTATGCGGGTTCGACGAGTCGTAGCTCAATCTTTTAAGACCAACTTATTAGAACTATTTATGTGGCTAGAGCAACCAAGTCAGCACTTAGTCGTAGAATAATTTAACCTAAGTTATATGTCAACACCTAGATTATTGCCCAGCAAATGCGGCTTCAATACGCTCAGTGAATGATAGGTCTTCTCCTTTTGCGGAAGATGATGGTGCTGACCCAGACATTGTAGGCTCTGCTCCTTCAAACTCTGCAAGACGGTCTGTCAGTGTTTCATTCTCTTTCCGCATCCCCATATACTCTTTAATTATAGAGGGTAAAATTTGTGCACTAACAGAATTATATGTGTAGTCTACAGGATGAATTACACTCGGATCTACTTCCGCTGCTTTAGCTTGAATAGCTGCCATATCTAATCCTTCAATCCCACTCAAGAATGGGAGTTTTTTCTGAACCCGTGCTACAACATTTTTAGCTGCACTATTTCTTTCTCTAGCTCTTTCAGCTAGTTCCATTTCTTCTTTTTGTTCTTTCGCAAGGTTAGCTTCCCCCAATGCTTCTGAAGCATTTTCAAGCATTGCTTCTCGTTTTTGTAGAATAGGGGTGAGATCTTCAATTGTTCTATAAATCCGCGCCCTATCTCTATCCGTTGCATCAACTAGTAACTCAGATATACGCTCGTCCTGCTCTGTCGTATCTTGGATAGCGAGAGCTTCTACCAAATCATCTGGGGAAACATCATATTTTTCTGCTAGTTCCCTAGTGTTATCAATAATCGTATCTAAAGGTTTAGTGATAGCGTCTTTATACACTTGTGTATCTTCAAGATCAGTGAACATTTTTTCGCGCTCATATTCTGCTAACTTCTCTTGCAGTGATTCAATGTCCGTGCTGGCAACTTCACCAGATAGTTCTTTGACTTTGACATCATTTTCTGATGCCTGTTGGCGTAATGTTTCAAGCTCATCTGTTGCAGTTTTAAGTTCACTCTTTAATTGCTTGAATCGAGACGCAGCTTTCGGGGTCCAGTCATCTCCAATGTCCTCATTTAGGTCATCTGTAGGATCAAAACTTTCTTCCTTGGCTTCTGGCTCAGTTTCTGTAGGCTCTTCGGTCGCTTCTTCTGTGACCTCTTCAGCTTCCGCTTCTACCTCTTCAACTTCCTCTTCGACGGGTTCTGGCTCTGATTCAGCCTCTGGATTATCCAATCGGGCGAATGCTGCGTCTAGGGCAGACCCAAAATCTAACTGGGCTTCTGCGGCTTCTGGTAAAGCTTCTACTGGGTCAGCTACTTCAATTTCTTCACTCATATTATTCTATGTGGGTCCACTCGTTAAGAGTTGTTGCATTGTTTTTGATTGTTTCAGGTAATTTTGTCAACTTCTGAAGATCATTAAATGCATCGCGGTATCCGGCATACCAAGCCAAACGCTGCGAGTTGTCCTCAATTGATTGAAGATTTCCAAAAGATGGACCAGCTACTTCCTTCAAAATAGCGGTCGCTTGTCTAAAACTATCTGAGTTGAGTAGGTTTCTCAGTTCCTCAACTGAAGCTAAGTCGTTAAACCAGCGGTCAATAGGTATCGGTGGGGTCGGATGTTTTGGCATTACTTATGAGTTCTGCCGGAACTCTAGAGCAGCTTTGGCGTCACGTATAGCCATTTCTTGTTCATGTTTTTTCTGCTTGATAGCCATATCCAACTCAGCCTTCTCCTGCGCGATCTGCATCTTAATCTGATGCTCCTGCACTTTAGAATCTTGTTCAACCTGTTCCACTTCTTCTTCACCACCTTGCTGCATCGCCTGATCACGCTGGATCTTCTGAGCAGCTTTCATAGTGTTGTTGATCGCTTCCTCTGCATATTGCAGCACTTGTTTAGTCTGACCAACCAAACCTTCGAGGGCGGGGTCTCCCGCAGCTAACTGAGCAGTGTCACTAATATGTTGGTAGAATGATTGAAGCATGGGCAATACCTGCATTGGGTCTGCTTGTCCCTCATTGATCGCCTGAATCAACTGATTCAATACTGGAACATGAACCTCCAAATGTGTTCCATGTAGCTCACTCGCAATCACAGGAACATTCTCGCCTTGCTGCAATTGCTGGTTCTCAAAGAATGCAATCTTAACATCCACCGTAGGACGTTTCTCAACGTCAGGGGAAACATACCTGTTAGCCAAATCATGGCCCACACGGGTCGATACAATGTCCCTAGTCAAGTTCTTACGTCCAACCTCATCAAACTGACCACTAATCCCCTGTAGCTCTTTCAGGGCCACCATACGGTTAGCATGCGAACCATTACCAATCGAACGCACCGCCTTAGTCCGGTTTACATCCAAAGTCTCAATAAACTGTGCAGGGACTCCTCGCTTCGCACAACGCTCAAAGAAATCTTTAATCGCTCCATCACGCTTCTTAGTCGTAACCACCCGACGAACCACTTCCCGCAGTAACCTTGTCCACGATGAATAAAACAGGTTCAAGGATGCACCAGACAAACGTGTCGTAACATCCATGTCAGCAGTAATTTGCATCTGATTCCTGTATGGTGAACTCTGATTCGCCCCATACGTGCTAACCGTGTCAGTGTTCAACTGCAACTGCTGCGTCAAGTCCTGCAACGCTGGCTGAACCGCTGTTCCCAAGTTAGGGATCGCCTTCTCAACGATCTTAACATTCGGACTCATCACCGCATACGCACCATAGTATGTAAATTGTAACTCATCCAACGAACGCTGGTTCTCCGGCTGAATCATCACCGCCGATGCCAACATAGCCCCATCAATCTGCTGACAACGCAACCTGTTACTAGTCTGAACATGTGCAAAAATTCGCTGACCCAAACCACGAATCGAATGATACGTCCCGTTCGATCCCACACCATACGTAAACATCACATACGCTTGCTCCGCATTCTCATAGCGAGACACTTTCTTATACAAAAATTCTTTGGGGCTGTCCTCTGCACACATGTAGTGACTCACCGACCCATCCATCTCCTTCACCCAGTAATGCAACACCGCAACAGTAGGGTTCTGAATCCCCTGATAAATGTCGTTGTTCTTCATCTCCTGCTGAAGAATCTCAAAGTTCTCTAAGTTGCTACTCCGATTCCTACCCTTAGTCGTGGCATTCTTAGAAATGACCCGCTTAACCTCCTCCACATCCCAACCAATCTTAGCCGCTGCTTCAGGATTCTTGATGAATGCATATAACTCATGCAACAGGTAACTCCTTCGTCCCACAGATACATCGATACAGGATTCGGATGCAGCGGTTTGTCTCGGGATCAAGATATCGCTGAACCCACCAACGCGAAACTTCCAGTCTTCGGGTGTGTCGAAGTAAGCGATGGAAACTCCATGCTTAATAAACGTGGTGCAGAGTCTTAGGTATGCGCTGTGAAACTCAGGCCAAGATCGCATCAAGTGTGTAAGCTCATCGGAAACGATGCTTTCCATCGGCTCCATCTCACTACGCTCCCCCATAGTTCCCTTGACTTCAACGAGTGATTCTAGACTCGAATAGAGATCAACGTATGCGGATAGCGCAATGTCTAATAAGCGTTGTGCTTCCCCGAAGTTTAAGTTTGTTTTGAGCGGTTGACCACTCGTCGCGAGACTTCCCTGATTATAAGGGGCCGAGCCGTCGAACATCGCGTCGATTCTGGCTCTGTTGACCGCAGACTTCTCATCTGCTTTCGCAAGCGTATTAAAAATAGATATAGCGCACTTAACATCTTTGAGTCGTGTTTCAACGGGTTTACCTTTTTCCGTCAGAGCATCGAGTTCTAATCCGTCAATTTCTAAAGGATAATCTGTAGCCATTGTCGTTCTAGATTACTTTGTTCTTTTTAACTAGTCAATGGTTTAGAAGTTGACATGAAAACTATGTTCAATATGGTTAAGCGGTATGAAACGTGTAATTGAATTATCAGCCGTTGTAGCCTGTATCTTGTTTAGTGTATCTTGCGCCTCGACTGGTGTAACGGGTAGCCTACCTATCCCATTCACTGACCCCGCCGAAGATGTTCGGGCCGTTGTTAATGTGCGCCCGCTCCCACCGAAAGTGTGTATCGGACTCGATGTGATCCCCCGCCCTGAAAAAGAAGAGCAGGACTAACTAAGAGTAGACTCACCACCCCAAATTCGTTCCGTTAGCAAGTCTGACCGAACGAATTTTCTTTTGTTGTTGTCTAGCCTCAATTGAACATATGGGAAGCCGTTCTTGGTGTGTTGCTTAATCATGAATACTTCCCCCGCTCTCGGACCCGTATTCTTCGGGGTTATCCGATAAACTGCACCATAGTGTGATACAGCGTAATCGGGGTATTCGGGTATTATCTTTGCTTTATCTACATTTAGAACCCAATCTCTAGTAAACGGCGTGTATTTAGGATCATCAATTGTAGATGGGTCAAATCGAAACTGCCGCCCTTCGGGATCTTTGATTGTAGTGTAAGACCTATAGCCATTCCACTGTTGTTTTAAAGGCTTCTTGGTCTTTAAATTCCACACCGTTCCGTTATCTGAAAGAGCATATTTAGCATCTGCTCTCGGTATCTTTCGGAACCCTACAGGCATTATGTAATCTGAAGACATGCCCCCACTATAACTCTCCAATTGTAAATTACAACTGAAGAGTTACTATTTCTTCTTACTTTTTTTAGCCCTCTTCCGGCTAGTCGCTCTCAGGAAAGCCTTTCTCTCTGCTTCGGTGTAGCTTGCTCGCTTTTTCCCCGATGCCGTAGCCTTTCTTTTTTTACGGTTCCCCGCAGCTTTTTGAGCGGAAGTTAGTTTCTTCCGTGCTTTTTTTGGTAAGTAGCGACCGCCCTTAGAATCTGAACCCCAATCTTCTTTAGTCCACTTATCTAAGTCTTTTTGTGATTTCTTCTTTGGCATTACTTGTATCCTCCCCCTTTAGATTTGTATTCCCGCGCGAGCATCTGGGCTTTTCTCGCAGACCATACACCAGCGGGACCGCCTTTAGAGCCAGCTTTAATTCGCTCAAACAATCTTTTACGCATCGTAGGCTTGGTATAGTTACCCGCACTGTTTACTGTGGATTTCTTTTTAGACATATTACCATTTCACTTTGTTTGCCCAATAAGCTGCGGAGCATGGTCCTTTTGCGATGTTTTTACGGTGTCTGCTCTTGAATGCCTTTCGTTGCTTGGCATTTTGATTAGTCTTTGCACCCTGTTCCCCGAACCTGATTAACTTAGGTTTGCCGTTGCAGTTAGCGACTACAACATGGGATTTAGTTTTATGACTGGGTGTGCGCTTTGCTTTACCCATACCGGAAACCCCTGCTCGTTTTAGTAAGCTTTTACGTAACTTAGCGTTATCGGCCATATCGGTAGAATAACATTTCTAGCGGGGCAGTCAATAACGTGGGTTGGGAGCGGTTTTGCAAAAGTTCATTTCAAAGGTATTCTAGATTTACTACTCTTCAATTGTAAATTACAACTGAAGATATGAGATATAGAAATACTTTTGATTTCATTTTCTGCGGGAAGCGACTTTCGCTGCGTATACTTCTGCTCTCCTCTTGAGAATCCTCTCCTTGTTCTTGAGGTAGTAACTTTTGTTATAGTCTTTTCTCTGCTCGAACTTTTCTGGGTCAGCAAGCTCCTCCACTCGACGCTTGCTCATTATCCGATCCTTGTTGTTTAGGTAATACTGACGCTGGTAATCCTTCCGTGCATCCTGATTCCTGCCGTAGTAGCTATCTGCTTTGTCCATATTTCGCCTTATTTCAGGTGTGCGCGGGGTTTTAGTCAAGTTTTTTCCTGTAAGGGTATATATACATACATCTCACCACCCAAAAACCTACCAGTGACGGGTGGCGTCCCATGTCAAATCGACACGTCATCCATCCAGTGCGGAGAAGTATCTAGTGGCTGACGCCAAGTGAGTTATGAATCCCGAACGGTGACTGCTCCAGAGTCGCAGTATTGGGAAAAAACAAAGCAAAATTTGAATCATGAACCATGAATCATGGTCCCCGTATCATTTTTCAAGGTGCACGATGCATGATCACGCTGGTCATTTCGAAGTGGCGGGTTTCATTTTGAGGTGCTCTCGATCTCGGCAGAATTCTAATCTGAGAAATGGATTCATTTATCAAAATGCAAATCTGATTCTTGAACCATGAATCTTGGATCATGAATCTTGAATAATTAAGTGGGAGAAATCAGGCGAGAAAATCTCACTAATGAATCTTGGATCATAGTCCATGTAAAATGGGGTCAGATGTGAGAGAGTGATTGAGGTTCAAGGTGGGCGGTTCATGGAACAAGTCTAGAAATTCTTGATGTGAGGGCATGCTCACAATTGAGCGAGGTTGCGATCTGACAGGGAGCACCTCGATATGGGCTCTGTATACTCAAAATGGCTGCAACGACATTTGCATATTTGTTGCAATAGTCTTAACTCATTGAAACACAATGACTTATGTTTTTGAGTGTCTGTTAGATCTGTTAGAGCTTAACTCTCTATTGTTCAATGCTTTGCAACGATTCTTCATGTATTTTGAGTGACTAGAAAACGTGTGGATTTGACGGTCAAACAGACCCCATAAAATCTTTTTTCAATTATTTTATCGACAATCAATGGGGTTGCGCGTTTAATAGTGACACGGTCAGTTCTGACCACTGAATACCATGAATATAGTAGCAATGAAACAAGTAGTTGAGATCTTTGAATCTCTCCCCACATTCGAAACCTTCGCTTATTACAGTGAGGCGATCAAAGATGTCGATTTTGACGAAGACGGCAATGTCGAAAAGATCCATTTCTATTCCGGTGACTATCTTAAGAAGATCGACATCCGCACCATCGGAGGCGCACAGGTCTCTTGGATCTTATTTAATTCTATCGAGGTGATCGCCTCGTTCTTCCCTACTAGCGTTTAACTCTAATGAATACCATGACAATGACAAAACAACAGCAAATCATAACGGTCCACGGGACCATCGCAATCCTCGAAGGCACATTAATGGGAGACTGGCTCGCAGACAACATCGCCCCCGCAGCCGAGGCAATCAAGTCAGACTACAACCCGTCCGTATGGGCGCACGGGATTGACAAGTGGGTTGACTACAAAGTCGATGCCGCCTGTGCGGCCCGTGAAGCCGAGCTTGATGAGCGGGAGAAGAGTTTGGCTGCGCGTGAAGAGGCCCTTGCCAAGGGCATCTCAGACCATAACCATTGGCGTGATGAGCTATTCCAGACGGCTCGCTCGGCGCACACCGAGCTAGGCATTATGATGGACCACCTTTAGCCTTGAACCTGCCTCCTGACTCTCGGGTCAGGGTGCAGCCATCAGTGCTAAACTGAAATTGAATACCATGAAAACTACTAAGTATAAAAAGAAAGGCCCGAAGAAAACCGCCCAAGAGGTCATCACTGATCAGATGATCGCATTGATTGAAGAGCGGGAGATCGCACCTTGGCAAAAAGAATGGTGCTCCAACGGGGTAACATTAGCTGGCCCTAACAGCCCACGCAACCATGTGAGCCCGACCGTCTATAAAGGCGTAAACGTCTTCACTCTGGCGGGTCGCGGGTTTAGCAGCCCCTACTGGTTATCCTACAACCAGCTTGCAAAGCTCGGTGGCAATGTCAAAGGGGAGAAGGGAACTAAGATCCTATTCTTTAACTGGATCTTAAAAGATGCCAATGATAAGGTCACTAAGAATCCAGAGGAGGCGGTAAAGAAGATCCCCGTCTGGACTCATAGCACGGTTTTCAATCAGGAACAAATCTCCGGCGTCACCTTCCCTGAGATCCCCGCTCCCGCTTCAGACAGGCCTCAGCATGAGAGGATCGCAGCAGCCGAGGCACTCCTCGATGGCTACAAAAATGGTCCGTCTACCGTCTTTGGTGGTGACCGTGCATGCTACTGGCCCGACAAAGATAGAGTGAACGTCCCAAGGTTCGAATGCTTCACCTCGCCCGAGGCAGCTTATGCGACCCGCTTGCATGAAGAGATCCATGGAACTGGCCACACGTCCCGCCTCAATCGCCCAGAGGTGATGACCCCTACATCGTATGGGACCGATATGTATTCCCGCGAGGAGTTGGTCGCAGAGCTTGGTGCGAGTTACCTCTCCTCCATCACTGGCTGTTGGACCGACAAAGTCAAACTCAACTCAGCAGCCTACCTTCAGCATTGGCTAGAGGCCCTCAAAGCCGATCCTAAGCTCCTTATCACTGCTGGCAGTAAGGCTAATAAAGCTGCTGAATATATCACCGGATGCCCACTTGATGAGTGGAAGGCCCCATCTGCATCCTGAATCCTGAGCCATGGTTCCTTGTCCATGCGACAGGGAGCCACACTCAGCATTCAAGCTGAATCCAAACAACAATGAATACCATGACCAAAAAAATCCAATTCGACTCGATCAGATCATCAACAGGCAAGGTCCATCCGGCCTTCACCTCAGACCATGAGACTGACCGCGCTGCAGGTAAATGGCTCTACCTCAACTCCAAATTTGGGGACTTCGAGATGAGCCTGTGCGAGGCAGAGAGACGCTCTTTTGATGAAGACCGCCCAATGAGTCCGGCCCAGCGGTATTGGCTCCACAAGCTTGCCACTCAGACTAGGTCCAGCCATGCCCCATCAAAGGTCACCATCGCCACTGGAAAGATTGATTCGATGCTTAATCACGCGAAGACCCGCCTCAAATATCCTAAGTTCCAATCGACCTCTGCTGATGGGAAGCATTCGATCAAGGTTTCCCAAGCATCACCCACTTCTAAATTCGCTGGATCATTCACCGTTGCTCACCCCACCTTCGGTCAGGGATTCTATGGGACCATCTCTAATGGTGAGTTTCGACCAACCCGTCAATGCACTGCTGAGATCGAGTCCCTAGTGCTCGAATTCGCAGATGATCCAGCAGCCGCTGCTGCTAGTTACGGTCGTCTGACGGGGAACTGCTGCTTTTGCATGCGCCCATTATCAACCGACTCATCGGTCGCGGCAGGATATGGTCCGGTATGCGCCGAGCATTTTGGGTTGCCTTGGGGGTCCATCAATCGTTCCGATCTTCCCGAAGAGGAGGAGTTTGATGGTGCGCCTAATATCACCGAGGACCAGCTATGTGAGATGGCTTACGAATGCGGCCTGTCTGGCGAGCACTCATCAGAATGCCCTCAGCGCATCGATGGCCTCAGAATCCCTCAGACAATCGAGAATGCCAAGCTGTGGCGCATGTGTTGGCGTGATGGCCAAGAGGAGGCAGGAACGCAACAGGCAGACGCCGAGTTCATGGCTATCGTTGATCCCCAAGACTGATCCCTATGAAACCTTACCTTACATTTGACATTGCCACCGAATCCGAAACATTTGGATTATTCATTAACCAGCTTGCAGATAAGGGCCTTGCATTTGACCTTCGCAAAGAAGGCAGTGAGATAACTGTTTGGTTGAACTTGTAATTTTTTGAATATGAGTGCAAACGAAACCACAGCAGCCATAGCAGCAATCGATGCGATGATCCTTGCGCTGGAAGCGGAATTGGCCCTCCTCCATCATCAGTATGATGAGCTAGTCGAATCAAAAAAAGAATTGACCACCACCGAGGAATAATTGAATCTTGAACCCTGATCCCTGAGCAATAGCGCGGGGGTCATATTCAGGAATCAACCTGACCCAAAATAAATACAATGAAACCAACAACAGAACTAGAACCATACGTGGTGCTCTTGAACGAGTGCTATTCGCAGCCAAACATTTCGATGGCAGAACTTAAACGGTTCGCCAAGAATCATGGCTTCACGGCCAAGAAAGTGGGCGATGAGATCCACACTGGCCCGTCCGGTTGCCGCCGGAAGAGCATCGCAATGACTACCAACGAGGCGAAGTTGGACATCAAGGATTGGATCACATCTTCTTTTGAGGTGGCCATGAACGTGTCCATGCGGGCAATGTCTATGAATCAATTCCTCGATAATTGTGAGGAAGAAATCAAAGACGCCCTCCGCGCACTGGTAGCCGAGCACCATGGCGTTTGGTATGAGAAACTCACCGAAGCTTGGATGACTGGGAGACGTGCCGGTCTCTCAGAAGATCACCGTGCCTTGCTACAGCGTGTGAGGAACTATGGGGATGGGTTCCAACTGGCCCACCTAATTTATAAACACATGGAACTCTCGAACAAATGATCCCGACCATAGTAGCAGTAGCCCTACTTATTGTAGGCTGCATCATTATATGCCTGTTCCGTTGCGGGTCATCGCATGATTCAGAACTGCATCGGTATGCGAACCATATCAGGAGGCAGACCCTGATCGAGGAGATCGCTGATGAGGCAATAGCAGCGAACCTGACACCTTGGAAGAGGACATGTCTCATCGACGATCTAGTGATGGCTCGTTTCAACCTGCGCCCTGTCAATCAGGTTGATGGAGACTATCTTTTGCTAGTCGATTACGCATCGCGCGTTTTTGAAGAGATCAAGTCACGACAGTCTGAGGTTGATGTTGTAGTTTTCCCACACACCATAAAATAATGACTAATCTAGAAGTGCCTGTTCATCGGGCCGTAAAGATCGGCTCCGATGATTACATCGCGAGCATGGTTCCTCACCCGAACCTACCTCCGTCATTCACGCTTCGACAGAAGAGGCACAAGCATGAAGACTCCGTGGAGATGGCCTCGCTTTTGAAGGGTGCGGAAAAGCGTACGCTTCTTTCCCGTAAGCCTAGAGGTCGAACCCTGTCAGCGAAGGAGATCCGCTCCAAAATCTCAGAGCAGGACATTCCTGCGGAGACTAAGCTGACGCTCCAATCAATCGTCGATGATATCTTCGCCATCGAGGAGGAGGACATGGGGTTTGGGCAACTAAAGTATTGCCCGATATGCCATGAAGTATCCCGCGCCGATAAGTTCGTGGGTTACAAATGCCGTGAGTGCCACCATCAATACCCAAACAAATGACACAAGAGATGTTAGACAATCCCACCATGCTGCAGGAATGCATCGTGGTGGATACAACCCGCCTGATCAAAGAGGCGTCCGCTGAGTTTAATCTCCCACCGCAATGGATCATGTCCGCGATGGCGAAGCACCCGAAGGGGAGGACGATTAGGACTCGTATCGAATCCAGTCATGCTCGCCACCGAGTGATCAGTGAACTGGCCGACATGGGGTATCCCCGTGATTTAATTGCCCGATCATTTGATCTTGGCCGCGACTCAATCAACACGATTATCCGTGAATTTAGACAAAAGAACCCATGATGAATGACATTGTAAAACACCTCACCGAGGCTGAACAAGTTAGAGTGCAGTTACTTCACGATGAGGTAGCTCTGCTGAACCAGAAGCTCACTCGCGTAAGTAAACAGCGCGACGAGCTAAATAAAGAGATCACGCGCATCGTGAACCTTGAACCCTTAAACATGAACCCTGATGTTAGTAAGAAGATTGACTAAAGGACTCTACGAGGTCCATGATATGTGTCGGTCGCATTACAGGGTGGAGGACATCCACCGCCTCGGAGCCTTCGACATAACCGAACTGATCCCCCTTGGCTCTTCACCATCTGATTACAGGTGGGGGATCTGGGAGCAGAGCGAGGGTGAGTGGACCCACATCGATGGTAACCCGACTCTCAAAGAGTGCCTTGAAGTAATTGAAACGCTGGCAGCAGCCAGCCAACTAGGAATAGAAGAAGAAGAAGATGAAGATGATAATGAATATAATTAATAGAAGAAGAGTGCCACGTTTGAGTGAACACACCCCGCTTCAGCGGATTTTGTTTAATGATCAGGTGAGGCAGAGAGTCTCTCCGAGGATCAAAGATGATCCGTTCACACTGTGCCTGAATGAAGGGACTGGAGCGTGGTCAGAGTGGTGCGGCGTAACATGGATACGTAAGAGGCATGAAGACTCTATTTAAACCGCAAAGAGAAGCTGCTGATTTCTTCCTGTCTGTTCTTAAAGACGGGAGGAACACGCTTGATTCATCGCAGATGGGAACTGGTAAGACTGTGGTCGGCTCTCAAGTCGCTCTATCTTTAGTTGAGAGCGGGGATATTGATCACGTTGCTGTGCTATGCCCCAAGGCGGTGTTTCCCACATGGGAGTCCGAGCTTAAAGAAGTGGGTATCGATCCACTGTTCGTCCTTAACGTCGAGAAGTTGAGGACGGGGAAATCTGAGTGGGCTAATAAACTCGGGAAGAAAACATTTAAGTGGAATCTCCCACCGAATACATTGGTATTGGTCGATGAGATACACAAGCTCAAGGGTCCGTGGACCATGAATGCTAACCTCCTCGTCGCGCTCGTAAAACAGGGCGTCCGAGTTCACGGCATGTCTGGAACTCCTTGTGAGTCTCCGATGGAGATGAGACCGTTGGGGTATATGCTCAAGCTTCATTCAAACGACATGGCGAGAGGGAGACTTCCAAGTTATTTCCAATGGATGGCTAAACTAAGATGCCGAAGAGGGCATTGGGGTGGGTTTGAAATGGAAGACCGGAAGTTTGCTTTGGCTACGTTACGGGGATCTATGTATGGCATTAGCACTCACGGCTTAACCGTAGCTGATTTCCCAGAATCATTTAGGGACAATCGAGTCATTGTAGATCCGATCCAGTTCACATCCAACTCAAAGATACAGGCGGCTTACAAAGAACTAAACATGTCAGCCTCAGAAGTTAAAGATTACATCGAAGATGGAGTGCTATCTGACAGACTAAAAGAAATGGACCATGAAGATGATCCGGTGATAGTAAAGATATTAAGAGCGAGGCAAACATCCGAAGCTTTTAAGGTTAAAGACATCGCTGAGATGGCATTAGATGCAGTCGAGGAGGGGCATAACGTAGTGGTGTTCCTTAACTTTAAAGAATCACTCCATGAATTCTCAGTCGGTGTTGGTTGCGATTACATCGACGGTTCTACACCACAAGAAACTAGAAATGATTTGATCGAGGCATTTCAAAGAGACGAAATAAATATTCTCGCTGTGAATGCTGCCACGGGGGGAACGGGAATATCCTTACACGATACCCACGGGAACCGCCCTCGTCTGTCTTTGATTTCCCCAAGCTTCAATGCTAAAGAATTTGCTCAAGTCATTGGTCGAATCCACCGTAATGGGGCTAAGAGCGATGCCCTCCAGCGTGTCCTATTATCTCATGGATCGATTGAGGAATATGTGATGAAGGCAATCGACCGTAAGCTTACAAATATGAAAACCATACATGAATCTGAACCATGTAAATTAACAACTAGTCACTACACCAGTGGCTATGATTCCACAGACTATACAAGATATGAATGAACCCATGAACACTTTCACTGCAGACCTGATGATCGAGTCAGATTATTTCGACGGTGATAAAATTAAACTGTCCCTCAAATCAAAGAGAGACAACCACATAAACAACCCATCAGGGTGGTCTATCATTGCATTCTCGCCATCAGCGAGCATACGATGCGTCCGAGGGAATCAAGCGAAGCATGTTGACATATTTATCAGGACGCTTCAAACGCTTATAGGTAACCATGACGAGTTGGTCTTCTTTGAAATCAGAGATGCCATAGCAAGAATAACCCAAGCCGAACTAGCAGCATGAATCAAGAAGAACTACTCAAGATGCATGAGAATACATGCAACAAATGCCGCCGCATAATGGAGCGTAAGAACTCTGATTATACAGGGGGTAAAGAAGCGGAGGATGTCTTTGCTAATTTCCGATCTGCTACTTACCTTGGTGTGCATCCTGTAACCGGAATCCTGATGCGTGTGATGGATAAGATCCAAAGGATTCGGACATTCACTAACGATGGGGCATTGAGCGTGAGCGATGAGTCAGTTGACGATGCCTTCGAAGACATCATTAACTACGCCATCTTAGGTAAGGCCATGTTGAAGCAAGAAAAAAGGGAACAGCCAGATCCACTGACTGATCCCTTGGATGAGATTGAAAAATACTACAGGTTATCTACTGATCACAAAGACTAGTAGCCCATACGTTTTTCAACATTCTCAGCAAAAGAGGTGCGGCTAGGTTTAGCCGCCTTCTTTTTTGCTACTTTCTTCTTAGCTGCTTTCTTCTTAGCTGGTTTACTGTGTCCGTATTTCATTTTCTTTAGTTTGAGATGTTGCTCATATGTCTCAGCTAAGACTGCCTCCCCTGTTTTGGGGTGATACATATTGTGTGGTTTGAACTCTTCTTTCTTCATTAGTTTATTGATCTGTAAGATTTACCGTTACCATATTTTTCTTTTGCATATTGGTAATCTTTGACTCTATCTGGGAATTCTTCAAGAAGCCTATCGTATTCCGGTGCTCTCAATTGAATATTGGAACTCCAACCAAGGAAGGATTCTTTAATTTTCTGCTCTCCATAACCTACGTTAGACATGATTTCTTCTATTTGTCCAAGTGATAAATTTAATTGGTAACAACCTTTTAGGTATTTCAAAAGCTTGGCATCTTGAGCAGTTTTATTCTTTGCGGCTTGCTCATATGCTGCCACAAGCTGCCCTCTTGTTACAGATCCTTTACTTAGGAAGACTCTTTTGAGGTCACCTTGAATTGTTTGATCCTCTATTCGGTAATTAAAACGCAGTGTCTGCTCAGTTGATTTCAGTAAGTCATGCTCGTATGCAGTTATCGGAAGTATCTCTTTAAAAATTGGACCTAATGGGTGCGTCTCAAAAGCCTTTTCTGATTTGTCTCCGAACGAAACCCTATATGTATCCCGCATCATTTTAGAAACCTTTGGTTCAAATGCCGTTTCTAATAAATTCTTCACACGTTTGGAAATACCTAGACCTTCACCTTCTCTAATCAATGGATTCCCATATTGATCTTCTCCATTTGTTGAAAGGGATTTGAACAACCCACTAGCAAAAATCTGAGTTTTAATGTAGGGCTTTGATAAACCTTTTTCTGGCCCCATGAAAGTCATTCCTGCTCTAAGGGGATTCTTTGTCCTAATAAGATCGGTGATCGACTCCACAATTGGTTCGTGGATTATTGCGAATGGGTTTAAGTAAGTTAAGTCCAGTGTGAGTAATTTACCCCCCAAAACCATAGTAAATGGGTTAGTCCCTTTGGCCCATATCGGTGCGTTTTCTTGGATGGCAAACGAAGCATCATCTGATGATCCTTGTCTGATTGGCTGCTCGTTAATATCATCATCATCATCCCCCCTTAATGCTTTGTAGGAAGCAACGGCTAATGCGAGGGAACCTTTTCCAGATGCAACACTATAGGTTGTAGTAAGCAAAGCGCCCCTTACTCTTTTCCAACCACGCTTACGAATAACTTTGTTACTACTATTGAGTTCTTTAAGTGCTTGCTTATATCCTTGAGCCATTACCCGAGGGACATCTGCAGCAAAACGAACATAAGGTGCGACAGTTGACCCAACGATAGGGATTTTTCCGAACCCTTTGATTATGGGGAGCGCACGGCTATATGATTGAGAAGTATCTTTAACTAATCGAGCCGCCATCCTACGCATCGATTTAGTCGGCTTGCCATCTTTGTCTAGAAGACGAGCGTATTCCCCATTGGGGTTACTACTTCTCTCACTAAGCCCAGCTTCTAGCATGTTACCGAGTTCAAATTTATACAAACCTACTTTGTAGAATGCATCTGCGGCAACAGCAACTCTGCCAGCGAATGACATTACAGAATCCTTAACATCTGCTGCGGTAGATGCTGCATTGAGACCCTTAACACCAAGCTTCGCTATCTTCTTTTTCAAACTGTCAGGGACTTTCGTTCCCGCAGCTACGTGCTGATCAACGATTCTATTTAGCCCCGCAGCTTTCTCAACAGTGTGTTGGAATTCACTGTATGGCTTTTCGCCAGTTAGTAATCTTCTTAGTTCTTGAACTACGAGTTCATCACCAAAAACATTCATTGACCTAAGCTCCATAAGACCGAAGTCTAATTCAGCGTGTGAACCTAGCATTGCGTTAATCATAAATGATTTTTTGGCTGCTTTGCTTTCGCCTATAACTCCAGTCGTTTCGAGAGCCTTACCTATCGGCGCTGATATTGCTTCTCCCCATAGTAAACCAGTTCCTCCGTAGTATCCTTGCATAGGCCCGAAATAAATTGCGTTGCCTATCATGTTCCTGAAGTAGAAACCTACTCCCCCTAAAGTTTTCATAGCCAAGGAGTAACCACTAAGTTTTCTCAACAATCTTTCACTCGCTCGGTATACTTGCATCGCTTGATTAGACTCATCTGTAAGTTCTGTGCCGTTTCCAAACAAAGACTTCAAGTTACTTATAATCTCTGGTGGCGCATACATACCTTTGATAGGGGACAAACTAGGATTCCCCTCTGCTGTTATGACTTGCCAGCCAACCCGCTCTTTCTTTTTCTTTCTAAATTCTTCGAGGGCTCCATTGAATTCGTCAGAGCCTTTCACCATTCCAAGATCCCCAATCAAAGTTTCTTTAGCGTATGTATCGGGATTGGTCAGGAATTCTTTTGAGCTGATCAACCAGTTATCTGCACCTTTAACATTCGTCCCTAATTTTTTAAATTTATTAAAGAATGATTGGTTAGCTACAACTTCAGCAGTGTATGCAATACTCCTACTTATGTTTGATAGCCCTTGATCTTCTTTATACTCACCTAAGACATCTCTAATCTCTTCAGGGATGTTACCTTTCTCGTTTATTTCAACGACGATCTTTTGTAATCCTTCTGTTTGGAATAATTCAGTAGGGATGGTAAGGTTAGCACCCGCTGTATCAGTGCTAAGACCAAGTGCTCCGGCTCTCTTTCCTTTATGATACCCCCTTATAAATTCCTCTAAAAGACGTTTCCCTTCGCTCATGTGAGTGGCGTCTTTTGCATTCACCTGATTTTTTATTTCTATTTTAGCGGCTGCCAAACTAAGCCCTTCTTCTTTTGCAAAACCTTCAGCTCTGTTTAAAGCATCTTGGCGAGCAAAATACATTACGGCCCGTTCGCGTTCTTGCTCGTAAGTTGAATCTTCAAAGTCGCTAATTTTTGCGACAAAATTATTATCATCAAACATGCGGAAGCTTCGGGTCATGTATACCCCCCTGTTCAAATCGAACGCAAGTTTGAGATCTTCGGGTTCCATAGTCCCTTTAAATACCTCCATTGCTTTCAACGAAAGTTGATCTTGAAGCTGCCTCATTTTAACAACCATATTATATACTGGTTCAGATACAGTCAGAAGATCTGCCAATGCTTGATTCCTTTCTTTTATTTGCTCGTCCCTATTTACTTTTCTTAGTCTGAGAACTTCTGCATCCCTATCTGCAGCCGCTTTGTCTTCTGCGTCTTTCTTGAATGCGCCCATCAAATTTTGACTAACACTCAATTTAATTGCGTCATCATAATCTTTTTGGACTTTGTTCTTTTGATCCTCAGTAAGTTGAGTCCCTGCTGTAGATCCAGATGCCTTAGAAATAAGTTCTGGTGGAATAACTACTAGTCTACCCGCTGTATCTGATAGTCTTCCCTCTTCTTCTGCTATTATCCTTCTGGTTTTAAGCTCGAAATCAGTGATGATTTCTTTTGTGGTGTCTACAAAAGATTGAGTCTCATCAAAAAACTCTACGACTCTCCTGTCTGCGCTCCTACTAAAAGTTTTAGTTAACGCTTTCTTGAAGTTACCATAGCTATATGTCCCAAACTCTTTTACATCGATGTCATACTCTGTAAGGTCCATCAGTGGCACATCTAGAAGTTCCAAGAAGTTCCCGATTTCATCTTCGGGCATCTTAACTTCTGGAAGTGAACTAGGTATACTAGAGTCCCCACCAAATGTTGATGGCTGACTAGCACCTACCGCAGCTTGAATCCTAACAGGAGACGGTTTTACTCTTACTGGTATTGGAGGGACTCCGAGGTCGGTTACTCCTCCGTCAGAAGTTCTCCTCCCACCGAAGAGTAAACCTCTTCTAGAGATAGACTCCTTTTGAACATCGTCTCCAATGAGTTCCTCTGCTCCTCTAAGAACTCCAGCGTCTGGCGTTCCAAACCATAGCGGCTTTGGAATTCCTTGTCCAAGGATTCTATCTCTTGCTTGCTCAATGTTATTTTCTTTGAAGTTTTTTTCTTGTTCAGCGACATTTTTTTGGTTTCTAGATTTAGCGGGATAAATTTCTCTTATTGCTTCCCATGTTATTGATTGGAGTTGGTATGGTGGAATACCTAATTCATTAGCAGCTTGTCTGTATGCATCAGCGTATATGTGATATGTCCCTTGCATACCATCTCTTTCTGAATTAGCTGTCCCTGTTGCAAAATTCTGTGCGACAGGTTTCGCTGACTGAGAATAAGGCATTAGAAATGCCGCAGCCACGGCATGAGTGTCAATAGTAACATCTCCTAAATCACTGTAGGGGCTTACTATGTTGTTAAAGAAGCTTCGAACTTTGTGATACTTACCAAGCTTATCACTTATGTTTTCCGGCGAACCATCTTCTAGAATTGATAAAGCTTTAGCCGTTTCACCAGCACTGCCCCATCCATTTTTAACAGGTGTGCCATCTGCTTTAAGGTATGGACCATTCGGTTCCCCTTCGGGAGTGACATTTGTGACCCCCTTACCAAATTCTGTTTCAGCAATTAGTCGAATAGCCCACCCCGATAGTTTCGGATCTCCCCCTTTTAGTTCCCTGAGAGTCTTACCTCTAATCTTTTCAAAGATCATAGCCCTCTCTTCACGGGCTTGCTCATCCATCAGACGCCTCTCTTCTTTTGACTTTCCCTTTTTATTTTTTGCGGGTGCTTCAGCTACTTCAATAACAGCAGCGAGTGTAGCGTCGAACTTTTCGCTATCCATCTCATAGTCCTGATAGTTTGTGTAAACCTCAATAGTCTGTTCTGCTTGTGCGAGGTTTAGGAACCAATCTTTCTGAGGACTAAGGGACGCCATAACTCCAGCAACTTGCTCTGAAGTGACTCCATATTTGTTAGCAAAACCATTAGCGATTCTATTAGCTCCCTCATACCAACGCTTTGAACGCTCTCTAATTTCAGGGTCAACTGAATTATGAAGTGCGATTAGGTTGTCGGCTAAATAGTCTTTAAGTATTTGAAGTTTCTTTTGGGGGTTCCTTGCCCTGTTAAACTCTTTAGGAAGTATGTATCTTGAGGTGGGGGTCTTAGATTTTACACTCTCCGAAATCTTCTTTAACTGATCGGGGATAGTTGTTGATAGCAATCTCTCTGCCGCTTTAGGATCGGGATTACCTCCACCAGTTACTCCCCCTATGTTACTGTCGCGCGAAGTTACAAGAGGTCTAGCTTTGGTCCCAATTTTTGAAGTGCCAACCCTAACATCATCTCGCTTACCGATCTCAAGTAGGGCGGGGTCTACTTGAAGTCTAGATACCTGTGGCTGAGTTTCGGTAATAACTTCTTCAGTAGTTTCAGGTGCTAACATGTTGTTTTGCATTGCCTGTCTAATGAGAGTTTCAACAACTTCCATTGGCTTGTTAGGATCGTAATTTAACTCGTTGTTAACGGGACTGTAGTTTAGTTCCATCGCCCGTATCTCACGAATTACATTGTTCACAGAGTTCCTCATTTCAGGAGAAACATCTTTCAAAGATCTGTGGTAGGTTAACTTGGTAACGAACACTTTAAGATAATTAATAAACGTAGGTATAAGCTTGGGGTTACTCGAAAGAAAAGCTACCTGTTGATTAGATGTCTCGCCTACAGTTGCTAGATCAACGTGTGCAACTATTGTTGCGATGGCCATCTTCTGCTTTTCTTTAGATGCTTCTACGATATCAGCACTATTCAATCGTTCAAACGCAGCTTCTTGTTCTTCTAAGGGGTAACTCTCTCTGACGATCCTGTCGAAATCTGCACTGCTCATCTCGTTAATCACTGAAACGATTTGATCTTTGTTGAGCATAGCTTGTGCTGCAGCATGACCAACTTGTCGCCTCAACATCCCAGCTAAAATTTGATTAGCTCTATCTGGATCTATGTTTTGGTCGGTGACTAATTTAGAAAGTTTTATAGCGACCCTTCTAGGGTTCATTATAATACTGTTGGTTTCTACGTTATGGCTTAAAGCTTCCTTACTAGTGGGGTCAATGAGTAAGGCGACATCCGAAGAAATATAAGATCTCGCGAAACTTTTATATTCTTCTGCAGCTTCAGTAAGCGCCTCTTCATCAGCAAACTTTTCAGACATGCCTATGTCTTTAGCAATTTGATAAAGATTCTTTTGCGCTCTCCCAATTCGAGATGCAATCTGATTCCTGAATCCTGAAGCTGTTTCAGGTTCCTTGAGTCCTCGTCCAGTTAAGTCTAATGCATACTCAAGGGACTGTTTGAATTCCTTCGTGCTCCCACCAAAGAACCTAGATACAGCTTCAAAGATACGAACTAAGATATTCCTACCCCCATCAATAGGAGTCACCATCTTAACTTCTTTTTGGAAAGCTGGTGAAGTTAGTAGGTAGGCAATAAATTCTTCTACGTTAATTGTTCCATCTAGAATGTGACCCTTAACTCCAGCGTCATCGATTCGATTAGCTTTTTGTCTTACAATTTTTCGTAAGCTTTCCAACGAATCAATAGCTTTATTTTGTTCCCTAGTCCGAGCTTCGGGTGGCTTAGAAAAAATATCTATAGTAAATGCGTGGATATATTCGTGGATCAGGGTATCAGCTACACCTCTCCCCCCTGTCCTATCAGGGTTCAGGACTACAACTCTACGACCGTTAACATCAGGGTAATAGATACCTGCGGAAGCAGAAGCACTGGGGTCAATGTAGAATTTAGTATCGCGAATGAACTCTTTGTCTCTTAGTAAAATTTTAGCAACGGGACGTAGTTGTTTAGGTTTCCCAGACTTAGCTATTTCTTCTATAGCAGCCACAACTGTTTCAGGGCGACCTTCGACTAAACCTAAGTCATCAATTTGTTTGTAGTTTTCTGCAGAGATTTCTGCTCTAGATCTAGTATCTTCAACTGATTTCTTTTGTAGGTAAGCTGTGGCATTCCTGATTTGTCTGTGAAATGCCAAAACATCTTTAGGATATATTTTAGTTGACCCCGCTAGTGCTTGAAGCTTTTCACGCATAAAATTAGCGAACTGTTTATCAGTATCAACATCACCATCTACAGTTGGTGGAGATAAACCGAGTATTCTTATCGCATTTCTTAAATCTTGTCCGGTCTTATATGGAGAATCTTGCTGCCCTAAGCCCCAAATGAACTGAACAGCTTCTAGATTTGATGCGACATCCCCTCTAGCAAGAGAGTGTATAAACTCAATGACAGTTTTTTCTGGGGTGTATGTAGATGTTACATCGCTACCGACCCCCGTATCTGGGGTAGATTTATCCCCCGCCCACGGTCGCCCGTTGTGGTTGAGAGTAGTTAATATTTTATTAAGTTGTTTTTGGAGTTTAGGGTCACTCTCAAGAGCAGCTACTGCATCGGCAACATGTTCGTCAATAAAGCTCTTAATTTTATTATCTGGAAGTGGCTCTATTGGTGTTCGGCTTGGGGGTTGGTAGTTGTCTTGATACTTATTGGGATCAAAACTTTGAGGGTCTCTATGGATTAAACTTTCAGGGTCCACCATCGCAGCCATGTCCTGCCTTGCTTTTTCGGTTCTCCCCCTTTGCTGATTAGAAAAGTAATTTACTTGTTTTTCTATGATCCTGTTAAGATCAAAAGGCATTGAACCTACTTTTTCTCCTTTAGCTAACTTTAATGAGTATTGCTTTAACTTGATCTGAAGCTCCATCTTTACAGAAATCTCTGCGGCTTCCAGATAAGGTTTGTTCAGAGACCCATTTGCTTCCTTTGCCAGCAAGTTTAGGACGCTGTTTTTCGTGTCTTCTTCTTTCCCTATCCCTTCGATTTGATCGGATAGTTGGCCTAGCGTTACTTCACTAAAGACATCACTATCGTATTTAAGAAACGGAGATCTAATTTTTACAGTCTTATTTAGTTCGACATCTTTTACCTTATTAAAAATGCGGATTAAATTTTGTAGTGCGGAGTAATCACTTTCGGAAACTCCAATCTCATTCATCCTAGTTTTAGCACTGACTATTCCTCCAGCAACAGGAATCATTATGTCATGCACATAAGAAAAATCTCCCATTGAATCAGAAATAACAAAAGCAGGGTTAAGCTGGCCTGTCTCTCTGAGTCTCTTTAGCTCTGCTGTCGCAATCGGGACTGGAATATCGTTGTGGATGAAAGTCATCATCCTTTGAGGGTCGTTGTTAAACACCCCATCCCCGTTTTCATCTAAGTGAACTTTACCCGAGCCTCCGAAAGTTGGTAATATAGTAGCGCCATTCTTTGGCTTCGACCTAGACAGAACAGGAAATTGCTCCTTGATCTTTCTTGCTATGGTAGACTTAACAAAACTTAAATATTCAGGATCTGTCTTTTCTAGTTGAAGACCTAGCTGCTCTAGATGTTCTTTCCCAAAATGGATAGGGTATCCTTTAGAAATAATATCATCTAGAGATACATTGTCTCCTTTAGTTAGGGCTTGCGTGACTAATGTAGCTTTAAGAGATTTCTCTAGTCTAAGTTCTTTAGCTTTGTTCTTTTGAGCCTCTTTTCTTAAAGTTGATGACGCTTCAGGAGTATACATCTCCTTGTTAGCAATACCTTTTGTGATTACTTCTTGCTGGGCATTATACTCAGGAGTCCCCGCATCTAAAGTTCTTAAAAGGTCTCTAGCCGCTAGAAAGTTTTTCTCACCAGCAGTAAGTATTGCATCAAGAGCTTCATACCTTTGTTGTATAGTTGGGTTTGTATCTGTTCCCGCTACTGCTTCTGTAATAGATCTTTTAAGTCTTACAGGGTTTTCGGCAGTCTCAGCTATCCGATCAACTATCTCACTAGTAGCAACAGTTAGATCAATGTCACCTTCAAAGGTTGGATTAGAATCTACGATAGTGTTAAGCACGCCATCCCAAACGCTACTAGCTTCAGGGTCTGCTGCTTTTTCTGCTAGTTTAGAAGAAAGTTCAGCGGCTTCTTCAACAGGATCAAGATCAGTTTGCTCTTCAACAGGATCAAGATCAGTTTGCTCTTCAACAGGATCAACATCAGTTTGCTCTTGGCTTGCTTCCTCCCCGAAATTTTCGGCGTAGAAATCTGGAACAGATACGGGTTCTTGGTCGGCTCTCTCATCAGAAGCGGCATCCGCTCCTTCACGGTCTGCTCCTTCATCAGGCTTTGCATATTTATTGATTGCTGCCATTGCAGCATTTTTATCAGAGATAGTCTTAACTGCTTCTGCTGTTTGCGGGGCAACTTGGGCGAGCTTTTTATAAGCGTCTTTATATTCTGTATCTCTTATCCCTTGTTCAAAATCTTTTAATACTTGCTCTTCGGCTCGCAACATCTGGTCCATGTCTACTCTTCCGAATTTTTTACCTAAAGAAGTATTTCGGAAGGTTGTTCCAGCTAGGTTCAAACCTCCCCCAAGGAAACCACCCATCAATATGGAGTGAAAAGTCTCAGATAATCTATCAAATAGAGGTGTGTCCTGATTTAAGAAAGCGTCTTCAATTAAACCATTGATAATAGTGTCGAGTCCTTCTTCAAAACCTTCACTCACTACATCTCTTGTCAGTTTGCCAGCACCCACAGCTCCAAATTTGAGCATGGTTTTCCTAACGGCATCCTTCATTATTTTTTTGAATGCTTCGTCTGAGGACACACGCCCAACAAGTCTACTTGTCGCGGCTTTAAGTTGGGTGTAGCTAAGACCTTTTAAAAATGCCCCCTCTGCCCCCGCAAATTTCCCGCCCAGCATAGTTCCCATAGATGCGGTTATCAACCCAGTTACAACACCTGTTGTTATATAACCCCTAGCACCTAGAGAGTGTGCTTCGCCTTTAACACGTTCTTCACTCCACCCTTCTTCCCACTCCCCATCTTTTTTATGCTCCGAAGTTAGCTCATCTACTGTTTGAGTATATAAAGTTGTGTAAGTTGATGAACCTTGCCGTGCCGCTGCAGGGATAAACATCGAAGTGCTGATGTCTAAAGACTTAGCTAAAGAGCTATTGTATGTTTTTAAGACTGATAATATTTCTTTAGAAGATAAATCTTTTAATGCCCCAGAAGCTGTAATTCTTTTAACTGCGGCTTCCATACTCTCTGTAACCGCTTTACCCGCAGCATCTTTGGACATTTGTAGTTTAAGATTCCTTGTAAAAGTTCCTTGAACTAATGTTCTCGCGGCGGCTGAAGCATTCACACCAGAAGTTAAAGCTTTGGTAGCCGCTGCACTTTTGCCCAATAACCCCTCTGCTTTCATTGTTTGTGTCACAGCTTTTTTGGCTGTTTGTTTTGCAGAGTAGTAAAACCCTACTCCCACAGCAGAAGTTCCACCACTAACAGGAGTTGCTGCTGCTAGACCAGCAGTTATTACGGCATCCCCTGCTAAAGGGGCGAGTGTTTCCACAGTCTCTTGACCAAATCCTACATCGCGACCAAAGAGCATGAACAGTTGTCTGTTGTGCGCTTTCTCTTCCGCTGAATTTATCAGACCTTTACGGCCCCATTCAAAATTTAAAGCTGCTCCGATTCCGTATACTGGGGTTCTCCAAGTATCATGTGCCGCCACGTAAAAACCAGAAGTCCCTAAGTTGGGGTTGTGCTCTTCTACGAATTTTGTGAGAGTATCGTGCTTTGATAAACCATTTTGCACCCCCTCCATTTTAGCTGCTGCCCATTTATCACTAAGGCCACCCACCATCTCAAAAACATAACCCTTATCTCCTGACAGGATTTTATCATACACCTCATAGTTTTCTGTTACAGCGACGAGTCTTTTAGCGTCCTCGATCTCATACTGTTTTTTACTTACCCCAGCTTGCCTAAAAGATTCCTTAAATTCATTAGGTTTTAAGTTAAGTTCAGGGGGAGCAAACACCCCGTGAAATGAAGTTCGTGTAATATTTTCCCCTAGTCTATCGGCATCTTCAATGAAGGCTCGCATAGTGGGGATGCCTTCGACTCTACCAGAAGACATCATTTTCATAACTTCAGTTATGCTTTCTTCGATGACATCTTTGGGTAAGTCTGTTTTTTGTATTACATAATTAATTAAGTTAGTTTTTGCGCTCTCTGTGTCCTCTGCATACGATTTAGTTAACCTTTTAAAATCTATATTTTTTTGGCGGGCGTCAGCAGCTTTATCATCTCCGGTTATAACTTCGTAAGCGTAGGGTATGTTAATATGTCTACTTAATAAATCTTCAAAATTACCTACAACTTCTTTAGTGAAACGCTCTGGCATACCCCAAGTGTCTGCTTGCTGCTGACGCATGGATAATCCATCTAGGGTCGCGTGAATAGTCCTATCATATATAGGACTATTTTTATTTCTAGATTCCAATAACAAGTTATATACATCGGCCCTTTCATCCACCTCATAAGCCATCAATTTGTTGCTATCTGAATTGGGATCTGGATCATAGCTGTCCCAAGTAAATCTTTCAGTTCCCTCGATGGGTTTTCTTTTTTCTAAAAATGCGAGAGAATCAAAAAAAGAAACACCAGATCCCACTGGCGCTCCTTTTATAACATCCGATACAGTTTTGTTCTCAGGAACCCTACCACCTATAAGCCTGCGCTGACCTTCCGTGTCATAATAGATTCCAGCATCTATGTCGCCTGAAGCGTAGTTTTTCCGAACGATATCCTCTCTTGTCTTACGAACAATTTCTCCTACCTCTTCTTTTTTATCGGCCTGACCAGTGGGATCTTTTAAATAATTCTCTACCGTAAAAGACTCATACCTATTAAATTCAGTATTATCTTTTGAATACTGATTAATAAAATCAATGTCTTGTTCTAGTGTTGGTTTGTATGAATCTTTAACTTCTTTAATTACATCCTCTTGGTTTTCCTCAGTTAAAAAACCTTTATAAAATAGCCCCTGAAATAATTTCTCTTGGATGTCAGATTCTACAGCTGTCCCATATTTATCTTCATCTAAATACTGCATTCTTAAATTGTCAGCATAAGAAGCCATGCTCAAAACTGAATCTTCAGAAATATTATTCTGCTCTGCCCACTCCGAATATGGGGTGGGTTCAATAGTTGGTAGCGTTGGTCCCACAAACTCACCTTGGTTGTAGAACTGTTTGTCGTTTTCTGGCATAAACTTTATCGATTAAATGGATTCTCTCTATGAGCAGGGGGAGCAGGGGCAACAGTCGGAGTTGGCGTAGTCGGAGTCGGAGTTGGAGTTCCTGTTTGGTCAGCATTAACTCTGGTATCAGGAATTAACGGATTTCTCCTACTCGGCCTATTCTTAATGTTATCAGCCATTCGACGAGCCAAAAGAGATTTACGCTTTTCATCTTGTTCACTATACTCCTCTTGAATTGCGTCATTAACTCGTCGCATCCTCCACGCTAATGGTTTTGCGTTCTTTCTATCTATATTACCATCTTTATCTAGGGGAACCAGTATCTCACCAAACACATCCATCTCCGCAGCTTCAACAACACCGATTTGCGCATTAAGATTAGCTCTACCTTGCTTTTCTCTATCCGATGCGCTGAAACCTTGTTCTTGTTTTTCTAATCTATCAAAAGCATCTTGATAATCATTAACTGCATTACCTTTCCGCTTTAGTTTATCTTGATCAATCTTGAAAACATCGTCCTCATAAAGTGCCGTTTGATCCGCTTCATATACTCGATCCTCCTCTCGTTGATCTAGAATTTGCTTTTGTAACTCTGCTTCGGCGGTAGTAGCTTTTCTTTCGCTCATAGTTTTTCCAAGAGAAAGAATAGCTTGTTCTTTACCAGTGATACTCGCACCACCTTGGCTGTCTTCGCGCTGGAATCTTTCTGCCATTTCATCCTGTTGCTCTTGACTCATGCCCAACTGTGCGACTTGGAATTCAAAACCAGTTGTATCGTTCTCTCTTCTAAGCTGATCTTTTCTGCTTTGCTTCTGCTTCTTGCGAAGAAGCTTTTCTTTTCGAGTGTTATCAAGATCAGCTAGTCGTTTAAATTGATTATTGAGAGACGCCGTAAGTGTAGGGTCTTTTAAGCGGGTGTTTTGATCCGCTGCTGCAAACACAATACTTTTCTTTTCATCAAGTGTTGTAGAAGGATCAACCATAGCTTGTTCTAAAGGACCGACTAGTTCAGACGCTGCCTTCTCATGCTCTCTATCTTTAGCAACCTGTCGTTTACGTTCTTCGAATTCAAACTGACCTCTTTCATATGCAAGATCAGCAGAACGATTCCTACGAAATTCACTGTTAAGTTTCCCAAGAAGTTCTAACTGAGGGGCGAGGACTTGCTGTCCTTTTGCTCTGACGTAGCTCGATTGAGGGCCAGTCATTCCGCTGTAATCCGCTTGAGGGGCGTTCAATCCATAAGTCCCCGCTAAAGGAGCGATGTCCCTTTTAAAATCTAAATCGTTTTCTGCCATGGTATTATGCTTTAAGTTCGAAAATTGACTTACCTTTTTCAGCTTCTTTCATTGTGTTCTTTCTAAGAAGTGCGGCGAGTCTTTGGTTTTCCTGACTTATCGCATCGGCTTGTTGTTGATCTGCCGTGAGTTGATCACGCATAGCTTGGTTGAATATGTTTGGAGCATCTGATTCTGGTGCCGATGCCCAGTCATAGGCCACCTTCATCGCGGCTGGCCTATACCCCATTCTCTCCAATTTCCTCGCTTTTTTAAGCGCATCATTTTTGCCAGATCCTACTCTGGCCACTGCCCCTGCACCCCCTCTAGCTGTTGTTCCTAATTTAGGGCGTCTAGATGATGTGACATCTGGAAGCTTTATCTTCATGTCTTCTTTGTTCTTTGCCGTAATATCTATGATGCCATCGTCTTCAATTGCTCTCTGATCATTACGACTTAATAGTGGAAGCCCCCTATACCCAGTAGTAACTAAATTTTTAACAGGATCTTTTTTACTTATTGCTGCATCAGTTACGGACTGCTGACGATCCTGTTCTCCCGTTAACATGGAAACAAGAGATGCTGCATCATAGGCATCTCTCCTCTTGTTTATATTTTTCTCACTATTGTTTTCCCCATCATAAGTCATTGAATAACTACGATTACCAGTAACCGTCTCAAGACCATCGTAAATTGGTTGGAACATAGACGGGACTCCGTCTCGCTTTTCCTGTTGCGCCTCTGTTCTAGGATCAGCTACAAGGTTTTTTTGTCTAAAATCTAAAGGCTTATTGACCCCTGCTAGCTTACTAAAACTTTCATAGTTATCTTTACTTGTAGGCCCAATAGGTTTGATAGCTGCTTGCATACGAGTTTGGACCCCGTTTTCATCTGAAACCTCGTTAAAAAAACCTTTACGCTTCTCCTTTTTCTCAGGTGGCCCCATAAAAGCCTCTTTCATGTTGAAGATATCCTCAGTAAAATCAAATGCCATAATTGAAAGTATAGAGTTTTACCTTATGAAAGTCAATCGACTAGAGATGCGTCAGGATTCTGCAAAGCACCACTCAAAAATTTAATCGAACGTCTAGGCCCGTTATGCGATTTATCCCCGTCCTTTGGTGGATCTACGGCTACTAACCCCAATCTTTGACGCGCACAATCGAGAGCAAGAAAAGCGGCGTCAGCAAGGTCAGGACTCCTACCGAATCTAGCTTTGAACTCTGGCTTGGATTCTATCTTCATGCGGAGGGTCGATCCTTTCACATGATCGTAGTTCCTCGCTGTGATTTCTTGGGCGAGGTCGCTGTTCACCCCATAAACCTGACGTGTTCGCATGAGTTCTTTTCCAACAAACCATAGTTCTGAAACCCTGTTCACGTAGAGTTCAGTCCCGATCATCTGACTATTCGCACTAACTCGTTTATCACTAGCTTTCCCACCAAAAGAAATACGCATAAATCGATTCGACCACTCGCCAGCGAGGACATCGCAAAAGGGAGCACCCGCTCCCGTGGCATCGACGCTAACATTCTCTGGCAGGATCTTTAGCTTTTCGCAATGCTCTCGAATCTGTCTCACTATCTGGTAGGTTCGTGGGACTGCTTTATTTGTTGCATCGTCATTAAGATGGATGGCTTTACCAAACTCCAGCACATACTGCCCAGAGGAACTGTATCCACACTTAGCTGTGTAAAGTATGGTCCTATCACCCCCATTGGTGAATGCGGGGTCAATCCCGCATAGATTAATCGGCGCACCCCTCCACTCAACTGCGTTCAAAGCTCCCGTATTAGCGAGTTCGTTCTCTGTGTATATACCCGTGGTTTCATCGCTATCAAAAAAGACGGCTCGGACCATTCGCATGTAGCCCCTACTCTCTACACCCAGCAAAGCTTTATCTTCTGCAAGCTTCTCCGCTGTGGGTAGCCAAGGATATATGACTTCACCCGCCAAAATGTTTGGGGATCTCTCTCCGTCTA
>Ga0315320_10000522_pt1 | contig 31538 bp, 21 predicted proteins | sample M140m21515metaG_FD_203458 | JGI IMG/M metagenome (GOLD analysis project Ga0315320, IMG submission 203458) | Ammonia-oxidizing marine archaeal communities from Monterey Bay, California, United States - M1 40m 21515 | ecosystem: Environmental > Aquatic > Marine > Coastal | place: USA: California... | reverse complement strand
GCTGCAGCTGATTATAAAGCAGCTTCTAAAAATACTACATTCTTTTATCACCAACCCGTCGTTTCTGACAGTAGTATAAATTCAATGAACGATATGCTATCATTTCATAATCATTATGAGTATTGCAAAGATGTAAGCGATTCTATTATACTAGAATCATCTAAAATGCGTAAAAATTTATGGAATAAGTTTTTTGCTGGTCAAACTTCTTTTTACTTTGACACTAAAAAAGCTTTAGAATTTAAAATTATTGATGAAATAGTTTCTTCAAGAAAACTTAATTTTAAGATTAAGAAAGATTAAATATGACTACTAGAGGAAGAGGCGCTAGAATAAAAGGCGCTACATTTGAACGCCAGTTAGCAAAGTACTTTACTGAGAATACATCACTTGATGCTAAGCGGGGTATAGGTCAAACACGTAGTGGTGGCGCAGAAGTTTCTGACGTAGATATGCCTGTAGTCCATGTAGAAGCGAAACGCCATAAACGTTGCAATATTAAAGCTGCATTAAGGCAAGCTATCGATGATGCTAATGTTAATGGAAAGATTCCAGTTGCTATTACGAAGGATGATAGAGCTGACATTCTATGCACTATGCGTCTCGATGATTGGGTTGATTTTTTTAACGCTTACTTAAAAACAATAAATAAATAAATGCTTAAAACTGTTTTATTAGAAAAAAATGTTTTACCTTTTAATATAAATGTTTCATTTTCTAAATTTCAAGAATACTACATCTTATCTAAGACTAAAAAGAATTCTACTTCTTTAGAGTTTGTTTACAAACAGCTCTCTCCTACTTTTCGTAGATGGGAGCAAATGTTTACATCTGGTGACTATTACTCTGATATAACAGTTTACACTTTATTAAGATTGCTTCAAGCCGACGACAGAACTCCAGGAACTATTGAAAACAAAATAGATTTACTAAAGAAATATTTATCTTTTTTTGATTTATCTTTTTTTGACATATGTTCAGAAGCCTTCCTCCTCCATATAAACAAAAAATCTTATATTCCAATGTATAAGTACAGTAAACCTAAAGATTTGTTTTATTATATTGCAAAAGAAGTAAAAATGTTTATATTCTCTATAATTAGAAAGATGGTTAATTATCAAAACAAACAAGATAAGATAGATTTTTCTTCCTTATCTAAATCTCAATGTTATTATGATTTATATTTTGATACAAATGCCATACTAGCTCTTTCAAAATTAGAATATTCACACTACATGTATCTTCTTTTAACCGGGAAATTTCCCAGTAAAACAGATTTAAATTATGACGAAAATTTTATTAAGGAAAATTTAATATGCCAATTAACAAAAACGCTGCTATACAGCAATTAGGTAACAACTCTTCCGTTAGTAATCAAGAATCTTTAGTGAAAAAGCTTCAAGGTTCTACTTTTAACAAAAAGATTACAATGATTATACCTGGAGGTAAAAATCTTACCGACTATATCTCGAAGGAAAACCTTCCAACAGCAATCTTTACTTGGTTACGACGATGTCGCCATTTTAAAGATGTTGAAATTTCTCTAATTAACGATTACTCTAGTAAGGAGTACGAGTCAACATTAGTAGTTGATTTTAATCAAAACTCCAAACTTCCTCAGTGGGAGGTTGAAGGTAAAAAATGGTTAGCTGATAGAATTTCAGAAATACTCCTTATGGATAATATATTTTCCGTTAAAGTAGGGAACGCAGGAATTACAGCTATACTCGACAAAACCCAATCCTTTACTTCTGAAGATCCAGATTGGGAACCTAAATTAATTTTTACTCCACATAAGCCTACAGGATTTTAATTATGAGCAATTTTAAATCACGCCAAGCTAGCGCAAAAAAAGTTATTCAACTTCAAAATGAAGTTCTTTCACTAAAACAAGAACTTTCGAAAAGAACAAATCTTCCTGAACAAGAACCTTGCGGAGATTGTTCCGATTGCGATTGTGAGGACTGTACTGAATCTGTGCAAAAGGTACAATCTTTACTTGATGCTAAAAATGAGGAGTTTTCTTTATTGCAACAGGAACTTTCTTCTTTAAAGACTGACCTTAAAAAGGTTAGATCTGAAAATACTCGTTTGAAAAAGAAGATAAAAGATGTTCCTTCTGAGGAACAAGACTAGTGTGTAACTGTAAGCAAAAAACTTCTTCTCAAGAAGTAAAAGCAGAAATTTTAAAACGTAAAAACAATATCCAAAAAGCATTAGAAAAACTAAAAAACTTTAAAAGTTAATCTAAGTCAGGATTGTTTTCTACAATAGAAATTCTTTTTTCTATACTAGCTAAAGTTTCTTTGATTGTTTCTAGATCTAAACTCAAGGAAGCTAAAAGCTCTGTTATTTGACTGTTGCTTGCAAACTGTTTGTGCGCAGTAAGTATATCTCTAGATATCTCTTCGAGATTGCTTATTCTTCGCAAAACTTGTTTGTCAAAATCTTTGCTGATATCAATAGCCATATCAAGCTCCTCCGTTTTCTACTATCTTTATTATTACTGCAGCAATTCCTCCACCCGCTGCTCCCCAAGATAGTTTTTCAGCAACACTAACTCTAAGATTAGTTACATCTTCTTTAATATAGTGGTTGATTTTTTTTAAATTCTCAACCTCCATCTCTAACTTATCTACTTTTACTTTAGTTTCAGATTGAGCAATTGTAGTTTTATTTAGTTCAGCTAAAAAACTATCTATCTTATCAGACAACTTTTCTAAGTGCTTATCTAAATTGGACTCTATTTCTCTTAATCGGTAAGAAACTAAATTGATATCAGGAGGTGGTGTCTGATTTGGCATTTTTAAACCTTTAAGTTAAGTATATCGGAACAATATCGACGCTAATTCTTTTGTAGTCTCCAAAAGCTTCTTGGAAAGTCACTTCGGTACCAGTATACTCGCTATGAGTTATAATTTCACCTCCATTTAAAATAGGTATAGTAGCGTTACTAATATATGTTTGACTAGAGTTACTACTACTATCTAAAGACTTGCCGATTAATTCGGTAACGTTTCCGTTAGCATCTACATATTCTGACTTGATAGACAGTCCCCCTTGACTCCCTATAATGTCTACGTTAACGTTTATAACAACTTTAACTCCTACTTGGTTTGCAAGAGAAGGATTATTGATAGACAAGACTATACTGTTTGTTTCGTTAAGTTGGAAAGATGAATAATTTTCAACACTCCCTCCACTTATCATCTCGCTTCCTTTCGAGAGTTCTTCAAGGAAACTTCTACCTGCATTAAAAGCTCCTGGCAACCCTGGTAGTCCAGTGCTTCCTGCTAAACCTGACGATCCTGCAGGACCAGTGACACCTTCAGGGCCTTGTAAGCCTATCGCTCCTTCTGGACCAACTTCACCTTGAACGCCTTGCTGCCCTTGAAGACCGTCAGCTCCTGCTGATCCAGTATCGCCTTTTGGACCTACGATTCCTTGTACACCTTGAACGCCAATGAAAGAACTACTATATTTAAATCCAGGTATTTGGATTTTAATTGTGGGTAAATGCAGCTCTTTCAAATCCAACATTTTATCTAATATTTTGTATGGTCCGTAATTGATATCACCTGCCAGATCAGATAATGTTCCGCCGGAATTTTGAGTAATTGTAGAAGCAAGCAAGTTTGCTCCTAATTCAAGTGCTGCGAAAATTTGAGCACCTATTAAGTCTATACCTGTAGATTCATAATCAGCAAGCCCTTTGTAAGCACATGGACCCATCAAGTTTTTGCATATCTTGTCGCTTAAATTACTTCTTAATATCCCAGGAAGCCCTGTAGATCCTGACCCTATGTAAGGTAAATTTTTCATTCCTTCAATTTTTGTTATAAACCCAACTGGACTAGCCAATATATTGTTTAAAAGGTTCGAGTTGTTTAAAAGAGAATGATATATTTGAGCTTCTTCCGATGAAGCTTGATTTGACAGTATGTTTAAAATGTATTCGTATAGAGGTACGCTAAAACTACTATCTGTCCAGCCGTCAACAATGCTTGATTTATCAACATAGTCATAAATAGGTGTTTTAAGAAAAGTGTCCGATATAACAATTCCGTAAGGATATTTAATTCCAAAAAGATGCAACATAGGTTCGGGACACAAATAAACATTGTCTCCTATTTCATGTGGCCCTAAACACATTATTTTGGTGTACCCAGAGTGTTGCACCTCGTTTCCAATTCCTGTAGAAACTCTAGCTTGAATATCGCTTATAGATGCACTGTTAATTTCTCCGCTTAACCTATCGGAGTCATTTTCGTCAACTAAGAACATTTTTTCAGATGCACTTAAATCAACATTTACTTCTTTGCTCAAATCTGTTCTAGATACTCCTAGTAAGTAATTCGGACTGTATTCTATTTCAAGATCATTTCCAACTTGATATATTGTATTTGTAGATGTCATTGCAAGTGAATTTGTTTTTTCAGGTAACTCTATTTCATTTATTAATTTTGGTACTGAGCTTTCGTAAGCATCTCCTATTATTGCTTCTAGAACTCCATTGTCAAAAGTAATTTCTTCTGAAGCTTGGTCGAATTCTTTAAGTATTAAAACATTTCTAAATGTAGGGTCTAGCAATTCTTTATATTGCAACCTAAAAGCATTTATAAAAACAAAAGGAACCGGTGTTGCTCCTCCGTAAGCTTTTTGTGCAGTTTGCGTACTGGTTAAACTTGCTAAATAGGAACTACCCTTACTGAAAGTTTCAGGCATGTAGTTTAGCGCATTTAAATTGCTAGTATTTCCACCTAAGTTGCTATACCACTTATCAAAACCATTAAAATGCAACAAGCTTCCAGGACGATATTTTTTGTTTGCTTCCTGTATGAATTGTTCCATTATCAATGCTGCGTTACTTGGGTCTGAAATTGCATCTTGAATTGCAGTACTAAACAACTCTTTAAAGTCTGATACATCTTCAAGGGTAGAACTGCTATCAACGTAGTCGGTTCCATCGCTTATTACAAGATTTCCAAGTTTTTGAGTTGCGCTAGGGATTGTTATTAGATCTTCAATGGGCTTTGCTACCCAAACTCCAGGACTTGCCTGGTCTACGTCTGACTCGTCAAACGCAACAGCATCCCAAGTTAAAACGTTGTTTGTCGTAAGAGTACTTCCTGTAACGTTAACGTCTATTAGCTCTGAAATTCGTTCTATATTAGTATCTATATCTGCAGGTAAGTCTTCAGGACTCCAAGTTCCACTTCTCCAACGTAAAACCTGCCCCTCTTCTCCTACTGTTACACTCACATCTCCTACTTCAGATAAATTAGCTATTCCACTTTCAGCTGTATCTTTATTAATCCAACTGTTTAACTCTTGACTCCAAGTTACGACTTGACCGTCTTGTAAATTTTCAATCGTTACATCTACTAATTGATGTAAATACTCAATCCTGTCTCTAATCCTGCTCCAAGGAATTTCCAATGTTGGATAATCATACTCTTCTAATTGATTATACGGCTCTACGATAGCCAAATCCATACCTAGAGTTAATTGCGAAAATATATTGTACATGTGTGTACTTAATGTAAATGGAAATATTTTGCTGTCGTCACTGCAGTCAAAATACAGGCCACTATATTTTTCCCCTAAAGACTCATTTGAGAGTTTGTTTAAGTGAATTTTATGACAATTTAATTCTTGTTGAAGATCATTCACCCTACTATTGTCTTGTGTAATGTTATTGATTACAGTAGGTGTTTCTAGTCTAGCTAAAATGTAATCAAAGGTTTCTTTAATAGTTCTTGGTCTGCTTTCTGGACCACTTTCCAGCCAGTACGCTTTGTCTCCATTACTGTTGTTTCCACAATTCTTTAAGTGGGTTACTAGAGTATCACCCGCTACGCCTTTTAGCGCAGCGTCTTCTGGAAAATCTTCTTCTGAAGGTAAACTTTTAAATACTTCTAAAACCACCTTATTTATGTAGCTACTGATATTATTTAAATCATCTCTATTTCTTATACTACTACTTCTCAACGCAGCTCTTCCCGGCTGTGTGAGCTCTTGACTAGTAGTAGTAACTGGCTTGTTTAAAGACTTGAAAGTTGCCATTAAATAACCCTCACTTGTATTTGGTCAATTTTAGGAGAAATTTTTATAGATTCTGTCTCTAGTACTGCTTTGATGTAAAGCAAGTTTGACGCCGTATCTTCAGCGTTTAAAGACCTGTTTTTATATGTTATATTATAAGATTCTAATTTTCCATTAGAATCTAAATCTTTAATTAAGATGTACTTATTACCAGAAATATCTAATATAGTGTAGTCGTCATACGAACCACTTTCATTGAAGAAAGTATTACTTTGTTTTTTTAATTCAGAAGCGTACATGTATCCTAGTTTTTTATAACGTTTATTACCTTTGAATCCTTTTTTATAATCAAACCCTTCGATTAACAATTTATGATTGTAAGGATAAAACCTGTCTTTTTTAGATAGATTTCTTTCTGAAGGTATTAGTTTCTCACTTCCAGCAAGCATTTGCTGGAAGTATTTTACGTTAACTTCCACTCTATGCTTTCCTTCAGGAATGAAAACTTTACCTGACTTGCTTATCCCGTTAATGTGGATTGCATCTTCAAAACCAAAATCAATAGTAACTCCTTTTCCATTATTTATTTCTATATTACATTCGTAAGAGTCTGCTTTCTTTTTCCACCCACTAAAAAAAGAATCTGTATTTTTGTCTTTATTATTAAATATATTTCTTTTAATTAATAAAGTATTTAAATTTACTTTAGATACAGATTCTTCTAATAGCACTACATTCAAGAATTCTTCACATTCCCCTAGCGTATACTCTTCAATTAAAGTCTCTACATTTTCTACTAAAAATTCGTAACTAGATTCGTAATCAATAACTTCAAAATCATTTAAGATATTAAAATTAGTATTGTCTTCAAAAGACACTATGTTCGACGATTCGTTAGAATATCCGCATTTATAATAATCTATTCCATTTTTAGACAAGTAGAAATTAATGCTTGTGGTATTGGGTATTTCGCAGCAAGTTCCTGCTTTTATCGTAGCTAAAGAATACTCTACTGGTAAATTGTCTTCATCTAGAATTTCGTAGGGTCCTAAAAATAAAGTTCCTTGTGTGTTTGGTTTGTATAGGTTTTCTATAAAACCTAAATAATCAAAAGAAAAAACATAGAAAAACTTATTGTTCTTTTTATAATCAAACCCAGTTTTTCTAAACTTTATAATTATTTTTTTATATTTTATTTCTTCATTATTTAAATCGATATAGTTTATCTCTTCATTTACATTTACACCTATATCCATCTGATTAAAATCTACACCGTTAGTGCTGTAAAAAACTTCTTCTTGCATCTTCCCATTAGTTTGTAGTGCTTGAAGTTTGTATTTGATTTGTTCAATATTTTTTGGAATTCTAAAATCAATATTAAATATAAAGTCTACTACGTCATCTTCTATCTCAGAGCTTGTTTCTATTTTAAAAAACTTTTCATCTTCTTCTAACAGGTCTTTTAACTCTCCAAAAACATTAAAAGAAAGCTGATTGCTTCTCCTGTGGTTAATTTCGTAACCAACTTCGCTTATGTCAATTTTTTCTTCTTTAGACTGTAAATAGCTTAGTGTTACTTTATTATTATCCAGAATTCTAACTGTAGACAATTCATTTCTCACCTTATCTCTAGTTGAAAAATCTTCGATTATCCCATAAGAAAATATGTCTTGCCTACCTTTTAGAAGGATCTCTAAGTTTATTTTTTTAATTAAATGATTTATTTTTTCATTTAAATTTTTAAATATTCTAGCTTGGTCTATGCTTTCGCTTTCTTGTTTTTCAATTAAAGTACTGTATTCTTCATCTAATTGTTTTAAATCTAGAATTACTTCTCCAACGCTTTTTTCTACCGTACTAGACTTACTTTCACTTCCTGCGTTAAAAAATAGTTTCTCTTCTCTTTCTTTTATATTGCTACTGCTTAGTCCTATATTTTCTATCTCTGGATATTCTTTTTCAAGATTTCTGAATAACGCTAAAAGTTCACTTTCAGAAGGTACTCTTTTGTATTCTTTTACAAAATTGCTCACAAGATATTTTTTAATATTCTTCTTCATACTACCCTCTGATTTGATATTGGATTTGATATATTATTGGAGAGTAATAATCTGTCAAATCTGAAAAGTCTCTTAGCTCTTTTTTCTTCCAGCTCATTTTTACTTTTTGATTTACTTTTGAAGAGTTACTAAAATTTATAGAAACTTGTTCTTCACGCTTCTCATAAGATTTTATTTCTTTGCATACATCGAATTCCAAAACACTATTTGTGCTTTGGAAGTGTATTGTTTCTCCATTATTAGTATTTTTCATTTCTTCTTCGCAGTACAGGATTCCTTCTAAGTAATTTACACTGTATTCTATAAACAGTTCGTTTTTCTCTGCTTTATTTTCAGTAAAGTAGCTTACAGAATAACCTTTACTAGAAGCTTCCGGTATAGCTAGGGTGATTACTCTACCTTCTAAAGAAAAACTTATATCTTCTAGAAGATTGTTATCTTTATAAACTCTTACTAAATTTTCACTTGGACTTCTTCTTAAAGTAAATTTAATTTCTCCTAGAGAGTTACTCTCCATCAAAGGGACAGTTTCTTTATCTATGTTTTCAAGATTAAGGAACTCATCTTTTCCGTTTATAAAAGGAACCTCTTTGGGTTTCTGCTCTTCGTTAAAAAAGTCAGCGCTAACAAACAAGGACCCTTGAAGTATGTTTCTGCTTTTTAAGAAAAGCTCATTTGACGCTTGAAGCCTAATTGTCTTTTCTTCAAACGTAACATTTCTGTATGAATTGTTTAAGCTTAACGCTTCACCTCTATATTGAGTATATTGATTAATATTTATTTCATTACTTTTAATTGAACAACCATAAATTTTATTATTTCTTATCCATAGCTTTTCAGGTTTGCTTTCTTGATATTGGAAAAACTCATATTCTATTTTCAAAGCATACAAATTTTCAATATCTTGAATTTGTTTTGCTGTGCCTAATTTTTTATTAATTTCAAAACTATTACTAACATCTGTAAAAGTGCTCTCGCTACCAATTAAGGAGCCTTTAATATTTATTTTTTTAATATAACTATTTCTAAACTTTACAAACCCAGTAAAGCTTTCGTTAATAATAATATCTTCAGTTGCAAAAAGAGTTTCAGTACTAAAGCTTACAATATTTATATTTTCCAAGTCTCTATCAAAGAACTCTTTTATTTCAAAAAACACTTTCTCATTTTTTATTAATGATTCGCATTCAATAGGGTTGAAAATTACTTTTACTTCTTTATCTTTCTTCTCACTAGAATCAAATACCCAAAGCCACTCTCCATCACTGAAGTATTCTAAATCACTTGTTAAATTTGTTGTATTCTTAAATTTACATAATTCATTATCTAAGTATACTTCTAAATTTGTAACTTCCATGTTCAAGCTACTTAGTTTTTCAGGAAGTAGAAATCTTGTTATTTCACTTTTTGAAAAACCTACTCTTTTAGCTTTTCTTAACAAGTAGCTTCTTGAATAAATCTCAGGTTGATAAATATCTAAATATTCAGATTCAGAATCAATAATGAATGTGTTTGGTATTACATCTCTATTAAATAAATTTTGCTTTACCTTTAAATTTATTTCTAAATCTTCTTCATTGTCCGAGTAAATTGAATTTAAATTTTCGGGCTTTGATAAATGGAATTTATATTTAACGCTATCATAATTTGCATCTATTATTAGCTTCTCATCTTCTAAAATAATTTCTGCTTCATTCTCGAATGATACAACGTGGTTGTAGTTTAATAGATTTTTATTTTTAGGATAACATTTAATTTTTGCGTTTAAGATACTTCCATCACTTTTTTCTAATTCATACTCTTTAAAACTTATTTTACCTTCGCTACTATATCTTATTTTTTTTACTTCAATTTGTTTAATTGCTAAAGCATTATAAGTCAAATCGTTTATAATTGTTTCTTTATTACACTCTAGGTAAATTTTTATTCTAGATGCTTTAACTGGCAAGAACCTGATACTAAGTTCATTATCTACATTGTAGCTTTGTATAAGCAGCTCTTGTTCTGAGCTATCTATCAAGCTGTAAATACTTATGCTTTCATCATTTTCAGAAATGAAATTAATGTTTTTAATAACAAAATTACATTCTAGGTATTTCTGTTTTATTTTAACAATGATATTATTTATAACTTCTTGTTTATTTAAATATATTTCTAAATTTAAATTTAATGCTTTAGATCCTTTTTTATAATATTCGAAATAAAGATTTTCGGCAGCATTTACACTATTTGAAATATACGAGTTTGTTTCCTCTAAAATGTTTCCAGGCACTCCGTTGCTGCTACTTAGTATTTTTATATCTTTAATACCTACAGAGTTTTCGCTTTGAATTGGTAGCGTTAATACGTGCGCTCTAGTATCTATTTGCAGTGTGTTTTCTTCAGTTTGGTTTACTAACCCATAGTTGTTAAAATCTTCTACTAGAGATGATACAACGTTGCCTTGGAATCCTCCTAGGAAAGCAATTTTACTTTTTACTTCATTTAACTTTCCTTCGATTTTATTTTTTTCTGTAACGATATATTCTTTGTAAAAAACAAAGTCTTCCCCTACGATTTCTTTTAAGAGCATAATCTTATTTGTTTTATACTCTATGTATCTTCTTAAACTTTCAAAATCTTCTACGTTGCATTGCTTTAATGAATTAATTTTATCTAGATTGTAAAAAAGATCTTCTTCATAAGCTTCAAAATTTATTCCTGAATTCAACTCGCTACGAAGTCTACTAAGCGTACCTTCCCTATTTACAATTGTTTCAAAAAGTCTTTCCTTTATCTTTATTCCAGACTTATTTAAATAAGATATCATAGCTTATCCTTTTAACAGTTTGTATTCTGAAGAAATATTTACGTCATCTACTTTAGCATTTTTTTCAAGAACATATCTTGTTATGAAGTTGCTTGTCGATTCTTTATTCAGACTTCTAAATATAAACCTAGGTCTAACTAAAGCTCTTTTTCCTTTTAAGCTGTCTTTAAATTTTAAAGTATTGTTTTCATAAACAGCATTAACGTAATTGATTTTATTATTAACTGCATATTCTATATAAAAATCATCTGCCGTCGGATTATTTAGTTCTATATATGTATTATAAATTAAATTTTTATTGCTATCGTCTATGTACTTGATTTGGTAGTTATTTTCATCCAGCTCGTCTCCTACTTTATTGTAAATTTTTGTATCATCTGAATTTTCCATTATTGGAAAAGTTAAGACAGCACTTTTCTTTTTTACATATAGAACTTCTTTTATTTTATAACTTGTCGGGATAGGTAGTATATCCCAACTCCACCTACCTTTACCATCTAGGTAATATTGAACCTCTATTTCGCTTTCAACAAAGGAAAGCGGAGCTTCTATCGTGTTTACTTCTAAATTCAAGTACTCAAGATTGTCTATTTCAATATAATTCTTTTCTCTATAAATAGATTTACAAAAATATTTTTCATAATTAAACTCGATATGATCGATGCTTAAATCGTAAACCTCATACATTTTCTTGTCTACACTTTGTCGCTGTGCAGGATTCAGTATTTCTAAAGAGAATTTCTCGTCTATGCTTAAGAAACTTTCGGAAACTTTGTTTAAACTCTTATATTGTTCTAAGCATATTCTTATCTTTCTTGTTTCGAACGTATTCAACCAAAACTTTTCTTTTTTTATATTTTCGTTATTATAGAATACTTGTATGGGTTCCCAGCTTTTCGTTTCTTCGTCTAAGAAAAGCAACTTATTTTTATTAACCACTGATGGTAAGTAAGAACCGAAATCAATATTTATTTTGTTAAATTTTTGAATTGTTCCAAAATCAAACTCTATGTTCAACTCTGCTTTGCTCATTGTTTCTTTATAAGCTTCTTCTTTTTCTTCTTTAAAAACTATATATTTATACCTTTTATCTTTTCTCCACAGTTTAGAAGTCTCTTCGCTTTTCTCAAACTTTTCACTATTTTTGCTTCTTCCAAAAACACTTGCTTTCTTTGGAGTTATTAACGACTCGTTTTTTATACTACTATGAATAGTACTTTCTCTTGAGTTTGCTAATTCATATTTACGAAAAAAATTGTTTCTTTTCTTGTCTATCAGATCGTAAGTTTCATTTAAGTTTCTTTGAGAAAAAGATTTTCTCACTATAAAGTCTGAAGAAGGGGTAGTTAATTTCTTTTTAATAGATTCAAAATTAGCTTCTTGTTTCTTGTAGAAGTCTTCTATTTCGCTAATTATGTTTAGATTTTCTCTTAAACTAACGTCTAGGTTTCTTAAGTAAGTAGAGTAGATTTTGAAGTAACTGTATACAAAAGTTTTTATATTTTTTAAAAAAAAATTATAGTCTGAGCTTTTTAGAACTGTGGTACTTTCGGTTTTCAAACCGGTAAATCCGTTTAATATTTTTTCTAATATTAAATTTTGTTCTAAGCTTGTTACTATAGGTTGGTCTTCTAAACTAATGTTTTCTAAAGAGAGTCTGTATCTTGCAGCAAGTCTTTTAATTTCTTGCTCTTCGTATAAAATATTACTCATTTGTTAAAACACCTTCAGCTTCCAAGCTAAGGAAAAAACGTTGATTTGATTGTTCGTTTGATGGGACAAATTTAATCATAAATGTTTTTTCATCATTGTTGCTTATGTGTTCAGTAGGGTTACTTTCATTCAGTAAGGGTATTCCTGATGGCCAGTTTTTCCCAACGTTATGATTGAATTTTATTTCAGGACTACTTTCATCTAATTTAAAATAAAGGCCTGTATTATCTGGAAAACTTAAGATTTTATTCCAATTTTCTTCTAGTGTTCCTTCAATTAAATGCTCCCTAGTTCCTAGAGAACTAGTTGGAGCTAAAAACAATCTTACACCTGTAAGTTTTTCACCTTCTGGAATATCCAAGAACTGCAATTTCATTCCTACCCATGAACTTTCGTTTTCATCACTTGCTGACTTTAATAAGCTCGTCAATTTATTAATATTAGAACTGTTGCACAACACATAAGTGTCTGTATCGTCTAGAAAAAAATATCTAATTATCATCTTGCGCTCCTTCCCTTGTTTTGAAACTTACTGTATCGCTTTCATAAATATTTTCGTACACTACTTTATAATAATATACTTTTGAGTATTCATCTAAATCATCTTCGTAGTTTACATAGAAACTTTCATCAATTAAATTCATCGCAGTTTGCCTCGTTGAAATACAATTTATAGCTTCTGCTTCTGTTACTATTAATTCATTTATAATTAAACCTTGATTTGTTTTGTCAAACCCTTGAATACTTTCAAATCGATAAAGCAAATAGGTCCCAGGTCCTTCAAAAGACCACTTAAGTTTTATTTTATTTTGAGAAGGATTATAGGCATTTTCAAAACGAATAGCGTCATTTGTATAAGGCAGAATGATAAGTTCTGGTTTTTTATCTTCCCAATCAAAAATTATATCTAATGCTGAAGTAGATTTTAACTTGAGCAACTCAAAGATTTCGTTCTCAGTATATTCTCCACCATATTGTTGATCTAAACTTTTTGGTAACGTTACATGAATTATATTGTTTTCTTGATAAACTTGACCTTCTTCTCCGTAACCAAAATCAGATTGAAGAACTCTGTGTTGTCTTGAAACATATTCTTCAAATGTCTGTTCGTTTATAGCTGTGCTATCTCTAATATCAAAATTTACTGCTTCATCTATATATGCAGTTTCTTTATAGCTTATTTCTCCTAGTTCTAAGAATTGATATGGATTCTGATACCCATATAAATAATTCTCTTTAAACTCAGAATAACTTAATTCTAGTATATGTTCTTTGCCTCCAGCACTGGAGTGCAAGTCTCTATCGTTGCTATCTTCAATTTCATTTCGATAGCTTAATTTAAGGTAGTAAATACTTTCTTTAAAGTCTCTATCTGGACGTAAATAAAAGAAGTATTTACAATGCAAGACGTCTTCATTGAAAAGCGGGTTTAAATCTAATTTTTGATACTTGTAGTTGTTTACATTATTATAAAAGTCAGCTCTAATTTTAATTTCTTTTTCAAAATTGTTAAAAGATTCCGGGCCTCCATATATGTCTTTTTCTAAAACAATAATGCCATTAATAGAATCGATAGACTCTATTCCTGATTCATAGAACACATCGTCCTTCTCCGGGTGTTGATTGCCTATCAAGGACGGATCTGAAGTGTATACTTTTAAAAGCTCTTCACTGCTATTTAATATTTTTACTGTAATATGTAGATTTAAATTTTTGTCTAAAATTAACCCTCCTGCTTCTACTTTTAATATTGAACCTGTTTCAAATTTATTTAAAAGGAAACATTCTTTATCATAGTTTTTTAATACCCCGTATTCTGGATTGAAATTTTGATAATCATACTCTGGGATAAAATATTTTTTATTTGTAAAGAAGAATCCATTTTGGATAGAAACGAACCAAGATTCTTTCTGATTTATATTTTTTGGCTTTATTAATTTTAACGAATTACTTTCTAAATATTTTACATAGATACTATTTTCTTTTTCAGAATCACAAAAATTATCTACAATGATTACTTGATACTCGTAACCATTACCTATTTGAGTCCTAACGTAACTATTAACTTTAGCAGTACCATTCGTACCTGATAGAATGTCTACACCATCCACTAGGTCTACATTGATATCTCTCCAGCTTAATTCTTCTATTGCGCTTTCGTTGTTTAAAATTTCCGTAATAGGTTTTCCATTAATGTCTTGGCCGCTTAAAAATATTAATTGGTATGCCCTATTTTTATAATCAAAAGTGTTTTCATAATTGTTATACAGGTAACCGTCTATGTATTTGAAGCTTTGATTTCCATCTATAAATTCTCCTTCATTTACAATATTTACTTGAGGTTCATTTTTGAATCTAGTTTTATGTTTATAAAACAATGGAGTTCCATCGATATCGATAACATTAGTTATAACTAAATCCTTGTATAAGCTTTTGAATGCTCTTCCTTCGTATTCTTCTATTTTTGAAGTCAAGTAGTCTAGATTATTACTAGGGTGTTTATATGAAAGGTCTTCAATTTTAATATTTTTTGCTGGAGTTTGTATTTCTGATTCAAAATAATTCAGTAGAGTTGAGCTTGCATCAGTATACTTATTGTACCTTAAGTACTCAGTATGTGCAGTGACATGAGAAGCTAAATTAATTTTCTCATCTATATTATAATGATCATTGTGTAATTCTAATAAAATTGACATTCTACTACTCAATCTATTGGTGAACCAAACATGCTGTTTCAGTTATTAATTCTATATTTATTACTATACTGTTCTCACTAATCTTTTTTTCTTTTATATTTAAATTGAAGTTTACACCAAAAGTGTAATTGCTACTTCTTAATGTTGCATTTCTTGCTGCTACATCGCTATTTGCTAAACTTAAAGTTCCATCAACTGTTTGCATAAATCTAAATTTAAAATAATCTGAATCGTTTACGGCTTCATATGTACCCCCATCACTATGTTCGGGACTCACTTCTTGGAGTTCTGATAATGTTGGATGGTTATCGTCATCTCGTTGTCCAGCATGGTACCCTGAATGGTGACCTGCCAATTGCACTACTTTTTTAGCTATATCCCCTATAGAATCGTGAAAATACTTATTTACAATTACTTTTTTAAATATATATATTTTTAATAGTAAAGATAAATCTATTTTTTTCAGATAGCTCGAATGCATCTCTTCTCCATTTATCGAAATGGTTTTAAAAATATTATCTCTAGCATTAGATTCTTTTTCTGAATTGTTTTTTTCAAAAGGGTGAGTTTTGCAAAAATCTAAATCAAACTCATTGGCAAAATCTACATTTTCGTTTTGTTTAGTAAAGAGTAAAATTATATTTGGAAAATCAATCCATTCTTTACTTTCTATAACGCGGTCTACTGTACCGTTTTCATCTAAAGCTATTTCGTTTAAACAAAGCTTTCCAATATAAAAACGATCTTTTACATTAGTAGTTATAATTCCTGAACTTATGCTTTGGTTTTGTCTAAGTAAATTTTGCTCTCCCATGATACTATTGAAAGAATATTCCTTTTCTTCACTTTCGCTTAAAGCATCAACAAACCTTGGCAATACTAAATATTGTCCATTAACTCCAACAAAATCAGAAGTTAAAGGCTCATTTATTAAATAATACCTTCCATTAGAATTTCTAGGTTGATGTACTGCACTTCTTTCATTGCTTGAGTATATTGGTACTCCCCCTCCATTACCATAACAATCCATAGTAAACCCAACATACTCCTTTACACCATCTGCTGCATTATCGTAATCAGCATATGCTCCTGTAGTATCAATTCCATGATCTTTCAATAACCAATAATCTGTCATTGTACCCGCATAATTTTTGCTTCTAGGAGTCCAACAAATCTCTATACTTAACCAATCTTCATGATTGGCTCCATTAAACTCGTTGTCTAACCAATTGTTTAAAAGTTCGTACACCTTACTTCCAGATAAGTTGTTTGAGTTTATGTTTATAAATTCACTATTATGAAACAATAATCGACTTTTATTTGCCTTGCAAACTAATGAATGCCAAGCATCTTGATGGTGACTATCATCATCAGTATATAAGTCTCTACCTTTAGTTAAGCGAAAGTCAAATTCACTTCCTTGCCCATCTGAATCAAAATCATCGCCTGGGTCATCATTGTAGTCTGCTCCACTTCCAGCTGTTCCAACTGCACCCTTTAACCATGAAACTCCTCCTATTTTTACTTGGCTATTATTAACTGTTATATATTTGACAGGTCTCGTTACTTTAATATTTACATTTCCTGCTAAAAATCTTAAAGCTCTCCAAGCAGATGGTATTCCATCATCTGGATCATCTGTAGTATATTCAAAATCTCCCCAATTTGGCGTATTTAAAAAAGATAAACGTAATCTAAAAATAAAACCTTCTTGATCTATTTCAATGTTTCCTAACTGGTTTGCATCTTCTTGTTGTATTGCGCCTTTCAGTACAGCATTAACGTTAATATTGTTATATGAAGGATACCATTCTTTTGGTCTCCACCAAGTTCCACTTCCTTTTAAAGAATCATAATTATTCCTGTTGAACCTTATGTATTGATTTCTGTAATCAGCACTTCTGTCGTTTACTTTTGTATAATTATAATACTCTTCATATTTATCCTGATCGTCTGCAAAAATATAACTGATCTTTTTTTGATTTCCAAAAGTTACAATTTTTCTTGAGCTATTATTTTTTGCAAAACTTTCAAAACTTTGCTCATCTGTAGAACTCGAAGGTGTACTTTTCCACAATAAAACACCCAAATCTCTTTCGCTGAAATTTTTAAACCTATTTATTAGGTAAGGAAAATCAGTATCAGTATCTACGGCGTTTCCTTTAATAGGAAAGCATTGCCAATAATTTAGTTTAAAATTACCATTTAAGTAAGGCAATACATGTATTAAACTCTTAATTGTGTCACCTGGATTTATCCAAAACGGTCTGCTACCAGCACTATTTAAAATTGTTCCTTTTTCATCTCTAATGAACATTCTTGCTAATGCTGTAGATAAAAAAACTGGGTCCTGTAAATTTGCATCTCTAGCATGATCTTCAAAACATGGTGTCAAGTTGCTTTGACTGTGACTTCCTTCAAAAGCATCTGGAACAAAATCAATTTCATAAGAATACTTTTTTATTTTTTTAGAAGCTCTTTCCTCTATAACTCTTTCAAAGTAAGTTGCATCTGGGTAACGATTATGATAAAAACCAGTCGTGTTTATTGAAAAATCTTTTTCTTCTGAACTTTTTCTTGTAATTAAATTATCAGAAACATAATCTTCTTTAATTCTTTGATCTGTTTTTAAAATATCGCTAGTTATTGTACTAGTATCACTTGAATTTATAATTATATTATTTTGATCAAGTGTCAACGTATCTTCTGTATCTAAAAGAGCGTCGCTAGAATTTATTTTTACTTCTTCAGCAACAACTTCTATCCTATTTTCTCCATAAAAAGTATTTGAAATTGTATTTGTATTAATTATTTTTAACACGCCATATTCATCTCTATGTATGTACGCATCGTTTCTGCTAAAAGCTAACTTTACTGACTCTAACCTGGCGGCAACCCCTCCTAGGTCAGGAGGAGTATCAAAAACAGGTTCATCAATACCGTCAAATTCAACTCTCCCTAATACTAAATCACCAAGCATAGCATTGTTGCCATTTGGACTATGATTGTCGATTTGGTAACCCTTCCTATGCAGATACATTGGGAACTCATTTCCAGGTATACTAGAAGGCCCAAATTCACCTGTAACAAATTTTCCTATAAGATCTTGTATACGAATGAATGGTTCTCCAAAAGAACCATCGTGCCTATGATTAAACATCTTGTTTCGAAGATCGTCTATACTAGTAGTGATATCTGTTCCAACTAGTATTAGCCTATGTTCATCTGTAAGGCAAAGGTTCGCAGCTTTTATATAAATAGTAGATGTATCGCTAGCTGCATATTCTGCAGTTAAATATATTTCACCTGTATCAATATTTTTAAGGTAGATTAATCCGCTAGGTAAATTTTGGATTTCCCCATCTAAATTAAATTTACTTGCCCACCACTCTGGAAGACTGTAACTAGTATCGTTATTGAACTCATCTTCACTCTCAACTGAGCTTAAACTAAGGTTGTGACTTCCTGATTGCTGATTCTTAATCTTTCTTAATGAAAGATCTATCTTATATGACCACCCATTAGCTTCTCCAGAGACATCAGTAATTTCATCACTGCCTAGTCCAGAAGCTTCATTTGGATCCGGAATGGTGTTAAAAGAAGCCCCGTAATAATTAATCCCACCCTCTGCATGTTCTGCTAAAGTTGAATATTCTACTTTTAGGGACTCTCCTGCTGCCAAAGACAGCGACGGATGCAAATATATTAATTTTATTCTGGCTACACCAGTAGTTTCGGTTTCTTCTGTTCTAATGTTGTATTCATTTTCCGAACTTGCCGACCAGCTACTTGTATTGAGAACAAGACTGGTTTCTGAAGAACCATCGCTAGACAGTCTGGTAATTTTTAAATCTGAAAGGATCAATGCAAGAATAGCATTATAGTTTAATTCCAACTCTTTCTTAGAGTTAACGGTTTCAGCATTAAAGTATTCTGTAATAACAGAATTTTCTCCAAACATTTTTGGATTTAAATTAGATGCAGGTCCAATCAGTCTAGCTAAATTAGCTATATCTAGTGGTCTTCCTTCCAAGTCATTTTCATTAGGATTCCACTGAGGACTTAAAGCACCAAATGCACTCTTATCATTCATGTCTCCTATTGCACGACAGATATTATCTACAGCCCTAGTATAATATAAATTCATTGCATTAAACTTATCTGCAGTAGGTCTTTCGCCTGCAACAAAACGTATAATATTGCTTGTCAATAAATTAAGTTTATCGCTCATGATTGTTCCTCAGTGTTATCAATAATAATGTTGATACCATTTTTAAATGGATTATACAGAATTTGAGCATTAGTTTGCAATTCTGTGTCGTGTTGTTCTAATTTTAAAAACGTGCTACCGCCCAAACCATTCCCATCGTGCTCTTCGCCTGATATTTCAAATCCACCTGCAGAAGTTAGAAAATCTGGCAGACTAACATCTATAGTCAAAGTGTTTGATTTTATAACTCTACCAGTTGCTGGGTCTTGTGCTTCAGCATATATTCTTGCTTTTTTATTTAAAAAGATTTTATATCCAGCAACTATATTGCTTGTCACTTGTTCTTGGGCTAAAGGAAGTAGACTGTTTTCATATTTTATTAATATATTATTATTGTCACTTAGAGTGTCGTAACTGTTAGGGTAAAGTGGAGTTAAATTTGTTTCCCCGTTATCTACGTACATCAATCTATCAAAAGACAATCCTGTTTCTTCTCTTCTTCTATAATCGTATTCTAATTCATTACTTTTATATATAAAGATTTCTGCTCCTGCAACTAGATCTCCATCCAGATCTCCATCCAGATCTTGAAAAAATCCCGGCTTTGTAATTATTGTATCTTTGCCTTTAACATTTAAAATTATAAACTTAGTGCTAGTTCCGTTAGCTTTTAAAAAACCAAAACTATGATTGTTAGTAGAGCCTTTGCACAATTCAACATGTGTTTGTGTTTCGTTTTCTAAAAACATCATTTCATTACCTATATATTCATCAATATCTTCAATATTTGTTTCGAAGGTTATTTCTATATAATCCCCGTCAGTAACTACTCCCTCTACTATGAGCTTTTGCCCATAATATCCATAAAAAGGGTCAACTTTTAAAGTTTGAAAAATACATACATTTCCATTTGAAGTCGATGATCTTTCTTTTCTAACTTTTAATACAGTATTACTATCAACATGTTCTATATTTTCTCCAGTAACCCAAATATATGAATCTTTTTCGCTATATGGGTAATAGTAGTAAGAGAATGCTTCACCCTCTTTATTACTTTTACTAAAGAAATTTTTATTACCATTATTAAAATAACCAAAATCACAATAAAAGAAAACATCCGCTTCTTTAACTCTGCCCCCACTACTGTTTAAAACAGTTGCTTGCAATTTTAAACTTTCAATTCCCATCTTTAATGTAGCGCCTGCAGCTAAATCACTAGAAAGGTCAATACGGTCTATATGTTTTTCATAAGGGTTAATTTCTATTAATCCAGAATTTTCTATAGCCCTGTATGGTTTTAAATCTATCTTGGGGTCGCTTCTTAAAAGTAACTTTTGATCATTTACAACTTCATAGTCTACCCTTGGCACAGCTGTATAACTTAAAAACAGATTACTTCCACTAGCAAAGTTTTGACCTTCAAGCTTAAATATAACTGTAAAATGTCCAAGAATAAAACTATCCAACTCTTGCATTGTAGCTTTTACTATTAAAGATTTTCCATTATAGTCGTAGTAATTGCACTCTAATGTTGCCCTACTCTCTCCGCCATCATCTCCTGTCACTGTTTTTTCAATAGAAATCAACCCTGTCTCAGGTATATTGTTTCTTTTGCTCTCGAAAAATATCACTTTGTGATACTGGTGCGGAACCATTGTCTCTTGTCCATCCACATCCGTTTCATAAACTATAGGCTCTACCAACTCAATACTTTTTGCTCTTTGAGAACTGTTTATTTCTATTGAGTTTATCCGAACTATTCCTTTTAAAGCATCTAAAATATATTCTTTTCGACCTGTATACGTAAATTTAGATACTCTAGTCCAATTTTCAAAGGTTTCTCCCTCAGCGTCAAGTTCAACTAGATTAAAACTTTCCTTATCCACTGGGAAGTATTCGGTATATATTATTGATCTTCCAGGATTTCCCATCCCTGAGTACTCCCAAGTTTCCAAAGTAGAAACTTCTTGACTAACCAGATCTAAATCTCCACCTGTTTTTATTTTTTTAACTTCATTCACTTCTATAGAAGATGTTTTACTTTCTGAATCAATATCAATACTGTAACTATTTGGGTTTTTTAAATCTTCATCATAAACATATTTGTAAAAGGGGAAATTTACAAACCGTTTGTCTCTTTTATAAATAGCAATACTTTCATTATATATAATATTTTCAAAAAAATTTGCTACGCTTCCATCATCAATTTCTTCTTTTAAAGTTTTGCATAAAGAAAAATTACTGTTCAATCTTTTTTCTTTATGGTAAATCGAATATGCTCCTGTAGTATATTCAGGTACCCACTTGCTGCTTGTTTTAATAAATGTTTCTTTAATCTTTTCAAGTTCTATTCCTGATAAAACTGCTCCTTGCCAATTGTTTAGTAAAGAACCTTCTTCTAAAGAATAATTTGAACCTCCAACAGAACTGTTGATTTTATTTCTGTCACTATTCAATTCTTGCGGGAAGGTTTTTGACCATTTCCACCCTTCAATATTTTCTTCTGAATAAACACCTGTAGCTGGATAAGTATTGTACGTTACGATTACATCGCTTACTAAAGACAAAGTGTTTTTTTGAAATATTGAAGCAGTTGTATCAGCTTGGGGATTTACTTGTTGTACTCTTCTAAATATAGACATCTCAACTCCTACGGGTTTTGAGGGTTAAGATTTACTCTTTGATAAATATCTTGAGACGTAGGTTGTCCATTATTGTTACGTAAAGCAAAAACGTATTCTGCATTTTCTATACTTCTTTCGCCTTCGCTAACGTTTTTATTAAAGATCATAAGCAAAGCGTTATCGATTATCCAGTGCCCTTCCTCTATGGTTAGTATCGAGTCAGCTTTACTGTTTATTAAATCTGCTGAAGCTGTCAAGGAGTCGGAACTTGCCTGAATTGAATCTACAAGCTCTGGTAAGTAATCTTGCCGCTCTACTCGCATAGTTAGGAACTTTTGATCCAGAGTCTCTAGTTTTGTATCTATCTTTATGAAAAGCGAATTTCTAGACGAATCATTTCTCAGATCGTCGTATAGGCTCCAATCTAATTTGAACGTATATAGCCCGTCTCCTACGTTAGAGATTGCTATTCCATTAAAGCTTACGTAATCCCCATCAGGAATATTTTTTATAAAAACAAACTCTGGTGTTAAATTATCTGCTGCTACTCCAGCTTCAGATTCTAAAAAAAATGAATAATTGACAATTGCTGACATTTATTTCCCCCAGTAAGTATTTTGTTTTTTTAAAATTTCATTGATTAACTTAGCACCACTACTAGTTAAAAATCCATTCTCATCTTTTAGTAAGCTTTTAAAGTATTCGCTATTGCATGCTGTAATATTAAATACGCTCCAATCCAGTCTAACAGGAAAACCTTTATATTCAATTAGCATTTTTAAAACACCACCATCTTCATTTAAGATTTCAGTACCTTCAGTATTGTTAAACGGTAAAGTAGTTCCCATATCTCTTTGGTTTAATACTCTAACTACATTAGTTACCGGCAGTTTGATTATTTTTTCAGAACTTTCAAAGCTTAAAAATTGACGCCTATTGTTCACTGGAAGTATGTTGCAAGATTTCTTAAAAAAAAGTTCTTCTGAATCATTTAAATTTTCAAGCAAAATACCTGGCACTTCTTGCAATTTTTCTAAAAGTAACCCAACAAATTTATAATCCTTATACGGTAAGACGTGAGCTGCTCCATCTATATTGAGAGATAGTTTTTCTTTATCTCCGACCACTTCAACATCCCTTAAATCTATTTCATCTGTAAAGGTTATGTTGCAAAGCCTTTTTGTTCTTTCTGTGGTTATATAGTCTAGAGATCTTAAAAAAGCTTCAGGTCCAGATTGGTATAAGTTTTCATGAGCTACTATTACTCTGTCGTTAAATGAGCTTACGTCTTCGCTTATTTTTCTAGAGATAGAAAGTTCTGCAGCATACTCATCTAGGAATGTGTCTAATTTTATTTCTCTACTCAGTATCGTCATAATCTAAACTCGTTTCAAAAGGCGATCCTTCTGTGTATTCTATAAACAATTTTAAGCTTTCGGTATATTTATTTTCCAAATAAATCGATTCAAGATTTTGAGAAAAGTACGCAATATCTCTTACTTCTTCTAGAGTAAAGAAACGATTCCCGTCTTTAACAAATAGTAGGTTATCTATCCCCTGTAGGGATATTGATACAGTTTCATCGTTTATAAACTCGCTTACATTTATTTCTAAATCAGGTAAGCTTTTTTTACAAACGATAGATGTTTTATTTGAAAATATTCCTTTAGAATCATTTAAAATTTTAGAATTTATTTTTTTAACAAAACTAACTTTATCCGAATAGCTTATCTCTTGTCTAAAACTGCAAACATAATAATTTATTTGCCCATAATCATCAAATGTATCTTTTACATAAAGTGATGGTTTTATATTCTCAAAAACATTATCAAAGTTATTTCCTTTGAAAAGAAAGACTTCGTCTTGCCATCCGTTTTCTTTATTTAAAAAAGAGAAACTATCTGCGAAAGATATATGCTTTATTACACAATATTTACCAATCATACCTTTAGGTCTTTCTAAAGATATATTTAAACCTACCTCTTCATTTAAATTGTAAAAAGATTTAGCTGTTTCTAAAACTATCTCTATTTCTTTTGACTCAGTTATTAAATCATCTCTTACGATTTTTGGAGTTTCTATAGGGTAATACCTTATTACTTTATCTTTTCCTAAAGTGATAATTTTGCTTCTTCTTTGGTCTACTGACCAGTCTGAAATATCGCAAGGATCTCCATTTTCTTTAGCTAGTTCGCAGGTATATAGAAACTCTTCAAAGAAATCATTTTCTATTTTAGAGTCTACTGTTAAGGATATGTTTTCATTTCTAAAATATTTATGAAAAAAGTCAAGATAGCTTCTTTTTGTTTCTCCTTCACTTACTTCTGGAGATGAAAATTCAACGAAAAGTTCGTTTCTTGCATTTGCTTCATTGTAAAAAAGTGAATCAGCGAAAGGGTTTGTATCACTAACGCTTAAGTCACTTTTAATTTGATCTCGTTTCACTTTAAAGTAACACTCGGAAATTATTATATAAGAGTCATTATCTTCATTTGAATCTTCATGTAAATCTAAACCAAAAATCTCAATAGCGTCTCCTCCCCTGACAGAAGGTCTGTTTAAATAGCTATTTGTACGCTCTATACTATTTAGTGATTTAAAATAATTAATAGTTTTATATATTTTTAAATCTGTAATATTTATTCGTTCTTCTATGTCCTTTTCAATAGAATTTTTTCCTCTTAAAATTACACAATACTTTTTAGTTTCATTCAAATTTTTTACATTGTTGAATGATTTTACATTTTCTAAATTTAAATAAAGCTGTTTTGGTTTCTCAAAAACAGTCTCTTCAGTTTGGTTTCCATATATTTTTTCTTCGAAAACACTTACTGTTGCTTCTTTAACTTTAAATTTATTCGGATAAGCAAACGAATACTTATTCCAATTGAAAAAAATATCTATTGAAGTTTCTTCGTTTTCGCAAACTATATTTGTAATATTTTTATTTTTGTTTTCAGAATCATAAGTTTCGTCTTCGTTGAATTGAAATTTAAAAATCTTTTCTTTTTCAAAGCTAGGCGTTGATAATAAGTTCTTTTGCTGTAGCTTTAAAGCGTAACCATTCCTTCTCAGCAACTCTAACTCTTCTCCTATACAATCTAGTATTATACCAAAGTTAGAAGATCTGTCCCTCCTGACTTTTGACCAGGATGGAAATTTATTTTTTATAGATTGACTAATAAAACTCATATTATCTCACATTTACGTTTATTGTAATATCCGTACCGACATACTGATCTCTTGCTATCGTCATATTAGCATCTGGATTTAGTTTTTCTTCTTGAGGGACTCCGTAATTATTATCTTCTACCGAAGTATATATACTGCTAATAATAGTTAAATTTGAACCACTACTAACAAGTGAAAATTCACCTTTCAAAGCACTTTCGATACCGCCAAAAGAAATGAAATTTGTTACTTCTTGTTCCTTTAAGATTTCAAAAAATCTTTCTGCTATTTCTAACTCTAAATTACTTTTTTCACTTTGAGTTAAATTTGTATTGGTAGCTGTACAATCTATCTCTACTCTAAAATTAACTTTAAACGCTCTTGTAAAACCTATGAATTGGCCTAAATGCTGAGCTTCATCTTGAATCATATCGTTTAAATTATTTAAAACTGCATCTGAAACTGGGCCGTTCCCTCCTCCTTTTACAACTACTCCTATAGTCCCGATACCATAAAAAGATTCTATAATCTCAAAATCGTAAACATCTGTTTCTTTTAATAATGTTAAATATATATAATTTTTATTACGTTCAACCTGAAGTTGAGCTTGCCCTGCGCATCTAGTTCTAAAAAACTCATCTGTCTCTTCGTCAGAACCATTTGTTATAGTTTCCGTATTTGTAACTTTTAATGAATTTTCATCATACTCAACGTAGTTTGTAAAATTATGAAATTGTAAACTCAACTCTGTTATGTTCTGAGAAGATCCTAAAGTTTGAGCTTCAGCATAAAAAGACTGGCTGTTATTTGTTGCACTCAATACAATCTCTTCAGTTGTTGCATAAACTACCTCGTTCGAGGTTGAAGAGTTTGAAGTACTTATTAAAGTGCCGCTTGGAATTGTTATATCCGAACTATTATTTATATCTCCAAAAGTTCCAGAAAGTACGTAAAAGAAAAATTTGTTACTGTTAGCTAAGGTTGCTGGTAGCCTAGAGATGTTATACTCGCTACTTCCAACTTCGTCCAGGTCTATATTTTCAGCATTGCTTAAGCTCGTTTTGTAAAAATGATCATATATCTCATTTTCTATTCGCTCAATTTCGCCTCCAACTACTTCAGCTAGAATAGATAAAACGCTATCTTTATAGTTTGTGTTAATTTTTAATCTAGTTTTTAAAGTATCTAAAAGGTTTTGTTTTCTGTTTTTTTCTCTTTGTGCTATTACGCCCATGCTTCTTCCTTTAGTTTATCTATTTTAGAACTAGTTATATTTTGTCTAGTGTTATAGTAAATTGAAAGACCTACTTGATAATCGTCGACCTTGTCTTCTATAAGCATGGACACGTAAAAAATTATATTTTCTCTGTCGATTGTTACTTCTCTTATATTTATACTTCTACTGTCTATTAGGTTCTCTTCAGTTAACGAAAGAAAAATATTTTCTTTCATTTTTAATATTAAATCATTTGTTAAAATAGATCCAACAAACTGTCCAAAATTTATTCCAAATATATTTGCAACGTCTTGAGAAGTGAACGCCCAATCAAAAAATTGAGCTTGTATTCTTTGAGTGAGTCTATTTTTTATTTCTTCATAACTGTTATTTTCAGTAGTTGCAATTTTTTCATTTCTTATAAGTAAGTCGCAATCTTCTTTCATATATAAACTGCTCACAACTGCCCTCCTAAAAGTACAACAAATGCTGCAAATTGATTAATAGATTTAAAGTCGTCTAAAATTTCGACTATTGGAGCTACTGTTTTTCTTGGTGTAAATATATGCGCAAAGGGAACGAAGTCTGCAGGAGTACTTAAGTAAAGGAATCCTGGGCCGTAAACTTGAGTAGAATTTAAAGTAATTCTTCCAGCGCCTGTAGCTTGTATATTTACGCCGCTGTTTGACACTTCTACTATGTTTTCTTTCATCACCCCAGAGTACATTACTGCACGATTATTTCTAAGTTCTAGCCCAGCTAAACACAACTCGTTAAACTGGCATTTAAGTATTTTACTACTCATGGAACCTTTACCTTTCTCCACGTTTCTCCAAATTGAGATTGAGGATTTTCGCTTTTTAGCTGGTCTGCGAAATTAGTATTTGTATTAGAAAAAAAAGAGTTACTCATATATTCAGAACCTTTATAACTTTTTATACCACTATCTAGCGATTTGTTAAATACTACCTCTCCTTTTAAATAAGCTTCTGGACTTTTTTTGTTGCAAATCAAAACACATTCTCTTCCTATTATATTTTCATCCGTACCATAAGTGGTTCTTAACTCGTCTTCAGATTTTCTCCAACTTACAACAGCAATCTCTCCTTCGTCGTACAGTCCGATTAAGAAGAAGATTCCTGTTTTAAAATTATTATAACCTCTATAGTCTGCGTCTATAAAGTGACTTTTTTGTTTATAGGAGGATAGTATGTCTAGTACTATTCCAGAAACGACTTCCTTATCTATTAATACCCCTTCCCTTATATTATTTAAGGGTTCTTTTGTACTTTGTAAGTCTTTAGCAAACGTGCTTTTTCTACCTATTCTAGTTGTCATTTTAATCCTCCTTGAAGTATCTTCTGATAACTTCTGTAGTGATAAGTCCTCCCTCTGACGAAGCGACACTGTATGCGCTAGGTGTTCTGACTATAAAATCTTCATCAAATTCATAAATGCTTCCAGCGCCTTTCTTTTCTATTTTATGTCTATTTTTTATAAATCCTTTAATTCCATCAGACACATCTGAGTAAATATTTCCTAGTATATTTTGATAACTTTGTGAAGCAGGCACTCCTTCGAAGCCCCCAGCTAGTAAAGGTTTTCCGTCTTTAACTAGTGGGTAAACTTCAATTAAACTTTGATTAGAAACTTTAGACATTAATACAGGTCTAAATAAATTCTTTCCTAGTCTTCCAGCATTCAAACTACTCTCTACATTGTTTACTATACTTTCAGAAAAGAAATACCCTGCTCCCAACGCAGCTAAGGTTCCTACGAACCCTCTCCCTAAGGGTAATTTTAACTTACCAGTTGTATTGCTTATTGGTTTTACTCCTCTGATAAAGTAGTTCCAGCTTGTAAAAACTCCTCTAATCCCACCATAATAAGCTGCACTTTCTCCGCCTATTTTCATAAGATTTTCAAACTCTTTCTGTACGTCTTCCGGCAAGGAGATATCATTATCAAGCACGTCTCTTAAAAAGAAAGGCCTATTTTCTTTTTTAGATATTTCCATCTCTTCTTTCAGCTTGTCTATCAGGACATTCTTTAACGAATTCCTTAAATCTTCTGAACCACTACTAAGGTCTTCATCAATAAGGTTTTTTAAAATTTCTTCGTAGTAATCTTTTCCCTCTTTACTACTTAAAGTATTTTCAAACTGAGCTCTACTCGAAAATTCATTAAAAATTTGTTCTTTTGCTTGACCAAGTATAGATGCTACTATGTTTGGATAAGTTAAAGTATCTTCACCAAATGTAACTAAAGCGTTAACCTCTATATCTGTTAAAAAACCTACTTCGTGGTTGAACATATGGTTTACCGCTCTAACTTCCACCGGCCCGTACATCCGGTTGACTTCATCATTAATTATTAAAACATCCCAAGGGTTAATCTTAGGATTTCCTAAAGTTAAAACTGAACCTTGATACATCTCTCTTCCGCCATAAAGTAGTTGACCTATGCCATATCTGTAAGCAGCAGAAGGACCTACGATATTGTCTGAAGAGAATGTTTTTGGTTTTTGCATTCCTGGAGGAATAGCCGTGTTGGAACTCAGATTTATAGCGTATGTGCTTCTATACCCATCGTCTGTTGCCATCAACTGACTTCCATTAGAATCTAGTTTTGTATAATTTACACTTACAGTATTGATTACGTCGTGACCAGAGACAATTATATTGTTAGAAACAATATTTCTTTCACTATTCAACAAGTGCATTTTTCTGAATGGAACAAAGCGTTTTTTAGTTTTATTTAAAAACTCAGATAAAGCAAAGCTAGTTATTTCAGCTCTAGCTATATAGTCTTTTGATTCTTTTGATTGTCCAAATTGCACTTTCATTAATTCTTTTTTTATTCTTGCGTATTGAACCGGATAATATGCAGCGCAGTAGTTTGAAGAAAGCGCCCAATCATCTTTTGATGTTTTTGCATATTCTTTTAAAAATTTATTTAATCTCAATGCATCAACTGTGGAAATATCTTCAGCCCAATATCTTTGACTAGGCAATCCAAAAAACATTCTGTATTCCATAGAGTCTCCATATGGCCTTGCACCATATATATATCCTGGATGCCTTAAGGTCATTTCGTGGAATACATCAAATATTGTTTGACCTTTAAGATGAAAAATATTTTCATTTTCATCTACTCTCAACCTAGTATCAAAAAGTCCTTTAAATTCTTTGAATCGTTTTTCTATTTCACCTGCTACGCTTATCCCTAAAATTTCACTCAACCCGAAAGATGCTGTACTCAGCATTCCTGTTCCGAACCTTGCTACATTTAATACTGGAAGCTTAGCATTGTTAAGGCTTTGCCCGAACCAACTAGTGTCTTTCTTTTCGTCTCTTAAATAACTTTTAGAGTCAGGTAAAAATAAATTATCGTCCTGCGGGGACAGTAAGATTCTTAAAGTGTCGTCTTCATCTTCACCAAAAAAGCTTTCCCACAAGTCGTCTTTCAACTCTATTGCAAAATCTGCACCATTGTAAATACTGTCTGCCCAAAGACCTAACAAACCTACTGTTCCTCCCACTCCGATACCAACTGCCATGGTATGGACTATTCCTCTTCCAACTCCTACTGTTCCAGCTAAACCTACATTTCCTAATGTTTCGAACCATCTATCTCCAATTAGCGAGGTTCCTTTTACAGCTGCATCTTTTATTGCAGATAAAGCTCTTGTACTACCTAACAGTGCTTGGGTTCCAAAACCACTTAAAGCAAACCCCATCCCTTCTTCTCTTATTGCTTGTGCAATTATTTTAGATTCAATATTAGCAGCGCCTCTTCCTGCTCCTGCTGGTAGTGCTCGTCTTAATTCAACTAAAGTGTCTTTTCCTAAAGATTGTATAATTTTTCTATACAATCTTCTTTCTTGAAAGCTTAGATCCCTCAACCCTTTCACAGCACCTGATTTTATTCTATCCAACAAGGCTTGGACTAATACTTTATTATCCCTTATCATGTTTGTGCTGCTTCTTCCAATCCATCCAGGACTGATTAGTTTATTATTTACCATCCACTTACTAGTCCCTAAAAAAGCTTGGAATGGTTTTTTTACTAAAGCATCTACCACCTTTCTTGAACCTAGAGCTTGTCCACCAGCCCTCCACAACTGCGCTGCAGTTCTTTGAGTATATACTTTCAACCCTTGTGTGAAGTCGAATCTTCTCGCTAATGGCCCAGCAATTCTTTTTGCTATTCCCATCACTATTAAAGATGTAACTATCGTACCTGCATTATCTCCTAAATATTGAGTGAATCGGTTTGTAAAATAAAAGTTAAATCCACTAGCATTATTAGGCATTCTATTGTCTAGCGCTGCTGATTTATTTTCTAATGACTGAAAGATCTTACCAGTTTTAATTCTTCCAAAATGTTTTAGCTGAGTGCTTAACATTAATGTCCCCAGAAGTTGATGCGTGCTATAGAATTTATTATCTTTATTATTTCTAGCTAAGTTTCCTTCTATTTTTTGATCTAATTCTACACCATGACTTTGTAACGTAATGTTGGTTGTCATACCGTCATTGCCATATTGTATCTCTGTAATTCTTCCGGAAATCAATATGTCTAATTCACTACAAACTGCATTGTACCCTGCTCTTAGTTGAGCATTTACTCCTGGTCTTAAAACTATCGACTCGATACTGTCTTTAAATTGATCGTCATCTCCAGATAGTATTTTTCTGCTGTCCACGTCAATATCTCTATAAACTTCTTTTTTACTTCCATCTAAAACCCCTGAGACATTTTGTAATACTATTTGAGCTGTTGCTGCAGGCAATTCTCTTGAAGTGTTTACATTAAAAGATATAACGGAAGCGTAAGAGTAAAAATCATCGTAAGCAGTTAACTTGTCGCTATAAATAGAATCTTCCTCTACAATATAAAAACGAAAAGTAGGGAAAGCTTTTAACATTCCTAAATTTAACATTTCAGCTTCATTCGACTCTAAAGCTAAATTCTTTAAAGATTCGGTGTCA